>Ga0209013_10001958_pt1 | contig 18957 bp, 19 predicted proteins | sample Cruoilmetagenom2_FD_187291 | JGI IMG/M metagenome (GOLD analysis project Ga0209013, IMG submission 187291) | Oil polluted marine microbial communities from Coal Oil Point, Santa Barbara, California, USA - Sample 2 (SPAdes) (version 2) | ecosystem: Environmental > Aquatic > Marine > Oil seeps ...
TAATCGATATTCTTTATTCATTTTACACCTGCAAATACAGGCAAAGCCAGTAGAACCTGACCACCTGTAAAGCAGGTGGTTTTCTAAGTTGAAATAAATATAATTTAGTAATGCCCTCAAGCCGGGCTCCCGAAAACTTTTGGGGCTTACTTTTTTTCTACAGCAAAAAAAAGGATGCAAAAAATGCCGCCACTGCTGAAAAAATTGCTAAAAATCAATATCGTCTAAAGTGGGTTGGATGATATACTTCATTTCGGTAAATTCCAGTGCTAACAGGTTTCCGTATCCATCCCTTTTGGTCATGTAAACACCGTTGTCCAGGTCGATGAATGGCTGCTCTTCCGATTTAATGATTTTGTCGATAAACTCCAGATTAACCGGCGTATGGCCATGGATAACGGTTTTGTAATCTATCTTTTCGGGCTTTATCTCATAATCTTTTGTCCACAACATAGCCTGTTTGTCAGAAAAAGGATCCTCCGCCTCGAAGTTAAACCCAGCATGCACCAATACGAATTGGTCAAGTTCAAGATAATAAGGCAGTGTTTTTATCCAGTCGATATATTTTTGAGGGATTTCGGCAGGCCATTTTACGCCCATACTCTTCAATGTTTCGGCCCCACCGTTGAGTTCCCATTCTTTCTGGATTCCTGATTTTGTTTTTACCCCCAGAAACTGTTTTCGCTCTCTGTCGGCATTCCAGGTTTTCAGCATATATTCCTCATGATTGCCGAGCAAAGGAATTACCTTTGCCGGGCCGCGCTGCAATTGCATAACGTAGTCCATCACTTCTTTACTGGCCGGCCCCCGGTCAATATAGTCGCCCAGAAAATAAATAGTGTCGCCGGCTGTCGGCTTAATATGATCTTCAAAAAGCGTTTTAAGCGTGACGGCGCAACCATGAATATCCGGAATAACCCATTTCTTCACTGTTCTTTGTTTTATTACAGTGTTTACTACTTTGATTTAATCTGGTTGGCCACCTGATCCATCAGTTTTTTGATTTCTTCAGGATCTCCCAGAAAATAATCGTTCACCAAGTTCATATCATCATCAAATTCAAAAACATAAGGAATGCCTGTCGGGATGTTGAATTTGAGTATTTTTTCTTTCCCCATATTTTTCAGATGCATCACTAAAGCTCTCAGGCTGTTTCCATGTGCAGCCACAAGTACTTCATTTTTTTCCTTTAGTGTCGGCTTGATTTCTTTCTCCCAATAAGGAATAAACCGTTCGATAACCTCTTTTAACGATTCGGTTAACGGTATATCTTTAGGTGACAAGTCAGCATATCTCGAGTCGAATTTCGGATTTCTCTCGTCATCGCTGTCCAACGGTTTTGGCGGTGTGTTGAAACTTCTGCGCCATAGCTGTACCATATCGGCTCCATACTTTTCAGCAGTTTCCACTTTATTAAGGCCCTGCAGTATACCGTAGTGTTTTTCGTTCAACCGCCACGATTTTATTTCGGGAATCCACATTAAATCCATTTCTTCCAACACAATCCACAGCGTTTTTATGGCGCGTGTAAGGTATGATGTATAGGCTATCTTAAAATCATAACCCTTTTCTTTCAATAGCTTTCCCGCTTTTTCAGCTTCTCTGACACCCTGTTCCGACAGTTTAACATCGGTCCATCCTGTAAAACGGTTTTCTTTGTTCCATACACTTTGTCCGTGTCTTAATAAAACCAGTCGCTTCATTTTCTTCTTGTTAATTTATGAAATATGTCCTTACCTTTGTCAGCCATTATGAGTGCCATCTCTACAAAACTCTCCGCATTTATTTTTCCCGGATTAACTTGGAAAATACCAACTGAAAGCAACGAACTGTTCCTCACGTTTGATGATGGCCCTCACCCTGTTGTTACGCCAAAAGTATTGAATATTCTTGACGAGTACAATGCAAAAGCTACTTTTTTTTGCGTAGGCGACAACGTGCAAAAGCATCCAAAAGTTTACGCGGAAATTATTTCAAGGGGGCATCTAACCGGCAACCATACGTACAATCATGTGAAAGGATGGGAAACTAAAAAAACAGCGTATCTGCACAATGTGCAAAAATGCAGTAAGCTTAGTTTGCCCCGTTTGTTCCGGCCACCATACGGAAGGATCACCCCGGCTCAGATAAGGCTGTTGAAAAAAACGGGCTATCACATTGTTATGTGGGATGTGCTTACGAGAGATTACCGAGAAAACAGCAACTGGAAAAAGCTGCTGCACAAAGCCCTCACGAAAACAAAACCCGGTTCCATTATTGTATTTCACGACAGCGAAAAAGCTGCCGAAAATATGCTGTATATGCTGCCCGAGTTTCTTGCGCACTTTTCAGGGAAAGGATATGTTTTTAACGCCATTGATCCGCAAAGGATCTGATTTCGTTCCTTTGTCAATTATTTGCATCTTTGTATATTATTAGTGTCATGCAAAAAATTACCAGAAAAACAATCCTCTTTTTATCATTGCTTCCCGTAGTGTTTTTTCTCGTGCAATGCGCCCAGCCAGGGTCCCCGGGGGGAGGCCCGAAAGATACGCAGCCACCACAAATCATAAGGTATACACCGGATAATTTCAGCACCCGGTTTTCGGATAACAAATTTAAAATTGATTTCGATGAGTTTATCGCGCTGGATAATATAAATCAGAAATTATTGATTTCGCCACCTATGGATAAGCTGCCCGATTTTAAAGTCAAAGGGAAATCACTTTTAGTGAAATTTAACGAGGGGTTAAAAGAAAATACTACGTACACTTTGTTTTTTGGCGATGCAATTGTAGATATTACTGAAAAAAATTCGTTACTAGAAAACTCTTATGTCTTTTCCACAGGTGATAAAGTTGATTCAATGAGTATGAGTGGAACAGTTATACAGGCCATCGACCTGCAACCTGCCGAAGATGTATTCGTCATGCTTTACAAAAACAATAACGATACCCTCCCGGTAGATTCCCTGCCTCTTGTTGTCAAACCTTTTTACCTGAGCAAAACCAATGAGAAAGGGAAGTTCACATTTAACGGATTGGCAGATGAAGAATATTTCATTTTTGCGCTGCGCGATATGAACAGCAACCATATTTTCGACCAGCCTTCAGAAGAAATTGCATTCCTGGATACACTGGTACAAGCTTTTTTTACCGGATACCCACAGAAAAAGAATACTGACAGCATTTTATCCGACTCGGCTCTTATTGATTCCTTAGCTGCTTTAATTGCCGATACGTTATTGCAAGTTACTGATACCGTTAATCCGGACACACTGGAAGATAAGGCGCAGGGGAATAAGGAGATTTCATACGATTTATTTCTTTTTAAAAACCGTGATAGTGTTCAGCGGCTACTCAAAGCGGGAATGGTTAGAAGGAACACGCTGGAGTTTGCTTTTTCGCTTCCGGCCAGAGAAATAAGCCTTGTTCCGGAAAACTATTCTTCTGACAGCACATGGTATCTGGAGGAGTACTCCGTAAGGGCAGATACTGTTCGCTGGTATTTGAAAAACATTCCTTTGGACACTCTCGAACTCTCCGTAATGAGTGGCAGGGACACTTTAGAGTATCTCTATATAAACCTTAACTACGGCAGCAAATCAAGCCGTGCACGTGCAAAAAAGGAAGAAAAGAAAAAGAAAATTTACCTTGAATGGTCATCGAATGTACAGAAGAGTGTTTTAATACCAAATCAACAACCCAAAATTCGGTTTGAGCAACCGCTGGAGTCATTCACTACTGCTTCGGGCAGCCTCATTATAGGCGAGGATACTACCTACAGGCCAAAAACTGAAGTAGCTGACAGTTTCCGCATGGTTATATTCTTCCCGCTTGAACTACAGGAAGAAACCAACTACTCTTATTATTTTCCCGATTCCAGTTTTATTGACTGGAACGGCTATTTCAACAAGGAAATCCGCTTGAGTTTTGCCACAAAAACTACTGCCGATTATGGTAAATTGACCATGCACATGCAGCCTGAAAAGAGCCAGCCTTATATTTTTCAGATGCTGGATGAAAAGGGCAATGTAGTTAACGAATCTTATTTTGAATCGGATACAACTATCAGATATGTGTTTGTAAATCCGGCTAAATACAAATTCAAATTAATATTCGATAATAACGGAAACAAACAGTGGGACAGTGGCTATTACCCGGAGAAAATAGAACCCGAACAGATACTTTTTTACACAAAAGAAATAGAATTGAGAGCCAACTGGGAAATTGAAGAAACCTGGAAAATTAAGTAGGGCGTATCACCGATTATACTAATCACTGCACCGGTTCACACACTCAATAACTTCGGTCAGTTCTACATGTTTCAGCGAATAAAAAATCTTTTTCCCGTCACGCCTTGAGATAACAACATTCTTGTTTTTGAGTATATTCAGATGGTGTGAGGCCGTTGCTTGCTCAATATTCAACGCTTCATATATTTCCGTCACGCTGAGGCTTTCTCCCTTTGCCAGCAAGTCGATAATAGCGATGCGAATGGGGTGAGAAATAGCCCGTAACTTGGCTGCTGCCAGTTCAAGTTTCGAAATATCAATAATATTATTTGACATAGGACAAAAATGTTTGAGCAAAAGTAGAAAATATCATTGTCTGCATATAGTTATATGATTACATATGTCCTGTTTTTAAATATTTTATATTAAATCTAAATAAGACAAGCCACAGAGGTTTCTGCGTATGGCTACGAAAACAATTCGGTAAAAGAGAACTTCCTGCCATCGAACAAACCCTTATCACTTAATTTAAGGTCGGGGATGACAAGCAGTGCCATGAATGACAGGGTCATAAACGGAGCGCGGAGTTTGGAGCCCAATTCATGGGCCTTTTTATCAATTTTATGGTATTCTTCTGCAATCTTATAGCCATCCTCAGCACTCATCAGACCCGCTACAGGCAGAGGCAGTATCATTTCTTCCATGCCTTCAGCAAGTGCTACTCCTCCTTTTTCTTCTACAATCAGATTTATGGCCCGGACAATTTTTTCGTCATCAACTCCTACCGCTACAATATTATGGCTGTCATGCGCCACACTGGAGGCAATGGCCCCGCGCTTCAAACCAAAATTTTTAATAAACGCAACGGCGGGCTTTGCTTTGTTGTACCTGTTTAATACTACTATTTTCAAGATATCATTTTCCGGATCACTCACTACGTTTCCATCCTTAACCTTAAAGTCAGCATAAATAATATTGGTGATTAGCTGGCCGTCCAGGGCTTCTATAACTTTTAGCTTAGTTTTTTGAGGAACTACCCTCACATCTTCTGTCGTGACGGGTTGTGCATGAAAATTATTCGGCATCATCTCCTTTACTGACGGAAGAAGTGTCTTGCCGTTTTCGGCAATTAATATACCGTTCACATAGGTTGCCAACACTTGGAAATTAGTCAGATCATTCACTACGATCATATCCGCCGGGTCGCCTGTTTGCAGTGTGCCTACATCCAGTCCATAATGATCAATTGGGTTAATGATGGCGCTCTTAAGTACTTTTAACGGGTCGTATCCTTTATTGATCGCCCTGATGACCAATTGGTTGATATGGCCTTCAACGAGGTCATCCGGATGCTTGTCATCAGAACAGAACAACACTTCTTCAGGATAATCCTGCATCAAATCGATCAATGCATCGAAGTTTTTGGCAGCGCTGCCTTCCCTGATCTGGATTTTCATACCATAGTTGATCTTCTCCAGCGCTTCGTCCATCGTAAAGCACTCATGGTCGGTGGAAATGCCTGCCTCAATGTACTTTCTGGCGTCTTCACCTTTAACACCCGGGGCATGGCCATCGATCGGCTTTCCGTATTTTTTAGCTACTTCCAGCTTCTGCATCACCCCTTCATCCCTGTTGATGACTCCCGGAAAGTTCATCATTTCCGACATGTATTTAATTTCATCCTTCGCCAGCAGATTATCCAGTTGCTCCACCCCAATTTCAAATCCTGCCGTTTCAAAAGGTGTTGCCGGGACGCATGAGGAAGCGCCAAAGTAAAATTTAAACGGAACTTTTCCTCCGTTGTCAATCATATAGTTGATCCCTTCAATACCCAATACGTTGGCTATTTCGTGCGGATCGGAAACAGTAGCTACCGTTCCGTGCACCGATGCCAGGCGGGCAAATTCCGATGGGATGAGCATCGAACTTTCGATATGAATATGCGCATCAACCAGCCCGGGTAAAATGTAATGATTTTCCTTAACAGTCTCGTCTTTTTCCACCTGAGCTATTTTCCCGTCCTTTACATGAACACGGCCTTTAAAAATTGTTTCTGCCCTCAGATCAACAATATTTCCGGATAATGTATAGCTGTTTGTATTCATTTTATTAATTTTAAGTTTTATCTGCTGATTTTTAAATCCTACCCTATTTTATGCAAAATAATCTTTTTAAATTCTTTTTGTACCGCTTCAAAATCGGGGGTAAACCCCAGAAGAAAACCGCCACCTCCCGAGCCGCACAATTTAAGCGTAAACAAATCGTCGGTTAATCCTTTTTCCCACCATTTATAAAATTCCGGCGGAATCATCGGTTTGAAATGTTCCCAAAAGAAAGCCGACAACCGTTTTATTTCTTTCAAAAACCCAGGAATATCTCCCTCTGAAAATAGCTGAATACACCTGTTATTCAATGGTATCAGCGTATTCTTCACTTCTTTGTAAAACTTGTAATGTCGACAGCTGTCAAAAAACAGTTGTACCAGGTTATCGGTTTTTCCGTTCAGTCCTGTATCCACTAAAAAAGTAGTGAGTTCGTCCGTCAGGAGGCCTTTGGGTACCGCTACTGTTTTCATTTTTTCTTTGTTATAAATCAAGAGGGGTTTATTCAGGTAAGAGTTCAACGGATCGAGGCCGGAACTGACGCCATGAAACCAGGATTCCATTTGGGCAAAGATCCTTTTCAATTCCGGCAGGCTTTCCTCCTGCTTATTCAAACCGAAGTTGTCAAACACCGCTGCCGACAGAGCACCTGAGCTTCCTAAGCCATAACTTTGCGGTATTTTGGAATCGAAATACAAGCCGTTATCCAGTGCATTTTTAAATTTCTCCAAATCAAGTGATGTCAGCAATTCGTTTTTTTCAGATAGTTGTAAGAGATACTGATAGAAGCTCCTCAGACATTCTGCCGATTGTCGTTGTTCTTCCGTGAGCATTTCTGCCTGCCGAAATCTGCCGGAATATTCCGTATAAGGAATGGTCAGTCCCATCGAATTACAGATGACGCTGTATTCGCCAAACAATAATATCTTCGCGTAAAAGCTCCGGTAAGTTTCCATCTGTCAGCCCTTTAATTGTTTTGGCCCTGTCCCCAAAGAGTCGTCAATCCAGTGTCCTTCAGTGCATCGTTCTTCTAATGCATCTTTGATGAACTTCATTACCTCCTTACGATGTGAGGCCGGATACAACACATGAACATTCGGGCCGGCATCTAATGTAAAGGCCACGGGGACATTTTCTGTTTTTCGGAATTCCCTGATCTTTTCGATGATCTCTACTGTTTCTTTTTTCATCAGGATAAAACCGGGGGTAGACGACATCATCAGACTATGCAATGTCAGGGCTTCGTTCTCCACAATTTCGATGTAGCGATCCAGGTCACCGGCTTTCAACACTCCTATTAATTCGGTCGTATGCACGTTTGCCTGCCGGAACCGTTGCCGCGCAAAAGGGTGCTGCTCCATCAATACATGACCTGTCGAGCTGCCTACTTTCTTTTTTTCAGCACTCACAATCAAGATGGTATCATAAAATGACCGGAACACAGGATGTATCTCCGATATTAACGGTACAGCATATTCGTTGGAATAACCGGGAACATCGTCGACGCTTCCCCATACAGAGTATCCACCATAAACGGAACGGCAGGCGCTTCCCGATCCCAAGCGTGCCAGCTGGGAGGCCTCACGGAAAAATGAGCTTTCTCCCTGCTTTCCCTCAATCATCTGTTTCAAACTCACCACACATAATGCCAGTGCTGAAAAGGATGCTGCAGAAGATGCTATACCTGACGAATGGGGAAAAGTATTGGCGCTGTCAATGGTCAGGTCGTAAGCAGCCAGAAAAGGATAATCGATAAGCAGACTGTTTAAATAAGCGGTAATCCTTTTTTCGAATGACTCGTTGCGCGCTCCGGCAAACAAAAACTGTAATGCTGCTTCCCTGCCGGACTTTCTTTTTACATAACTAAATGATGTGGTTGTATAAGAAGCATTCAGCGTCATACTCAGCGAAGGATTGCATGGCAGCTGGTTTCCCTGTTTTCCCCAGTACTTTACCAGGGCAATGTTTGATGGACTTTGCCAGGTGATCGTGCCTCTGTCTGCTGTGTTGCTGTACATATATCACAAATTGAACGGCAAGTTACGCAAATTCCCAATATTTTTCAGAGAACCAGATCGGCATATGGGTAAATAATCTGAAAACCGCGATCGTTCATTTGCCTGACAAATTTATCCCGGGACATCCTGCTTGTCACCAACACAAAATCGCCACCCCAGGCCCCCAAGTATTTAACAGCACCTTTATATTCCGGGAAATACAGCGTTTTAGCTGTAGGCTGATGCAGAACAGAGGACATGACCTGCTCGTGCTCATCGAGTAACACCTCAAAATCATCCAACTTAGTTGTTTTAAGTATTTCGCTGGTAATTTCCGATATTTTTTGAATGTCCACTTCGGTGAAGACCGCCTTTTCCCGAAAACTTTTGATGCTTCCGGTAGTTTGTTGTTTCCTGCCCAGATACACAAAATACAATTGATCTTTGAACGGAGGGAAAAAATCAACCCGCGAAATATTTGGGTTATTACCGGCTCGTTGATAAACTATAGGGCCGTTTGCATTGGCGCAGGCGATGTCGTAGCCTGAGCCTCCGAAAGTTTCCTGTTGCAACACATAAGGATCTACTTTTGCCCAGCGAGCCACACAATAAACCAGTGTGGAACTGGAGCCAAAACCATAATTGGGATTAAAATCAAGATTTGTAGTTACCATGAAACCCAAATCATTTTTCAGGAAGTTTTCTGCCTGCGCTGTCACATTCCGCAACAATGATCTGAGTTGCTCCGATATATCGTTATCGGAAGTTTCGAACACCTCAAGTGAAGGAAGTTTAAAAACAGTTCTGAACCACAATCCTCCGGGTGCATTTGCTTGCCATTGCAGCAAGCCACTGTTATTTTTCTGCACACTTAAACTTTGTCCATACTTTAAAGGCACTGCCAGAGCTTCGGCACCATGAAGCACAAGATATTCTCCGGTGATGAGCAGTTTTCCGTTGGCGAACCATTTATTTTTCAAGGTTCCGGCTTTTATTCAGAAATTGCCGCACATTGTTAAAGGAAACTTTCTGCCCGATAAAATATTCTACGGCTTTGACTTTTTCTTCATCAGAGGCTTCAAAATGATTCAGGATATTCATCAGGTGCATTTTCATATGTCCCATCTGGATCCCCTTGGTTACCAGCGAGCGTACAGCGGCAAAGTTGTTGGCCAGGCCGACGGATGCAGCAATCATCATTAACTCTTCGGCAGATGGATTGCCCAACATCTCCAGCGATTGTTTAGCCAGGGGGTGTAAAGATGTCAGGCCGCCTACTGTTCCGAGTGCCAGCGGCAAAGTTAAGGAGTAAATAAACCTGCCATCTTTCAACTCAACCGTGGAAAGACTTTTATATGTTCCGGTTCTTGCTGCATAGGTGTGCCCTGCTGCTTCCACTGCCCTAAAATCGTTTCCTGTAGCTATAACCACGGCATCCACACCATTAAAAATTCCTTTGTTATGCGTAGTGGCCCGGTATACATCTTCTTCGGCAATCCGGACTGCCAGCTGAAACTTTTTGGCAAACTCTTCACCGGTCATTGAATCATCCACACTGTCTAATTCCTCTAAATCACACTCTACCCATGATCTCACAAGGCAATCAGGGGTGTAATTGGACAAAATAGACATAATGATCTGCGGTTCTTTTTCTTCTCCTTCAAACTGCTCATGATCGCCAAGAAAAGACTTCAGCGCAACAGAGAATTCTTCGAGGCACGAATTGATGAAATTAGCGCCCATAGAATCTTTCGTGTTGAACGAAATCAACAATTGATAATAGGCGGGTATTTTATCCGTCATATCGATCAATTCAAAATCGAGGATGCCGCCCCCCCGAGCCTCCATGTTTGCCGTAATTTTTTTTGTGGCTCTGCGTAAAAAGGTCTTTAATTCATCGAACACCGACAGCAGTTTCTGTTTGTCGCCTTTCCATAAAAAATGTACCTGGCCCAGTTTTACCGTATCGATAATTTCGGCTTTAAAACCACCGCGCTCCAGCCAGAATTTAGCACTTGAAGAAGCTGCAGCAACCACCGAACTTTCTTCGATAACCAGAGGTACCAGATAATTCTTTCCGTTGATGATAACATTAGGGGCGACACCATAGGGAATGTAAAAGTTGGAGATCGTATTCTCGCTGAACTCGTCAAATATTTCTTGCACCTTGTAGTCGGAGTGCCAGAAGCTCATCATTAGGTCCATAGACTCGACCTGCTTATCCATCAACTCGGCGACAATCTTCAGTTTGTCTTCCTTCAGGAGTTTGGAGAACCCCTTTATGATAATATCACGTTTACGTCTTCTTGGCATTTCCTGTTTGTCGCTAAACTTTTAACTAACTATAAACCTGCCGTTACCACTCATCAGGTTTCTTCTCCGGTGCGGGCTTCATCTTTTCCTTGAGCGAAGCAATCCAGTCCCGGGCATATTTATCCACCTGATCAAGGTACTCATCCCAACGAATGTCGTAAGCCGGGTCCTTTTTATTCATCCATTTTACTACAGGTTGCCGGGTGGTTGATTTGAATAAAAAATTATTCAATGTATATCGATACCGGTCCTGCTTCAGTTCAATTGTAAAATCGTAGCCGATCATACCGGCAGCTATTTTGTTACCGTCTTTATCCATATAATAAATACGAAACTGGTGTTTCCCTACGATCTTTCCGGTTTCCACATCCCGTAGCGAAGTAATACGAACAGGGTCCTTATAAAAATCATTCAGCCAGTAAACACAACTGTTGAACAATTGCTGTTTTGTCCCTTCCTGTTCTACCACATCGCGATATTGTATTCTTCCTGTTTCAGGATCAACGGGTAGTTTTTCCTGCGCCCATAGCATCCCTGCCATCAAAATGAATAATGCGGCTAGTTTAATTCTCATAAGTAATTTGTTTTGTTGTTCCTTGTTCCCAAATAAAAACTTCATTTGGAACGATTTATTTTGTCATTCTGAAGTTACCGACAAAATTACAATTAAATATTGTCATTTGTATAACTGCACCTAAGCATTCACATTGATTGGAGTTTGCAACTACACCCTTAGACTTTTTTTGATATCGTATACTTTAAAAATCCGAAAGCGTAGTTTGTAACTACACATAGTTTAGGAAACACAAAAAAACCTGCCAGATACTGGCAGGTTTTATATGATCTATGTGTGTTTCTACATCATGCCCGGCATTCCGCCACCGCCCATAGGAGGCATTGGTGGGGCTGCTGGATTTTCTTCTTTATGCTCAGCCAGGACACATTCTGTTGTTAACAGCATACTGGCAATAGAAGCAGCGTTTTCCAGAGCAATACGTGTTACTTTGGTCGGATCAATAACACCTGCTTGAAAAAGATTTTCATACTTTTCAGTTCTGGCGTTGAATCCGAAATCACCTTTTCCCTCTTTCACTTTGTTCACAACTACGGAACCTTCGAGGCCGGCATTCTCCACAATCTGGCGAAGCGGTTCTTCTAAAGCTCTTTTAACAATAGTGACACCTGTTTCCTGGTCTTCGTTCTCTACTTTTACCTTACTCAAAGTATCAATAGCACGCAGGAAAGCAACGCCGCCGCCGGCAATAATTCCTTCTTCGGTAGCTGCCTTGGTTGCTGCCAGTGCATCTTCAAAACGGTCTTTCTTCTCTTTCATTTCCACTTCACTTGCTGCACCCACATATATTACGGCAACACCACCGGCCAATTTTGCCAGACGTTCCTGTAATTTTTCTTTGTCGTAGTCGGAGGTGGTAGTTTCGATCAATGCTTTGATCTGACTTACACGTGCATCTATATTTTCTTTGTCGCCTTTACCACTTACAATCGTAGTGTTTTCTTTGTTAATCGTCACTTTTTCTGCTTCACCGAGCATGTCCAGTGTGGTGTCTTCCAGCTTATAGCCTTTTTCTTCCGAAATCACGATACCACCAGTAAGGATAGCAATATCTTCCAGTATTTCTTTCCTCCTATCACCAAAACCAGGCGCTTTAACAGCAACTACTTTCAATGAACCACGCAGGCGGTTTACAACCAGTGTTGCCAAAGCTTCACCTTCAATATCCTCGGCAATAATAACCAGCGCCCTGCCTGTTTGTGCGGTTTTTTCAAGTACTGGTAGAAGATCCTTCATTACAGAGATCTTTTTATCGTGGATCAGGATGTATGGAGATTCATACACCGCTTCCATTTTCTCAGCATCTGTAATAAAATAAGGAGAAATATAACCGCGATCGAACTGCATTCCTTCCACAACGTCCACGTACGTATCAATACCTTTTGCTTCTTCGATGGTTATAACACCTTCTTTTTTTACTTTGCTCATTGCTTCTGCTATAAGTTTACCGATCGTCATGTCGTTGTTAGCAGAAATAGCAGCTACCTGTTCAATTTTTTCGCTGTCATCGCCAATTTCCTGTGTTTGTTTCCTAAGCGACTCGACTACTTTCTCTACTGCTTTATCAACTCCTCTTTTCAGGTCCATCGGATTGGCACCGGCGGTAACGTTCTTTAAACCGGTAGCAAAAATGGATTGTGCCAAAACGGTAGCCGTAGTTGTACCATCGCCTGCAAGGTCGTTAGTTTTTGAAGCTACTTCTTTCACCATCTGGGCTCCCATATTTTCAATGTTATCGGTAAGATCAATTTCTTTAGCTACCGTTACACCATCTTTTGTCACCTGAGGGGCTCCGAACGATTTTTCTATGATTACGTTTCTTCCTTTAGGTCCTAAGGTCACTTTAACCGTATCAGTTAAAGCATCCACTCCTTTTTTCAGTGCTTCTCGTGCATCATGATTGAATACAATGTCTTTTGCCATTTTTCTATGTTTTTATTTTAATGATTGATTTGACTAATTACTAAATAACTGCAAGAATTTCTTCTTCTTTCATAATGAGGTAATCATTTCCGTCGATGGTCAGTTCGGTACCTGCATATTTTCCGTACAGTACCTTATCGCCAACTTTTACGGTTAACGGATTATCCTTACTTTCTGAAACTGCTATAACAGTTCCTTTTTGCGGTTTTTCTTTAGCCGTATCCGGAATGATAATTCCTGAAGCTGTTTTTTCTTTAGCTTGTGCCGGTTCAATTACCACACGTTCTCCAAGTGGTTTGATATTTACTTTTGACATAATTCTTTATTTAAAGTTTGCTTTTGGCATGTCATATTTTGTGCCAAAGCACGATTCAAAAAAAAATGTCAGAATGGTATGACATTCTGACATTTAAATTTTTTAAGTGCAAAGCCTTTCCGGTCTGCTTCTAGTTTTTATCCTTTGGCGGAGGTGTCTGAAAATCGACAGGAGCCGGCTGGTTTACATCTTCAAGCTGTTCTCTCAATTGTGTGTCCTGTGCACTGACATCTTCCACATTCCGTGGAACGATCATGGTTGCCGATAAACTTAATACCAGCAATACTATCGATAAAGTCCAGGTGGCTTTTTCAAGAAAATCGGCTGTTTGCCTGGCCCCCATAAACTGAGATCCCGTACCGGCAAAATTTGCTGCCAGTCCGCCACCTTTTGGATTCTGTACCAATACGATGAGTCCTAAGAGGACACAAACAACTAAAATCAGTATGGAAATAAAATAATACATTCTATAAAGTTTTAAGTTTCAAGTTCTTTTTCTGCTTTTTCAATCAAGGCTGCAAAGTAAGCACTTTTTTCTGGAAATTTCAAACTTAATTTTTGATAGGTTATAAGGGCCTTTTTATAGAAGCCCTGATCCATGTATATTTTCGCAAGTGTCTCGCTTACAATATTTTCTTTGTCCACTACGCTCGTGCGGGCAGCATCAACAGGATTGAAGAAAGTTCCTTTTTGTCGTGTGATGCTGGGTTCATTTTCAATGAACTTATCAATTAATTCGATTTTTGTTTTCTTCGGAAGCTCTTTTTCTTCCCCGGATTTTTGTGCCTGTTCCGCTTCTATCTGTGCTATACGCTCCTGAACAATTCTTTTCAGTTCACTGATTTTATCCTCTTCCGTTTGTTTTACATCAGTAAGCTGTTCTTTCTCTTCTTCTGCTGCTGTCTCTTTTTCTACATGTTCATCAGGAAGGGATACAGGAGTTTTCTTTTTTCCGATCTGATAAATTCTTTTTTTCAGTACCCCCCTATCGCCTGCATAAACTGCCGTAAGTTTCAGCTCGGCATCGTAGCGGATGCTTTTTTCTTTGTACAAAGCTGTAACTAATAATACTCTGGCCGACTGGCAATATGGAAAATCGCGTACAAGTTCCATAAGCTGGTGTACGGATTCTTCCGTCAGGATGCCGGGATCAAGCACATGTCTGTTAAACAATTCTTTATTCATCCGAGGGCTACCAATTAATGACTGCTTTATTGAAAATATCCGTTGTCAACATTTCCGTGATACCCAAAATCAGCTCTTCCTTTACAGCATTGTAATTCGCGTCTGACTGATAATCCATATAATGGGTAAATTTCTGTTCGAAATCTTTATTGGGCTCGTAAACATTAACAAAACGCACGTTAACCGTAATTGTCAACCTGTTCAAAGCAGATGTCTGGTCGCCCTGAATAGCCACCGGCGTTGTTCTATAATCGATTATTTCTCCTTCGATTGCTAGGTCTCCATTTCTCTCCACCATTTCAAGATTGGTTTGCCTGGTGAACTGGTCTCTTAACGCATCGGTAAAAATGGCACTAAGGATCGGATCCACCAATTGCGCCTTATTCGGAAAATACTGTACCGATATGGTTTTTGCTTCAGGAGGGATGGAAGCTCCCGTAAAAGAATAAACGCCACAACCGGAGAATAACCATGTAATAATTATCGCTAAAAATAACAAAGGAGTCCTCCGAATGATATGATACCGGTTACCGCTCATTAGTTAATGTTGTATTCTTTAATTTTTCGGTAAAGCGTTCTTTCGGAAATACCCAACTCTTTAGCAGCACTTTTTCTCTTGCCGTTATATTTCTCCAGTGCCTTTATGATCATTTCCTTTTCTTTTTCCTGCAATGAAAATGACTCCTCAATTACTTCCGAGGAATGAAAGTTGTCAATCTCTTCCTTATTGGCTGGTGTTATGCGCACTTCATGTACCGTATCATCTGGCACATGCAACGCTCCTTCGCTGTAATCCTTAACCAGAAGAGCCTTTGTTTGCTCCACAGAGGTTTCTGTACCACTTTTTTCAAGCATGTCAGCCACCACTTTCTTCAGCTCATTCATATCCTTTTTCATGTCGAAAAGTACTTTATACAAAAGTTCTCTTTCGGAAATATGCTCTTCTTCCTTTTTCTTGTACAGCACCGGAAGATCGTTAGCCCCTTCATGAGGCAAATAATTTTTCAGTGTCAGCGCGTCAATTTCTTTATTACGTTCAATAATAGATATTTGCTCGGTAATGTTTTTCACCTGTCTGACATTACCCGGCCAGTAATAATTCTCCAGTACCTTTTTGGCGTCTTCTGTCAGGCGCAATGGAGGCATTCTGTATTTTTCAGCAAAATCGGCTGCAAATTTCCGAAACAATAAATGAATATCTTCTTTTCTGTCGCGCAAAGGCGGAACAGCAATGGGCACCGTATTCAGACGATAGAACAGATCCTGTCTGAATTTACCTTTTTCAATTGCTTCGTTTAGATTGACATTAGTAGCGGCTACTACCCTGACATCCGTTTTTATCACTTTCGACGAGCCCACTTTCATAAATTCGCCTGATTCGAGTACTCTGAGTAACCGTACCTGTGTTGACAAAGGAAGTTCCGCTATTTCATCCAAAAATATAGTTCCTCCATTGGCAACTTCAAAATATCCTTTTCGGGCTTCGTGAGCACCCGTAAACGAACCTTTTTCGTGGCCGAATAATTCGGAGTCGATGGTTCCTTCGGGGATAGCTCCACAGTTTACGGCGATGTAATGACCGTGTTTCCGGGCACTCATCTGATGAATTATCTTTGGGAAGACTTCCTTACCCGTACCACTTTCGCCGGTAATCAACACGGTCAGATCGGTATGTGCCACCTGGACTGCAATATCAATTGCCCTGTTTAGTAACGAAGAGTTGCCTATAATGCCAAACCGTTGTTTTATCGACTGTATATCCATATGCCCATTTTGATAATTTAGTGTAAAATTAGTGAATCCACTCTTACCTCAGTTCAGCTGCGTAATTTTGTTCGTACGCCGATTGGATTTTTTTCATGACTTTGTCAATGACTTTCTCATTCAATGTTTTTCCCTCATCCCGTAAAATAAATGACAAGGCATATGATTTTTTTCCGGCAGGGATCTTATCTCCCTGGTAAATATCAAACAGCCCCACTGATTTGAGAAGTTTACGTTCTGTATGAAAAGCCAGTTTTTTCAGATCATCAAATTTAACAGCTGCATCCAGCATTAAAGCCAAATCGCGACGTACTTCGGGAAATTTGGCAACAGGCCTGTACAACTTGTCGGTACCTGGGAGATGCTGTACTAGCAAGTCCCAATTGATCACCGCTGCAAAAACTTCCTGCCGAACATCGAACTTCCCGAGTTGCTTTTGGTCGACAGATCCTGCCTCAACCAATTTGCGGTTATTCACTATGTAAGCCAAGGCTTCCGTAAATAATTCATTTTCGTATTCTTCCAGTACCAATTTTTCGCGTTCGATGCCTAGCTTTGTGAGTATCCCTTCCACCAACCCTTTCACATCAAATAAATCTACCTTTCCGGTTACTGCATTCCAATTTTCGACTTGTTTCATCCCGCTGAAGATAAGCATCAGATGTTTTTCTTCGTGATACTTTTCCCGAGTATCTTCTCCTTTACGATCTTCTTTTAACCGGTAAACCTTGCCGAATTCGTACAGTTTCAGATTATTAACTCTTCGGTTCAGATTATAGGCTACTACTTCCAGGCCACCAAAAAGAAGTGTTTGCCGCAGCACATTCAAATCCTGGCTTAAAGGATTCAGTAAATAAACACTATTTTTATTTTCGAAGACGTCTGATCTTTCGGCATATTCTGATTTTGTTAACGAGTTATTCATGATCTCAGACAACCCTTGAGATGTCAGATAATCAGAAATCATATTCTGCAGTTTTTCCCTGTCGGGGCGCGGCCTTAACTGAACAGACGAATAAATTTTTTCACTGAATTCAATATTATTGTATCCGTATATCCGTATAATTTCTTCGATCACGTCCACATCCCTGGTTACATCGGCTTTAAAGGTGGGTATTAAAAGTCTGAGCCCATCAGCGGTTTCTTCTACGACCTCCATTTCAAGATCGGTTAAAATATCTTTGATCACCTGGTGGTTGATTGTTTTACCGATCAGCCTGTCCACTGTTTCATAAGCCACTTCCACAGGCCATCTCTCCATAGGTTCAGGATATACATCTTTGATTTCGGAAGAAATTGTTCCTCCGGCTATTTCTTTGATGAGGATTGCTGCTCTTTTTAAGGCATATTCCGTAATGTTAGGATCGGCACCACGCTCAAAACGGAACGAAGCATCAGTTTGTAGCATGTGTCTTTTAGATGTTTTACGAATATGCGTTGGGTCGAAGTAAGCACTTTCAAGAAATATATCTTCAGTTTTTTCGGTTACCCCTGAAGTAGCTCCGCCAAACACACCGGCAATACACATTCCTTCGCTTTCGTTACAGATCATCAGGTCGTCGGCATGCAGCTTGCGTTCCTCTTCATCAAGCGTGACAAAAAGTGTATTGTCAGGCAGTTTTTTTATAATTACTTTATTTCCGGTGATATATTTCGCATCGAATGCATGGAGCGGCTGTCCTGTTTCGTGCAGCACATAGTTGGTAATGTCCACCACATTATTGATCGGTCGCAGACCCAATGCATTCAGCTTATTTTTCAGCCAGCCGGGCGATTCGCCTACACGGATCCCTGACAAGGTTACACCCGTATAACGCGGGCAGGCTTTGTGGTCTTCAACGATCACTTCAATATCCAAGTCGTGATTATCTACCTCAAAACGGGTTACCGAAGGTGCTTTCAATTTATAGCTACGTGCGTTATGTAACCTGTTCAGGGCTGCCACGAGGTCGCGAGCCGTTCCAATGTGTGATGTAGCGTCCGTACGGTTTGGGGTTAGGCCGATCTCAAAAACCACATCTTCTTCCACCTTAAAATATTTTTTTGCTTCAGCGCCCACCTGCACATCCTCATCCAGCACCATAATACCATCGTGCGATGTGCCCAGTCCCAGTTCGTCTTCGGCACAGATCATGCCTTCAGATACTTCCCCCCGGATTTTAGCTTTTTTAATAGTGAATATTTCGTCGCCTGCATACAATTTTGTACCTACAGTAGCTACCAGCACTTTCTGTCCGGCAGCCACGTTAGGCGCTCCGCAAACAACGGGCAACATACGGTCGTCGCCGATATCTACTTCGGTAACACTTAATTTGTCGGCGTTGGGATGTTTTTCGCATTTTTTTACTTCGCCTATCACAATGCCTTCCAATCCGCCTTTAATTGACTGGAATTTCTCCATTCCTTCCACTTCCAAACCGGTATCCGTTAAAATAGGGGACAATTCTTCCGGTGAAGTTTCAAAATCAATGTACTGTTTCAGCCAGTTATAAGATATTTTCATTTACTACACTATTTAACGATTTGCAAAAGTAAGGATAAATGGATTCAGAACGAAATGATTAAGGTTG
>Ga0209013_10001959_pt1 | contig 18948 bp, 15 predicted proteins | sample Cruoilmetagenom2_FD_187291 | JGI IMG/M metagenome (GOLD analysis project Ga0209013, IMG submission 187291) | Oil polluted marine microbial communities from Coal Oil Point, Santa Barbara, California, USA - Sample 2 (SPAdes) (version 2) | ecosystem: Environmental > Aquatic > Marine > Oil seeps ...
TAATTTCATACATGCTGCATCATCAAAAGGTGTTAGTATTGCTAAATTAAATGACCCATATTATTGGGGAGATAAATATGTTGGTGCTAAACGAGTTGCAACTGTATCAACTGTAGCTAAAAAATAATATACTAAATATAGCCGTTTCAGCTTAAATGCTGGAGCGGTTTTTTTTGTTTGCGCAATTTTTAATCTTGCGCGAAACGGAGTGGACCTTGCGAATAAAGAGAGCGACCTTGCGAGAAACAAGTTCAATATTGCGCCAACGCCCCCAGACCTTGCGCCAAACTCAATCCGCCCGTAATCTTGCACAAACAGGTGCCGCCTTATTACAAGGTGTAACAACGATTGTCGTTACCATGATTATTTGGTTCATATTAGTCTAATAGAAGAAAAGTCGAGTTAAAGATGAGAAATTTAATTCGACTTTTTTACATTCAACGAAATTTTTTGAAAATTATTTTTAAAAAGGTATTTCTAATTCTCCGAAAAGTAGTATAATTGCATATAATCTATTGCAAGTTCAATGCAGTTGCAATTACATAATCTTAATTAGATTGGGGAAAATCCACGATATGAGTAATCTTAACATTCAAATTACATTAAGTGAGAATAAGAAAGATAAAGTACCAGCAGATCAATTGGTATTCGGTACAACATTTACAGACCATATGTTTGTTGCTGACTATATTGAAGGAACAGGTTGGCATAATCACCGAGTAGTACCATATGCTCCGATCACATTAGACCCATCTGCAACAATCTTCCATTATGGGCAAACTATTTTTGAAGGAATGAAAGCTTATTTATCTGAAGATGGAGTAGTTCGCTTATTCCGTCCTGATCAAAATATGAAACGTATGAATCATTCGGCGGATCGTTTAAGCATGCCTCAAATTGATGAAAATCATGCGATAGAAGCGTTAGTTGAATTGATCAAAGTGGATAAAGAATGGATTCCGAAAGATCCAGGAACTTCTTTATACATTCGTCCATTCATGATTGCGACAGAACCTCATCTAGGTGTTTCTGCATCTAAATCGTATACGTATATGATTATCATGTCACCGGTTGGTTCTTATTATCAAGAAGGAATTCATCCAGTTAAGATTTTAGTAGAGAGCGAATATGTTCGCGCTGTTGCTGGTGGTACTGGTAATGCAAAAACTGCTGGAAACTATGCTTCAAGTTTAAAAGCGCAAGAAGTTGCTGACCGAGAAGGTTATTCACAAGTTCTTTGGTTAGACGGTATTGAACGCAAGTATATTGAAGAAGTAGGAAGCATGAATGTATTCTTCAAAATTGCTGGAGAAGTAGTAACCCCAGCTCTAAACGGTAGTATTTTAGACGGAATTACACGTAAATCAATTATTGATCTATTGAAACATTGGGGTGTTCCAGTTGTGGAACGTCGCGTGTCCATTGATGAAATTCGCGAAGCGCATCGCACTGGTAAACTAGACGAAGCATTCGGAACTGGTACAGCAGCTGTTATTTCGCCAATTGGGGAATTCCGCTATCAGGGCGAGTTATTCTACGTAAATAATGGTGAAACTGGTGAACTATCAGCGAAATTATACGATGCTTTAACTGGCATTCAAAAAGGTACACAAGAAGATCCATTTGGTTGGGTTGTTGAGTTAAATAAAAAGTAATAAGTAAATTGTCGCCCTTTTATTTGGGCGACATTTTTTTATTAGTATAAGAAATTCACCAACTTCGAACTCTGTATGTACGATTTTTCTAAATCGCTTTGTACAGTTTTTTTAGCTTACACTATTACTTAAAAGAAAAACAATAGGTGAGAAAGTGACGTAGTCACTTTCTCACCTATTCGTCTTTTTAGTATTCGTATAGCTTACGACTGTCCGCCGTTCTCCAAAAATAATCCTACTCATTTTGTGAAAGCTTTGGTTAAGAAGGTAGGAGACCCATGCTTACCTAAAGAGGACGCCGAAGATGATATTTCGGCTTTCATGTCACGCAATACTTGGAGGAATGCTTCTTCCCTTTTTTGAGACACTCCTAAAAAGAGTCTTATTTTCTTCAATTATCTTATATAGAAAAGGTTTTCTTCTTTAAAAATAAGCAAGAATTTTTTTTGTGAAAAAGGCGATGGAGCCTGAAATATTATCTTCAGGCGTTGGACATTAGATAGAATAGGATCACTTCTTTTATTATCCAAAGCATTTGCACTTTTTCCTTAGATGTTTTAGGGGAGAGAAGGACAAACAATTGTAATTGGATGACCGAAAAAATCTAGGAGCTACGTGACGCAGTCAAGTAGCTCCTAGATTTATCTCTCGTTTATCCAACTACCATAAGTTTCGTCCAAAGCGAACCGATAACTTTCAAGTAGAAAAAGGATACCTGCTCTTTTCTTAAAATATGCTAAATACAACAAAACTCTGTATACAAAAAACAGGCCTACTCATTCAAGGAGACCAGTCTTATGAACGAATTATTTCGGTGTCCGTTTTGACAAACGGCCAATTACAAAGGCACCAACTGCTATACCAATAGCAGTATTCGTCTTCTTGTTAAACACTTGTTTTACAACTAGATTCATATTCGCCGGACGCTCTGCTAAACGACGCATGAAGTAGCCATACCAATCTTTACCAAATGGCACATACGTACAGAAATTATAGCCTTCATTAGCAAGTTGTTGCTGCATATCTGTGCGAAAACCATATAACATTTGGAATTCAAATTTATCATTCGGAATATTGTTGTCGTTAATGAATTGTTTCATATGATTAATAACATGATGATCATGTGTAGCGATTGATGTGAACTTACCATTTAACAGGTGATATTCAATCAATTCCATATAGTTTTGGTCGATTTCTTCTTTTGTTTGATATGCATATTCTTCAGGCTCTTTGTAAGCACCTTTTACGATGCGAAGACGGAAGTTTTTATACTTCTGAATGTCTTCTGCAGCACGGTAGAAGTATGCTTGAATTACTGTGCCAACATTATCGAATTCTTTCGAAAGCTCGTCTAAAATGTCAAAGGAAGGTTGTAGATGTTTGGTAGATTCCATATCGATGTTAATGAACGTGCCGTACTTATGAGCAATTTCAACAATTTCTTTTAAGTTGTTTAAAGTGAAAGCATAGTCAATATCTAATCCTAATTGCGTTGGTTTTAAAGAGATATGAGCGTCAACTTGATGCGCCTCAATTGCTTCTATGACTGCAATAATTTGGTTTTTTGCTTCTATAGCTTCTGCTTTTTCGAAAACAAATTCACCTAAATTATCGACGGTACAGGAGATTCCTAATGCATTAAGTTTTTTTATGCTTTCGATTGTTTCCTCAATAGTTGTTCCAGCTACTACAAGTTGAGCACCCATTTTTAAACCATATTTTTTTGCTGCCACATTTAAAACGCGGTTCTCCGATAATTTCAAAAAAATATCTTTTAACATAGTATCACTCCTATCCCTATATAGTAGAAAAACATACTCACATGAAAAGAGAAAAGCTTCTAAAATATTAGCTCAAGACTTAAAGTGAAATTTCGCTACTGTGTACCGGTCCATTGCTTCTAGGTTAGGTTCATATCCAATTCCGTAAGCTTTTGGAACAGTAATGTAGCCATCTTCTGCAATGACTTCTGGTGTGATAATATCTTCTTCCCAGTAGCGAGATGAGCTAGATGTATCACCAGGTAATAGAAAGTTAGGAAGCGTTGTTAGTGCTACATTATGCGCTCGTCCAATGCCAGACTCTAGCATGCCACCACACCAAACTGGAATTCCATGTGCCATACAGAAATCATGGATTTTTTTCGCTTCTGTTAGTCCACCTACGCGACTAATTTTAATATTGATAATCTTAGTGCTTCCAAGTTCAAATGCTTTTCGTGTGTCTTCTAATGAAAGAATACTTTCATCCAAACAAATAGGGGTTTTCAATTCTTTTTGTAATTTTGCATGATCGACAATATCGTCAGATGCTAATGGCTGTTCAATCATCATCAGATTAAATGCATCTAATTGTTTCAATAGGTCAATGTCAGCTAATGTATAGGCAGAGTTCGCATCCGCCATTAATGGAACATCTGGAAATGCGGTGCGAAGAGCTCGAATAATGTCTATATCCAAACCAGGTTTAATCTTCACTTTAATTCGTTTATAGCCCTCTTCAAGTGATTTACGGACAACCTCGATTAAATCTTCTGGTGTTTTTTGAATACCGATACTAATGCCAACTTCAATTTTCTCTGCAGTGCCACCAAGAGCTTCGGATAGTGTAAGTTTATTACGTTTTGCGTATAAGTCCCAAATGGCACCTTCTATAGTAGCTTTCGCCATATTATTTTTGCGAATAGGAGCAAATAGTTCATTTACTTCATCTGGATGGGTAAATTTCCGATCCAACACAAGGGGGATTAAGAAATCTCTAATCATATGTAAATTTGTTTCCAATGTTTCTTCGTTATACCAAGGTGATTGGAAAGCGGTAGACTCACCCCAGCCTGTGTTTCCGAGCTCATCTGTTACTTCAAGTAGAAGAAATTCTTTTACTTCAAGAGTTCCAAAGCTAGTGGAAAAAGGGGATTTCATGGTCATACTCATTTTGCGTATCAAAACTTCTTTAATAATCATATGATTTCTCCTTTTCTTTTAGTCAAAAAAATTGTTGTACGAGACACGGTTACTTTATTCTTTTAAAAGTTTCTATGACAGTACGAGCAAGAATTTCGATACCAGTTAATATACTATCATGATTAAATGTCATACTGGGATGATGTAAACCGGGAGTTAAATCACAACCTAGACCGAGCATCGTAGCTTTAATAGTAGGTCTTTTTAAAGTATAAAAATGAAAGTCTTCTCCTCCAGGTGTAATAATTGGAGGGATGAAATAGGTTTCGCCAACTGTATCGACGATGGCTTGTTTCATCATGTCAACGGCTGACGGGTCAACCTCTGCAGCGACAATTTCAGTTTCAATCTGATGATCAATCGAAATATTATTTAAAATAGCGATCGTTTCAATGGCTTGTTTCACTTTTAGCGTTAGTGCTTCAATTCCGGTATTCGTCTGTGCCCTTACATCGATACTAAATAATGCTTTACCAGGAATAACATTACTAGAATCTCCTCCAGCTTGAAATTTCGTAAGCTTAGCGGAATAGGACAGCATTGGATCCAGATGAATCGCTTGAATCGCTTGCACAATTTGGGCTCCAACTTCAATTGCATTTACTCCGAGATGAGGCCTTGCAGCATGAGCATCTTCACCGTGAATCACTCCGCTAATTAGTTTAGCAGCTCCGTGCATTATGGCAGGGGAAGCATAGCCATCTTTCAATTCTTGAATAGGACGGAGGTGCACCCCGTATAAATAATCGATGTCATCTACGAGGCCTTTGTTGATAAATGAAAGAGCTCCTGTTCCTTTTTCCTCTGCAGGTTGAAAAAGTACTTTTAGTGTGCCGTGCTGTGGAAAACCGAGTTTCTTAAGCACGAGTAATGTTCCTAACACCATCGTCATATGCGCATCATGTCCACAGGAGTGAGTAGCTTTGAAAACACCATTAACCTCTTGCCAAAGTGCATCCATGTCTGAACGAATTCCAACACATGGTTTTCCACTTCCTATTGTAACAACTAGTCCTGTGGAATCATCAAAAGTAGTTACAGTAAATCCTTTTTTTGTTAAGAAATCTTTCAAAAAATGAGTTGTTTCTATTTCATGCCAGCTAGTCTCAGGGTGACTATGAAGATACCTAAAAACTTCCTCTACAATTGGTTTTATTTCTGATATTGCGTGAATCATTTTGTTTCTCCTTCTTCCTCATTTAGAAAATTACCTGGAATATTTTTGTTTATCTCCATAATATCGATTGCTAATTTGTTTGGAGAATAAATCAAAAAATATAATACAATATGTATGAATTGGAGCAGCATAGAATCATAAATTCTATTAATCACTGCCTTTTACACCTCTGGCATTTCAAAAAAATGCGTTTGTATAAGTTCTTGTAATACTAGTATATTCACTACTTTTTAAAGGGCTTAGTTTAAGGTCATTAAAAAATCTTGATTAACGTACCATATTTTTTGTTAGAAAACAAATGTGTTGGGAGTTGTGGAAGGGGATTCCCCCCATATGGAGTGGGGGGAATAGGACTTAGTGGAAGTCTTTTGGTGACATTTTCTCCAAATCAGCTGGCTGATCTTTCTCTTTATCAAGAGAGACAGGGACTGGGCCTCCTTCTCCTATCATGTTAAGAGAAGCGATTACATCTAAATCCTCGCGCATGGCCATTTCTTCTGGATTCACATTGTTCGGATACATGAAACTCCCTCCTTTCTTTATCTCTATTTCTATTATTATACTAAATATTCAGTTAATTGTATAATCATATGATGAAAATAATTTTTTTGTCGAAAAAGGGGGGCAAAATAGTAAAATGGCTTCATTTTGGGTATGAATTCTATATTATGTCAAAAAACACTAGATTCTGACAATTGAAATAATTTAATAGTTATTTATAATGAAAAATAAGATATAGAGGAGGCGTGTAAATGAATGTTGATCATTTAGTAGAAGTGATGGGGGAGAGTCTACAAAGAGTCGAGGAGTCAGTTGTGCTAATGGGGTATCATTCTAGTATAACTAAAGTAGAACAAGTGCAAATGATGCAAGCGGTTTTAGAATTAAGTGAGCGAGTAAAAAAAATTGAAGCTCTAGTAGAAATGTCTTTATAATAATATATTTTGTTTCCTCACACCTTTCCCAGCAAAGCAAACCGCAGAAACGCGGTATAAATAGACCCTCAAAAAATCGTATGCGTATGTGTCAATTTCTCAAGTCCTTATTCGCTCATTTCCACTTTGATATTTTGGATATTTATAAGTATTTTTGATGATGATATAAATGGATACTTCTTTTTCGAACCATTAGGGGCAAATCTTTGACATCATAATGTTTATGATGTAAATTATCCAATGGGCGAACAATTAAGTCCTTATTCATTATAAATATTCGTATTTGGGAGTGTAAACATGGAAAAAGTATTTGATTATGAAGATATTCAGTTAATTCCGGCAAAATGTGTTGTAAATAGCCGTTCAGAATGTGACACAACGATAAAATTAGGTAAACATACATTTAAGTTACCGGTCGTACCTGCAAATATGCAAACAATTATAGATGAAAAGATTTCCATCTATTTAGCGGAAAATAATTACTTCTATATAATGCATCGTTTTGAGCCACAGAAAAGAGTGGCATTCATAAAAGATATGAATACACGTGGATTAATCACTTCTATTAGTGTTGGTATTAAAGAGGAAGAATATAAGTTTGTAGAAGAACTAGCGAGTGAAAAGCTGTCACCCGATTATATTACAATCGATATAGCACATGGTCATTCAAATGCAGTTATCGAGATGATTCATCATATAAAAAAATTCTTACCAGAAAGCTTTGTGATCGCTGGTAATGTAGGGACTCCAGAAGCGGTGAGAGAATTAGAAAATGCAGGAGCAGATGCAACAAAAGTTGGAATTGGACCTGGAAAAGTTTGTATTACGAAGATTAAAACAGGCTTTGGAACAGGTGGTTGGCAATTATCAGCAGTAGCATGGTGTGCAAAAGCTGCAAGTAAACCAATTATTGCTGACGGTGGAATTCGTACACATGGAGACATAGCTAAGTCGATTCGATTTGGTGCTTCTATGGTTATGATTGGTTCATTGTTTGCTGGACATGAAGAATCTCCAGGTGAAACAATTGAGAAAGATGGTAAAAGCTACAAAGAATATTTCGGTTCAGCTTCTGAATTTCAAAAAGGTGAAAAGAAAAATGTAGAAGGCAAAAAAATGTTTGTTGATTACAAAGGTTCTCTGAAGGATACATTGGTCGAAATGGAGCAAGATCTTCAATCCTCGATTTCCTATGCAGGTGGAAACAAACTAGAAGCAATTCGTAAAGTAGATTATGTAGTAGTGAAAAACTCCATCTTCAATGGAGACAAAGTATACTAAAATTCTTATGCGTGCCAGTCACCCTGCAATTCTAAAATAGTGTCTGAATTACTCGGCTGACTGGTACTTTTTTATGCTATTTTTCGACAATAAAAGTCATTGACTAGTTCGTTTTAAAAGGGCTATTATGGGGTTAGATGCACACCATAGAATCAGACACCTTAAATCATAATACAAAGCTGAAGGGCGGAACTTGTTAATGTTTAAGAACGAATTTTATTTGCAGGACAATGAAGGGTCTTTTGAGATTTATAATTTAGGTGATTTTGAATTGGAAGATGGCGGGGTCATTTCTGATTTAAAAATTACCTTTTCCACGTATGGAGAGTTAAATAACTCTAAAAATAACGTGATTGTTGTTCCAGCGTGGTTTTCAGGTACAAGAAAAGATTATGAGTCTTATATTGCTGAAGAAAGAGCCCTAAATCCAAGTGAATACTTTTTTATCGTGATTAATCAATTTGGGAATGAACTTTTAAGTTCAACTCATAATAGCCCAGAACCAGCTATAATGGAGAATTCGCCTAAGGTACGTATGATTGACTATGTGCGAGCACAACACCAATTTATTTCCAAGAAACTTGGAATTGGAGAAATTGCTTTAACAGTCGGAAAATTTAAGCGCGTTCTACAGACAGTTTAATTGTATGTGCCAGTCACTATTTTGGGTGACTGGCACTTTTTTTAATAGATAAGAAAGTATATAAAATTTCTGCATAATATGTCTAGCGCAAGCAGCCTTGCCCCTCGGGGTCAAATGGGGAATCACTGCGGTGGCTGAGGGGCTGCCTCCTGGGCCTGCACGATGCAGGTCATGTCTGTTATGTCACAGGAAGTGACGTTAATAACAGACCTACCTCCCCCCATTTGCTGCCTTACGCAGAGATAGGCGCTTCCGCTTTTCTTATTTCCCCTGCCTCTTATTAAATGGTAAAATGAGCCTGTCATTCATTCATGAATGAATGACAATTCGAATAAGAGGAGTGTGTCAAATGGCTGTTGATGTATATCTTAATTTTAATGGAAATTGTCGCGAAGCTGCAGAGTTTTACGCAGAAGTATTTAACACTGAAAAACCTGATATTATGACTTTCGGGGAATCTCCACAGAGCCCAGAATACAAGCTACCTGAGGAAGCAAAAGACTTAGTAATGCATACTCGACTAAATATCGGTGGTAGCAATGTAATGTTTTCTGATACTTTTCCGGGATCTCCTTTTATTCAAGGAAATAATATTAGTCTAGCATTCGTAGGCAAAAACGAAGAAGAAATTAGATCAGCATTTGATAAGCTAAAAGAAGGCGGTAGTGTTGCAATGGAGCTACAAGAAACTTTTTGGAGCAAATGTTACGGGTCTTTAAAAGATAAATTCGGTATCGAATGGCAATTTAGCCACGAAGGCGCGGAATTACAATAATAAAAAAAGGTCGTTCAACAAAAGTTAAAGTTGGACGATCTTTCTTTCAAATCAATAAAACATTTTCCCAGGATTCAAAATACCCTTCGGATCAAACATAACTTTCATCGATTTCATCCACTCGACAGCTTGTCCATGTTCGGCCACTTGGTATTTCATTTTTCCTAAACCAACACCATGTTCACCAGTACAAGTTCCACCGAGTGCAATTGCTTTCAAGGCAAGCTTTCCATTGATTTCTTCTGTTTTTTCGTATTCTACTTGATTCGTTGGATCATACATGATTAGAGTATGGAAATTGCCATCTCCGACATGACCAAAAACGCCTCCAATTAGCCCACATTCTTCGACTAATTTGCGGCCAAATACGACCATTTCCGCTAATTTTGAGATTGGCACACAAACGTCTGAACCAGAAAAAACTTTCCCTTTAATATGTTTATATGCATATGCTAATTCATGACGAGCTTTCCATAAGTCCGAACGTTCTTTAGAAGAATTCGCACGTTCCCAGTTTTGGCAACCCAACTCATGCATAAGCTCTTCGACAACAGATGCTTCTTCTTCGACGATATTTGGCGATCCAGCAAATTCAAAGAATAGGGAGTGTGCTTCTGGAAATGAATAATTTCCGTATTCATTGACCTGTTTAATACTTTCTGCATCGACTAATTCCATACGCATTACTTGGATTCCACTAGCTAAAACGACATGTGCAGCTTCCGCGCATTCTCCAGGAGTTGTAAATGTGCAACGTGCTGCTAACACTTTTTCCGGAATACCGTGTAATTTAATAGTCACTTTTGTAATAACACCCAGTGTTCCTTCAGAGCCAGTGAATACACCATTTAAATGATAGCCTGATGAAGATTTCTTCGCTTTGGATCCTGTATGGATGACATCCCCATTTGCAAGCACTACTTCTAAATCTAATACTTGATCTCTCATGGAACCGTAACGAACGGCAGTAGTTCCACTCGCATTTGTTGCAACCATGCCGCCAATCGATGCATCTGCACCAGGATCGATTGGGAAATACAACCCATGTCGATTCACGAAATCATTTAGTTGAAGTCTAGTCATTCCTGGTTCTACTGTAATCATCAAATCTTCTGGAGCAAATTCAACCACACTATTCATGCGGTCAAAGTTCAATGAAATACCTTTCTTCATAGGAATGGATTGGCCTTCTAATCCAGATCCTGCTCCAAATGGTGTCACTGCAATTGCGTGTTCATTCGCAAGTCGAAGAACTTTTACAACATCTTCTGTATTTTCTGGGAAAAACACAAAATCTGGTTCGCGGAAAGGGTGAGAAGACTCATCTCGACTGTGGCGATACAATTCAGATTCACTTCTACTGATTTTATCTTTACCCAGTTGTGCCATACATAAGTTCATTAATTTTTCTTCCATGTTTGTTCCCCTAACTCTTTTGTTATTAGAATATTCTTCATTAACAAGAATACTTGCATTATATAGAGACTATATACAGTATACTAGATAGAAGAAAATCTATTAAGAGAAATGTTTTGTAGTCAAATACTAAATATAGAAAGCAGGAAAACAAATCATGTCATTACGTATAAATCCACGCGCAAAAGCGTTAAAAGTTCCAGGAACAAGACAATTTTCCAATCAATTAGTAAATTACCCAGATGCGATTAATTTAACAATTGGCCAACCGGATTTTCCAACACCTCAGTCTGTTAAAGAAGCAGGAATTCATGCCATTAACAATAATTTAACTGGATATTCGCACAACGCAGGAATTCTAAATTTAAGAGAATCGATTAATACTTTTTTCTCGGATAAATATGGGTTTTCTTATGATCCAATAAATGAAATCATTGTTACAAATGGTGCATCTGAAGCAATTGATTCCGTATTCCGAACGATTTTGGAAGAAGGAGACGAGGTAATCTTACCAGCACCAATCTATACAGGGTACGTTCCAGTCATTGAGTTTTGTGGAGCAAAAGTTGTTTATTTAGACACAACGGAAACTAATTTCCAACCATCTGCCGAAAAATTGGCAGAGCTAATAACAGATAAAACAAAGGCAGTTTTGTTTAATTATCCCTCGAATCCAACCGGGGTAGTATTAACGAAGGAAACAATGGATCAACTAGTGGAAGTATTAGTAAATAAAGATATTTATGTCATCACAGATGAAATTTATAGTGAAAATACATTTTCAGGAGATCATCTTTCATTTGCTTCTTACCAACAAATACGAGAAAAATTATTTTATATTCATGGCTTATCAAAGTCACATTCGATGACAGGATGGAGAATTGGTTTCTTAATGGGGCCAGCAGAAACAATGCAGCATGTACTAAAAGTGCATTTGTATAATGCGATTTGTGCCAATTTACCAGCACAGTATGCGGCTTTAGAAGCTGTCACAAATGCTAAGGGTACACCAGAAGAAATGAATGTTGAATATATTAAAAGACGTGATTTTGTCTACAAACGTTTAGTAGAAATTGGTTTGCCCGTCGAAAAACCAAATGGTGCATTTTATATTTTTCCTTCCATCGTGGCATTCGGATTGAATTCGTTCGACTTTGCTACAAAACTTCTTAAAGAGGGTGGAGTTGCCGTCGTACCAGGCAGTGCTTTCACGCAATATGGAGAAGGATATATCCGAATTTCTTATGCTTATGGAATGCCAGTGTTAGTAGAGGGAATGGATAGGTTGGAGAAGTTTGTGCAGAATTTGAAGTGAAATTAGTGTTTCGGTTCTGACACAGGCACCTCTTGGGGGACCTCATTTGATGTTATTGAACAGCATGAGTAATCTTTACTTCAACTCCAAATCCAAATGACTTTTCATTTCCTGGGAAATGTTTTGGAGCTCTTGCTCATCGAGCATGTAATACCAAATTCCTTTTATTTTGCTTCCTTCTCCTTTTGAGAAAGTGAGGGAATCTACTTGGACTAATCATCAGCATCAGCTGCAGTTAACTCTTTTGTTCCTTCAAATGGGGAATGTTATTTAATTCATTGATAAAGAGTAACTTATGAAATACCAGAATTGCTAGATACTTTGCTGACCGTAGTTCCCGTGTGATAAAGATTGACTACGATTTGTTTAAATTCGGGGTTGTATCGTTTTTGTTTCATATTGGGACAAGTCCACTCGTTAATTTAATTTTAATGACTGAATCGAGGTGTGTCTATAAATCTATATTACCTCCAATTCTAGGTTCAAAAGGAAAGTTAAGCTAAGCTAGAAAAGATGCGAAATAATTTGCCGGAAAGATAATATTTTTGTTTATTTATAGTATAATTAAAAAAGATTTAGAAAGAGAGGGATATACTTGAAAAAAATTCTTATTTCAACAATGTTAGTTGCAATGCTATCACTTATTTTCAGTTTTTCTTTAGATGAAACAGCAAATGCTAGCTCTTTTCGTGAAGTTAAAAGTGTCAATGCCTCAAGTTTAATAGTTAAACAAAAACCTACAACTAGCTCAACAACCATTTCAACTTTGAAAAGAGGGGATTTTGTAACGGTATTTTCACAAGAAAATGGATGGGCGTCTATTCAAAAAGGTAATATAATTGGTTATGTTAATGCTTCTTTCTTAACAACACCAAAATCAACAATTAAAATAGCAAACTCTAAAAGTGGATTAGTTGTTAAAACAGTGCCGTCTAGATCAGTTCCAACTTCAGCGACTTTACAATATAATATGATTGTTGAAGATTTTGGACCAGTTGGAAACGGTTGGTCGTTTGTACAATATGGAAATGTAACTGGATATGTTGCTTCCAACTTTATTGGTACTCCTCTAACTAAAGTGAAGTACGTAAATACTGCAAGTGGAGTAGTTGTTCGAAATATAGCAAGTACAAGTGGTGCAAATATAGGTACTATTGTAAATGGTACAGAAGTAAAGGTACATTCATCATTATTTGGTTGGTCATATGTAACTGCAGGAAACCAAAAAGGCTATGTTGTTGATAAATACTTATCTACGAACAAGCCTGTAATCATTGTTGAGACACCTTATAAAGCTATGGTTAGAAAAGTTAATGCTTTAATCTCAGAAGGCCGAGCTTTTACTGATGGTTCATATACTATAGGGGAAATTCCACAAGGCGAGTACGCGTTTATTTCTCTTGCTGATGATTTTAATTACTACTCTGAAGAGTATTTATCAGGAGAAATTATTGATAATGAAATTTTTGAGAGTTTTGGCTACGTTTATGTACACGAAGCTGGCAATATACAAACAGACGGCCTATTGATAGACTTAGACAGTCTTTCTAGTTTGGGTGTAACGGGAGCGAAAGGAATTTATGAAGTACTTAACAATGTAAATAATTATAATGATTCAGGGATGTACAAAGTTGGATTAGACATTCAGGCAGGTTATTATGTTATTGAAAGTAGTAATGAAGCATATGTTGCATTATTGACTGGACCAATTGGAAGAAATGATATTATAGATAATGATTTTTTTGATGGAAGATATGGTTTGAGTATTAGTGAAGGGCAATATTTGCACGTTTCTGGCGGTACTATTTTAAAATAGATAATAAGTTTTGTTAAATCAAAATGTTGATTTCAAAGAAAAAGAAGAAATAGACTCTTGATATTTACTGAAGAGTTTATTTCTTTTTTGTTAACTAAGAAATAATATCGTGTATTTTTTTTAAACAGGCTCCTTAACAAATCAAAAAGCTTTGAATACATTAGAATTTGACTTCATACATAATAAATAACTAAAATTTAGAGTTGGTGCTTTCAACTATTAGAGGAAGATACAGGTGTTTTTACGTGTAGTTTTACTCCAATAAAAGACCTGGTTTTTGTATGTGAGCTACGCTAAAATTAATGCAACACTAGTAATCTATTGATAATACCTGAGATTTAATTCTACTCAACAAAATAGACAAAATTTTATAATATACTTACCACATGTGAAAACGAAACTAATATTTTTGTGACAAAGTTTAAATTTTGTTCTAAACTAAATTGTGATATAATTTAGATTGCAGTTTATGGACAAGTGTTTCCGAACGAAAGGAAGAACAGGATGAAAAAAAGCATGAGTGTCCTAGGACTATGCTATAAAAAAATTCTAAATGAAATTACCAGTGCTCGTTTAAATTTTTTTTATTTTGAGTATGTAAAATATAAGCTACCTAGTTTAGGTGGGATTAAAGATGAGTAAGTTAAAAGTAGCATCTATAATATTTCTAATTTCAACAATGATCTTGAAATTCTCTAGTATGATAAGAGATTTAGTAATAGCTGCATTATTTGCTGATTCTTACAAAGCGGATGTCTATTTTGCTGCTATGACAATACCGAATGCGATGATTTTATTCTTATTAACCGGGATGAAAGATGCTTTTTTACCTAGCTATTATAAATTTGAAGCAATTGGTAAAGGTGAAAGTCATTTAACTAACATTTTAAAGAGTACTTTTATCATCACAACGATTTTTGCAATACTAGGTATTTTATTATCCTCGCCTTTAATGAAAATAATATATCCTACTTTCTCAGAGTTTGAATATGGAACTCATATTGCAGTCTGGACAAGTATTATCTATTTCGCTTCTTTAATATTTGTTGGAGTAAATGCAGTATATGAAGGCTATTTTGATGCACAAAAAAAGTTTTCATTCTCCGTTTTTTCACAAACAGTTGTAGTTCTTATTACAATCTTATTCGCAGTATTGTTTCATGAAAAATGGGGTATATTATCGGTGCCAATGGGATATTTCATTGGGACTTTCCTAAGCCTTTTAATAAAGGTTGTCTATAGAACCCCAAAAAAATTTATGAATTGGTCTCAACAAATTAATCGTGCTGAGGTAAAAGAGTTTTATGGAATTTTTTGGCCGGTAGGATTAACAATAGCTGTTGGGCAAATAAACTTAATGGTAAACACGTTTTTTGCTGCAAGATTAGGAGAAGAAGGAATTGTTTCGAATCTAAATTATGCTTTTAGACTGGTTAATATTCCACAAGCAGTATTTGGCGTAACAATTGCAACAATTGTTTTCCCAATTATTGCAAAGGCTAGATCAGAGAGTAATATGATAGATTTCCGTAAAGGAATTGAAAAAGGAATACTATATCTATTAATTTTTCTCACCCCTGCATTAGCAGGAATGTGTGTATTAATGCAAGAATTAGTTAGCTTAGTATATGAAAGAGGTGCATTTACTTCTAGTTCCACTCAAGTTACAGCATCCTATGCAATCTTATACATTGGTTCGACCTTTTTCTATTCTATTCAAGCTATTGTGGCAAAAGGGTTTTACACTATGCAAAAAGGTCACTATATAATGAGAATCGGTTTGATTTCAGTATTACTTAATGTTGTATTAAATTGGACATTATCTGGAAAATTTGGTGCTGAAGGCATTGCCTTATCAGCATCGCTTGTAGCTGTTTTTTATTCTGTAATTACTTTCACAACCCTATGGAAACTTGTAGGGGGATTAAATAAGACTTATTTATTAAAAAATAGTTTCCAAGTTATAGCTGCTACAGTTACTATGATTTTTGGAGTTCTCTTTGCAGATAAATTTATAGAAATTGCAGACTTAACACCATTTCTACATATATTAATTATTGCTGTTCCTGGAGCAATTCTATACTTTTTAGTTCTCGTGTTATTCAAGAATGAATTCGTGAAAACTATCATATCAAAAGGAGGAAATAAACCATTATCTTAATGATGGTTATTATCTTATGAAAAAAACTATTAAAAATTCTATCAATCAGTTGAATAAAATTGACACCTTTTCACCTTATTTCTTTTTACCTTTCATTTTAATTTTATACTTTTTTATAAGTCTATTTGATTTCCATCGTTTTGAACTTTTTAATGTAAGTAAGTCTATTTGGCCAGTAGTGATATTGGCGATTTTAAGCTATTACATAGGTGTGTACATAATAGATAAAAAGGATTGGACATTACCATCATTTGGCCTTTCATTCCTTAATAAGTATGTAACATGGATGATTTGGCTTCTTGGATTTATTGGAGCCATTGCTTATTTTACAATGATTATTGAAGGTAGCATTGGACTAACAGACGAATCAGTTCGTAGAAATTTAGATCCAAAATTAAATTTCTTAAGCCAGCTACTTTGGTTCGGAATCATACTTCTTTTATCGTTGAAAATAATGAAAGAGAAAAATTTGACTAAATTAAAGATTTTTTCATATGCTGCTACTTATGGAGTAATTATGGTGTTGTTTTTATTAATGGGATATAGAACTCCAATAGTAATCATGTTATTTACGGGATTAATAATTTCTCATTACGTTATAAAGAAAGTTAATCTAACTTGGTTTTTTTCTGTATTACTTGTAATCGGAGTGTTCTTTTCGTTATTTGGCTTTTTTAGAGTAATTTCAGAAGATACTTCAATAAAATCTAATTCTCAAGAACAACCAGAAGTTGTTTTAACAGAAGTAAAAGCTAAAGAGTTAGAGACTGTTGAACAAAAAGTTAATAAAGTACCAAAATGGATTCGTTCATTAAATGGTGAAAGTGTTACTGGTCATATAGTTCTAAGTAAAATTATTGAGTATACAGATGAAAATGGATACTTATATGGGGAAATTCATGAAGGAATTTTTACAACGATACTTCCAGGAGAACAAACTTCTCCTCGTATGAAAGTGACAGAAATTGTCAATTCTTTAAGTATTGAGGAAGGGAAGTTTATTACCCGACCATCTAGGACAACAACTCCAACTTACATCGGACAACTGTTCTTAGATGGGGGATACATATTAGTAGCTTTTGGATTCCTTATTTTTGGTGTTGTAATTTCACTACTTTATAATCAAGTAAAACGTGAAGGTCATAGAAGTTACCAAGCTGTAGCATATGCATTCGTTTCAACTATGTTTACTATATCTATGCATACTGGTTTGCTAGATTTGATTTTCTATTTAATGATAGGGTTTGTTATTTTGACTTCTGCAATAGGTACTAGAAAATCAACATCTTTAACTTTGTAATTGTTTATAATAAAATATAAATGAAAAAGAAGCTTTGTCTTAGATATTGACTTAATTGTCAACTCAGACGAAGCTTCTTATATCATCGGAAAAATTTATAGTCGTATGTTAGTAATATTTTCGCGCGTAAACGCAAGTAATTTTGATAATCAAATGCATTCTGCTTGTTTTGCAAGCTCACAAAATGCATATAAAGTTTCTTTGGTCTGGAGTATTTGCTCTGGACCATTTTCTTTCGTTTGAATATAGGATTGTTGAAAGGCTTCTTTTTTTCCCCAGTTTTGTTGTAAATAGTGTTTAATGATTTTCTTATATCGATTTGGTAAGATATCAATCAGTTCTTTCGTTTCACCAAGTTTACGTAAAAACCTTTTTAGTATAGTGGTTATAATTGATCTCTATTACTAATAATTTGTCATATGAATTATCTGGATTGAATAGAGGAAGATGTTCATATGAGGCTATTTTTTACTGTGAATGCAAAAGATGCAAATGGTAAAGTGGAATAAACTCTACCAAAGAAGTTTTCAGATATAAATTTATATACGTTTCAAGTCTTCATTTCAGTGTAATCTTATACAGAGCAATTTAACGATAATATTTTGCCTCTCCATATACATGTAGGAGAGGCTTTCAATATGCTATAATCAATTAACAAATATAACAGACTGTTATATATGTTAATTAGGATTATGGGAGAATACGGCCATTATTGTTTTCAGCAATACCCCTAATCTTACTGAGAAATGTTTCGGAGTTAACAGTTATCCACTATATATTTTCTGTTATTGCTCGTGGTGGACTTGTAATGAATTTATACAGGAGAGAAGCCAACTGTATGGTACATATGCCTTGATTACAAAAAATATCGAAGTGCCATTCTTTTCTACTAAATACCCACAAGATGTCGAGACATCTGTAGATATTTATAATAGAATGGTTTATAAAGAGAATGTGAAGATTATTGAAAAAATCTATAGTCTTTGCAAATATTAGAATTGATTACTGATTTAGATATTGTAAATGGAACTAGAGTTACATTCTTTAATTATTGAAACGGATACACAAACACCAATAATTACAGTATCCTATCAAACAATAGTGAATGATTTTATGGATCTTGTAAAATTATGTGAATATTGTTTCTCAATGGATACAATGGCTCAAGATGAAACTATAATTACACAAGCATTTTCTAAAATGTCTTCTGATTGGCGAGGTACAGTTAATTACGCGAAAAAAGTATCGAATCATTAAAACAGAGAGATATTTAAAGGTATTTCTCAATTTCAAAAGGTAGTGAGGTAAATATGAAAAAAATATTTGTTATATGTAATATGTATCCATCCGCAAAACATCCATCATACGGTATTTTTGTTAAAAATCAAGTAGAGGCTTTGAAAAAAGCTGGTGTTGAGGTTGATATTGGCGTAAATACGAATCCAGCTACAGGGATCAAAAATGCATTGAAAAAGTACGTAATTTGGGCAATTCGTGTGCTGAAAACAGGT
>Ga0209013_10001960_pt1 | contig 18947 bp, 14 predicted proteins | sample Cruoilmetagenom2_FD_187291 | JGI IMG/M metagenome (GOLD analysis project Ga0209013, IMG submission 187291) | Oil polluted marine microbial communities from Coal Oil Point, Santa Barbara, California, USA - Sample 2 (SPAdes) (version 2) | ecosystem: Environmental > Aquatic > Marine > Oil seeps ...
CGGACGTATTTATTATCAACATGAAGAAATTTGTCGTGAACTTTTTCTACAACATAAAACATTAAATCGTGTGATTAATGAAATGGTTGAATTGAACCTTTTATCAGAAAGGGATGGGTTTTTATATTCCCATTTTCATGTTTTATCTAATGGAGAGAAAGAAGATAAAGGTTACGTTCGTAATATCGAAGCCTTCACGTCAGAAGAGATCTTATCTTTAAATAAAACGAAGAAACGACTTTTCCTATATGTAGCATCATTTGCTCGTATGGGTGTGCCTAAAAAGGTATCAGTAGAAGCTTTATATAGTAATAAATACCATACTGGAGTAAATTATATCGAAAGCTACCAGGAACTAGCGGAAATCCTTTTTGATTTTGTTCGAAAAGGTTTATTTGTTGTATATATCAATGGAAAACGTTTCGATAATCTAAGTGCAGATTTCGAAAAAGAGTTTCATGCTTACTGTGGGTATGATTATGTAACTGGTAAGAAAAGAATGTCTATGAAAAGAGAGCATCAAATCGGTATTACTTTACACGAAAGTTTAGTGAAGGCGAGCAATCCCAATGAATCCAGTAAAGCAGAATTTCGTTATTTCGCTGATGAAAATAATATTTATCACGAAGTAATGCGTAACAGCACAATCCCATACTTTATTACAATTCAAAATGAGCTATTCAATTCTTTTGAAATGGCCGGATTAGAATTATACAGAAATCCTCTTTTATCATACTTTGCAACAGAAAAAGAAAATGTTCTTTACCATGATTTAAATGCAAATGAAAAAGAAACAAAAGCTATTAATACAATGGTGGACTTTTATTTAATTAAAGATATCCAACAAGTTATTCTTAATGTATTAACAGTTACGGACACTACAAAATTCTCTTCTATAGAAAATTACTTTAAAAATAAAGAATGTTTAGCGGAATTAGTACGCTATTTCATTCAAAAATCATCAGATGACCATAAGGTTGTTTTAGAAGAACAATTAGATAAATATGGTATTCAATTAGAATCATTGATAAATACTCTTCCACAACAAAATCAATTTGAAAATCATTGGTTGTTCTTAAACGAATGCGTTACAAATATTTATGATCAATTTGATTTTAGTGTTGAATATTTTACTATAGAGCATAAGAAAAACGTTGTTCGCCAATGGGCAAAAGAAGGCATCCTAGCAAGAAAAGAAAAACTTGAAAGATCTGTAAAAGAACTAAAAGAAAAAGTGTTATTTATATCAAACCGCTCGAAATATATTATTGAAAACCTAGAGGTTTCTAATAAAATTAAACATGCCGAGAGAAAAAGTTCTCATACAGCATCTAGTGTTTTCCGCATAAAACAAATGGAATTATTAGAGGAAAGAAGAGCTGGAAAAATAGTTGATGTTGAATTTGGTTATTAAATAGCCTGGTTCAATTTGAGCCAAATTGAACCAGGCTATGTTTATGAAAAGTTGTTGCTGCCTTTTTTAAAAGAGGGGTTCATACAGCTTATTTGTCATGCCTAAAAACAAATAATCTATTTTTATAGAATTAAAAAAGAACTCTAAACCTGACGTTTAGGGTTCATTTTTTTGCCTTCACAAGAAACACCAATTTCATTTACTATTTTTCCTTATTTTTAACACTTATATTATTCTAAATACTATTTATAAGAAACCTATTATGTTCGATAAGCGATCTAAAAATTTCTAAGCTTTCTACAAAAAGATTAACTCCTTCTGTTTTCCACAAGCACAATAAATTGGGAAATCAGATCAAACCTTATATATCAGTGGTTTGAAGGTATTTATTTCATAAGAAGAGAATCGCTAATAGACTTTGATATTGGTTATGTTATGGGCTTTGCTATTAGTTTTGAAATAGAATTTGATATATAAAAGCCTTCCATAAAAAAATCTCAATCATAAATTATTAAACCCTTTAAAAGCCTTACGAGTAAAACTAGATGCAACGGTTTGAATAAAGGGAGAGGGAGTACTTTAATAATGTAGGTTTCGAGGGCAGGGGGATTTGGACATCATTAAGTGACGGGCATTAATTCACTGCTGGCAATAGTAGTACCAAGTTCCTTGATCACAAAAATATATGTACGAATTAGTTTTAACTTTGGTAACTCCTGCAATGGATTATATTAGCGCACGGTTGTTCGTAATAGTCTATAGTCTGCACTATACATCGCAAACTGAACGGACATGATAAAACTGATACAGCTGTTTATGTGCTGAAGACATCCATCGAATCAGCTCTATAGAAGTATTCTTAGAACTATCAAGAAATGTTGGGGGAAATTAAGGCTGTGGTGTTGTAGAAGTCTTGGTATTTTTCTCAGATGGCTTTAAAGACATAATAGAAGCCATTCTAAATGTGTTCTTAAAAGCGGGATATGCCAAACGTAGTTAGTCCACTTGCGCACGGTGTTTCGCATAAAGTTCGTGTGGAAAATCTTCAGTGATTTATAATGCCGTAAAAACGATCCATTATACAACGGAAATATTGATAGCTACATATATTAAAAAAAATTTAAATATTTATCGAAAAAGCTCTTCGAATTATAAAAATTAGAAGCTATTATATTTCAGTACTAACAACAAGCTGTATATTTTTATCTTATTACTAAGCTAAATAAAAATCCGTAGGAGGAAATCATTATGATTAAACATGAAATAGTATACGTTCAGACAAATGGGAATAAAAGAAAAAGGGTGCGGATTTGTCAATTTGATATTGAATCAGAAGCACAAGAATGTATTAGAATGATAAAATGGGTAACCAGAAATCGGGAGTTAAAACAGCAAGCAAATCTTACGGAGTCAAAAAATCTTGAGTGGGATGTTAAAGATATTTACCAATTACAAAGAATTTTTTATCAACACGTGAATTTCTTACCATACCTTTTTATTTTGGCCACAGGTATTAGAACTGGTGAGTTATGTGCTTTAACTTGGTCTGACGTAGATCTAAAAAATGGAAAAGTGATAATTAATAAAACAGTAACTCGTCAAAGAAAATTTAAGTGGGATGTAAGTAATAGTAGAACTACACGTGTGATTAAATTGCCAGAAAGATTAATTAAAGAGTTGTCTTTGTATGAAAAACGACTAAATCATTCGACAAGAGAAGAATATATTTTTGCCAATATCAATGGAGATTTTTTGTTACCAGATCTGTTGAGTAGAAAACTTAAATTGTTATTAGAACATACAGAAATCACAAAAGATATATCTGTTAAAGATTTACGTAAGATGTATAAGTTTTCTAATGGATTACTATGAAATTGGATAAACATATGTTAAAAAACTAGAGATTTATTAAGGCAGCCAACTTCATTTATTATGAGGTTGGCTATGTTTGCTTTAAAACAGTTTTATGCCTATTCAATTGACCAAAAATTTTCGCGAAAATTAGCAAGTGGATTATGACGATAACCTAATTCCAAAATGAATAATCTTTATTTTCATCCAAATCAAATTTTTCTTTAAGGTTAATTTTAATAACTTCCCTTAAATCTACTAAAACTTCTTAAAACTCAAATTCTGTATCAACAAAAATTTTCCCTGAAAGCTCCTTACCTCCATTGTAGTAACTAACACTGTTTATTCAGATGGGGAAGTTTAAACATTGAACAATAATTAAATGGATGTGTTAAGGTTTTATCCAAATAACTTAAACCGCACATAATAATAATTATGTGCGGTAGAATGGAGTTATTTAGGTGATTTCTTTGCGAAATGAATGTTATCGAATAAGAAAGTTATTTAAAAAATAATAAAGTCGTTTAAAAGATATTAAAGTTGTTTAAATATGGAAGTTCAAAATCCGTTCGCTTATAATTAAAATAAGCAAACAGATTTTTTTATTTAAAGGAGTAAAGACATGAGTATTCAATATAATAATTATTCTAGTGTGACAGATTATATAGATAGAAACGCTGTTTATGCTTCTAAACAATCTCTTTATGCTAGTAAGCTAACTGTAATTAGAGGTGCCTTGATAGTTGGTTTAGCGCCTAAAGCACATTTAAAACTTACCAAAGAATTAGTAGAATGGAAAATTTCAACCATGTTAGCTTTTATAGATACAAATTCTCCTTTTACTATTCGAAATGCAGATGAACTGGAGATGAGTGAGAGAGTTACAGTAGCATACTTTATTGGAATGGTTTTTGCTCAAATACATATGCAATCACAGTACAATGTAAGGCATATGGAACATTTGAAAAATCCGGGCATCACTCCTACATCTTTACCTGGAGATTTAAAAAATCCAGATCTTTGGGGACTTAACCATAAAACAGGAAATTCTTATTTAGTAGAGGCAAAAGGTTCTACAGTAAGAAAGGAGTATTTTGATAATCAAAATGTTAGAAAAGCAGATAGTCAGTTAAGAGCTATAACACAAATTGATTATACAGTTTCAGGAGCTACTACGATTTATAATCAAGCAAGTTCAAACCTAGAAAAGCTCATAGTAGCAACGCACCCAAATTCAAATGATGAAATGATGCAACATATTATCGATCCAACGGATGAAGAAGATAAGGTTGTTAAAGTTAGTGGAGATGAACTGGTTTATAAACATTATTCACAATTAGTAAAGCTTCTTGGTGGAGAAGAATATAAAATAATAGATTTAGAGGATTTACCGAATTTTAAGTTTAGAACTATTGATTTCGATGCGTATAATTGTTCGATAGGTTTATTAGATGAGATATATCAAGTCTTAAAATCGTTAGTTGTAAAAGAAGAGATAGTGCAGGAAGATTTGAGGGATATCAATAAAGAGGTAAGTTTAGTTTTAGATAGGTTTGAAAAAGTTTTTAATAATAATTTAGAAAATAAGCAATTTTCTATTGGAATTGATGGAGTAATTGTACTAGCAAAAAGCTAATGGTAATTTTATGCCGAAACGTCAAACCGGTTGGACTGAAGCAAAAATCTCTCGGTATATCAAGGAAGGTAAAGGGTAAGGCGAACTTGCTCTTTACAAGCCTTGGCTAACAATTCAAGATGTGCCACCAAGTGGTCGGGTGCATTGTTTCATTGGTTGGAAAACTTCGCGTGAACATCATTTATTGTCGGATATCAAAATAATGAAGTAGCGGTAGCCTATCGAAATTGGGAATTTGATTTAATAGGAACAGATTTAGAAGAAGAAACATTTATAAAATCAGGTTTTGAATTAGTAATGAGACCTGATATTTGTGAAGAAATATTAAAAATTTATAATGGAAATATTTGTATGATTTCCAAAGAAGCAAACACATTAGTTTGAATTTACAGCGTTGAGTTTAGAACCATTTATCAATATTATTGATAAATGGTTTGTATTGTATATTTAAGAGTATTTATATTGTAAAATAATGTATGAATAAGTTCTGTTAAAGGAAGGTGAAATATGGAAATAATTTCTATTATAGTACCACTTATAGTGACAATTACAGTATTTTTATTAAAAATGAAATTAGTAAAAACTGGAGATGGGAAAAAAAGTGCCCAAATTGAAATGATTATAGATATTATAAAATTTATAATCCCATGTTTAGTACTCATTTTTTTACATTTCATTTGGGGAATTCAAGTATTTAGCTTATTCACTAGGTTATTCGATATAGCGATTTTATTATTGATTGTGTTTGTTTTTCTAGGGGGAAACCATTCATATCAAGATAGAAAAGCAATAGGCGCTATTTTTTCATTTTTATTAATATTAATTACTATGATGTTATCTATATTTTCGATGATAATAGGTACGTTTAGTGAATCTGCTAGTACATATTTGATTTTATTTGTAAAAGCAGTAATAAGCTTTTTAGCATTTACTTGGGCAACATTCACAGTAAAATCTGGTTCTTTAAAAAGTAAGACTAAAGATTTTGTTCAAACTATTATTCAATCGTTTAAACAAAGAGATATGAGTAAACATGATTATTTTTTATTTGGTATTTTAAGTTTATTTATGTTTACTGGTGATCCTTATCAATATTTTACACCTGTAGCTTTATTCGGAATACACGAAATATTAAATCGGAAATATATTAAAGGGAGTACTTATATTGTAGTAGGTAATATTATATTATTTATGCAATCTACTTTACTTGGTGAGATACTATTTATGCTATATACTCTAATTGCGGTTATAGACTTAATTATACAGTTTTTTAAATTTAAAAAATGATTTAAGTGACTAATATGATGTTTACAATTCTTGTTATATAAGCTAATGAAAATCTTCCGAATCATGAACTAAAAATATATAATTAAACAACTTTATTATTACCGAATTTATATTAACTAACATTAATTTTTAAACAACTTTAAAACCACCTATCAAATTTAGCGGTAGGTGGTTTCTGCATCTATAAGACAAAAATTAAACAACTTTATTAACTGTTTTCAATGAATATGAATAAAATTGTTTTAAAGATAGTAGTGTTACTTAAAAATAAAAAGCCGTCACTAAAGATTTTTGTTAGTGTCGGCTTTTTATTTTTACTGTACAATTAATGCATTGATATATAGAGTTCGACTATTTTACTAAAGAGCAGGGACTCTATCAATAAATTTAGAAACTTTAGGAGTGTTTATAGAAGTCTCAACAGAAGTTAAATAGACTTATGAAAAAATCCAAAATCTTAGAAGAGAATTCTTTAATCGAAGAAGAAGTTCTCCTTCAACAATTTCATTATTATTTATCTCTTTATAATAATTAGCACCGAAAAGCCATATATCTCTTATTCCAGCAATTGGGTATAGCTTACGCCGCTCTAACCATGTTTCTGCTGTTAGTTCAGCACGCTGCTTCAAATGCAAACCTTTTACCATTACCAAAAAAGGCATAAACATCAGCAATTTGATTTGTTTTAGTAATGCGTTGTTCTAAGGCTATATAAGCATTTGGATATTGTTTTTTCAACCAATAGTAAATTGCTAATTTACCACCCAGATGCTCCTGTGTTTCAGGCTCTCCAACGAAACTACATTTAACATGAGGCTCATGATAAAAGTGATGAATGCGCTTTAGTCCTCCGCGAAAGAAAACTTTCTTCTGACAGTGTTCTTAAAGTTATCTTATCTTCATGAAATGCAAATTGATTCTCTCCATTTTGATCAATTGCTACAAACATTTTCTCACCCCGTTAAGCTAGGAAAAGTACTTATCTTCAAATTTGTATAAAGCAACACTGTTTTTTCATTAAATTTTCGGAATATATTACCAGGTGTGTTTTTAGTATAAAATAAGTTGTGATGATTGACCAAGATATTGAAGAGGAAAGTTAAATTAGAAGAAGATTATATAAAAATCTACTAAAACCAAAATTAGTGGAGACATTAAATGACTATAATTAATATAACAGCGATTATTTGAAGTTCTAATATTTAATTTATGTCTATATATAGTTAATCTTGTAAGTGATAATACTACATATTGTGTTATCGCCTAATAGTATGATATAATTAAAACAAGGGAATATTATCCAAAAAAATATAATAGAAAAGGGAGTAGCGAATGGTGAAAAGTTTTAGTAAAGCAAAATTAAATAGTGAAATTCGTCTGGCCGAGAACAAAATAAAAGCTGAATTAAATAAGGCTGATCGTGGAATCAATAGGGAAATTACTAAGTTTGAAAGACAAATAAAAAAGGGATTCTAATGTGCGGCAACACATAGAACCCCAGTTGAAATAATTTAATAGATTTATCATAACCATATTCAATTAGAAAAAAAGAGTATATACGTTCTAATTTCCCCTAATAATGTATTGGAGTGAAGTTAAATGGCTAAATCTAGTTCTAGAAAAACATCAAGTGCAAAACTAGCTACAAAAGCTTCCAAAGTACTTAAAAGCAAACGTTCAAGTAAAGTTGCAAGGTCTTTGGCAGGCAGTGTATTAGCTCAGGCAAAATCTAAATAAGAAATTTAGTATTTTAACAAGAGAGCATGTTTTGAAATTAAAACATGCTTTTAATGATATAAGAAAGCAATAATTAGACACTTAACACTAGAAAATAAAAAACTAAAGAGCCTAAATAAATTTTTAAAAAGGATGATGCTCATATTATGACAAGTATATCGTTACTGGAGTCAAAAGTAAAAAGGCTACGCTCAGATATAAGTAGATTAGAAGGGAAACGTGCAGTTGCAGTAAAGGAAGAAAGTATTTCAATTAAGAAAATAAACAGTGCAAACTCTGCAATACAAAGAACAAAGAATTCTTCCACAATTTCCTCGAAATTAAAAGAAATTGATCGTGAAAACATAAAAATTCAAAGAGCAATGGGAGAACAGGCAAAGTTGATGTCTTACATAGCAAAAAAGAACACCGAGGTAAATAAAACATTAACTGAACTAAGTAAAACTCAACAAAAAGAAGCTGAAAAAATATATGCACAACAGGAAAAAAAGGTTAATGAATTATATACCCAAAAAAAATCTAGTTTGGAACTACTAACTTCTTCGCAAGATAATGGATTAGAAGATACTAAAGAATATGATGTTTTTATATCTCATTCAGCAGATGATAAGGACAGTTATGTTTCAGAATTGGCGGAAAAGTTAAAAGCAGCTGGTGTTACAATCTGGTACGATACTGACAACATCGGCTGGGGGCAAAGTATTAGAAAAGAAATCGATAAAGGACTTGCTAACTCCAAATATGGGATAGTAGTTATTTCACCAAGTTTTATTGAAAAATATTGGACCAATTATGAACTCGACGGAATTTTAAATAAAGAAGGTTCAACTGGAAATCAAATGATACTTCCAATTTGGCACAATGTTACAGCCGACCAAGTGAAAAAATACAGTTATTCCTTAGCAGGAAAATTGGCCCTTAACTCGGCTATTAATACAATTGACGATATTATTGAAAATGTAAATCAACTTATAAAATTATAACAGGCATTGGCTACCAATTTAATTAGTTGGGGACTTAGATTATTTAATACTTTTGTTAGCTAGCTTATGTGCAACTAGTATTAATTAACTAAATCTAATAAAGGCATGTTTTGAGTCCATTCCGAATACTATTGTCGATAATCTTAAACCACCAATTATACTGGTGGTTTAAGATTATCTTACAGAAATTTATCAACAAATTAATATCTAGTGAGGTATTTCAATATAATGTATTCTTCTAATAAGAGTTCAGGATAAAGTTTGTTAGCGTATTTATATGCATCGGCTTCACTCTCAAATACTGCTACTAATTCAGCCTTTTGAGGGGAGATTGCATAGCCTACTTCAAATAATACAGTAGGCAATGGAACATCCCACGTTGAAACTTTGAAAAATGTTTCAATTTCAAGTACATAACTGGTATGTAATTTACCGGAAGCATCTTTATAAACCCCTTTATCAATACAAATGTTTTGGAACCCTATATTATTGTTAACTTCTTCAATCAATTTAATTGGCCAATATGCTAAACCTTCTATATCCTCCAATTCATAATGTCCATTAAGAATATTGTAGTTATCATTGTTAATGCTATCTACATTTTTAAACTGTATTAAACAAGGTAATTCTTGATTCTTCAAAATTGCCCATTCATTCTTTAAATATTTCGCTTTTAATAGTGCTTTTTCACATAATTCTTCGATGGTATCTTCTGTTACCTGTAAATGTTTAGCCATTTGTTTTGATGAAACTACATTTTTTAATAAAATTAAATTTTGGTTTTGCATTATTTTGTTTCCTCCCGTATAAGGCAAAAAACCCCCAACTCCAATAAAGCGACATTATGAGTCACTTTATGAGTTGGGGGTTTCCCTTGATAATAAAACGTTTGTTCGTAGATGTGAAGTTAAATGTCTATATTTATGTTTTTTATCCTATAAAAAGTTAATATACATGTTATTATATGATTAAAAGGGAGGTATATTATGGTAATTTTTAATTCTATTAATGCAAACATTTTAGAAAATAGCAAGTTATATCAGGCTCAAATCGATGCGTATCAAGCTGTTCAAAATTATTACGAGCAATTCCTAGAATTTGAAAAAAGAGAAGTATTAGTTGTCATGCCTACGGGTTCAGGTAAAACAGGTTTAATGTCTATTCTGCCTTTTGCTAATTGTAAAGGAAAAGTTCTATTAATTTCCCCTGGAAAAATTGTTAGAAGAACAGTTTTTGATGAATTTGATACAGTATTTAATCCACAAAATTCATTTTTGTATAAACATAATGTTGTATTGAAATCTGAAAAACTACCAAAAGCGTTATTATATCAAGGTTTTAAAAAAAATAGCGAACAGGAAAAAAATATTGCTATTCGTAAATTAAAAGAAGCAGATGTCGTGATTACTAATATACATCGTATAAACAGTAGTAGTGATGAAGTTAATTTAATGAATTTAGTTGATAAGAATTTTTTCGATATGATTATTATTGATGAAGCACACCATGTTGCAGCTCCAATGTGGCAAGAGGCTTTAGCCTATTTTAAAGCTTCAAAGGTTATTAAATTAACAGCAACTCCATTTAGAGCTGATAAACAAGAAATTACGACGAACCCATTAGATCCGATTTATGAATATACATTAGGTGAAGCCATTAAAGATGGATTGCTAAAAGATGTAATTAAAGAAGTAGAAATACCTGGTGAATTAGAATTTATTCATAATGAAACCGGTCAAAAATTAACACTTGAAGAAGCTAAGCAGAAATTAAATAATGATTGGATAAATAAATCCGTAGCATTGTCAGAAGTCTGTTCTAAACAAATCATTCAACAAACAAAGCAAGTATTAATCGACAAAAGAAAAAGTTACCCTAATCATCGAGTACTAGCCATTACATGCAATGATGAACATGCACAGTCAATCTGTGAATGGTTTAATGATGCTGGATTAAAAGCAACTTATGTAAGTACAAACTCTAATAATGAAAGAGAAAATGAAATTCGATTAACGGATTTTGCACAAGGTAAATATGACGTTATGGTAAGCATCCAGATGTTAGGTGAGGGATATAACAATCCAGATATTTCGATAATCTCAATATTTAGACCATTTAAGTCATTAACGCCATACGCTCAAGCAATTGGTAGGGGGTTAAGGAAAATTTATAATGCCAATTCTGAATTAGATAATTTCTGTAATGTTATTTATCATCAAGAACTTGGGCTTGAAAAACTATGGGAGTATTACAAACAACAAAAATCATTTTCAGAAGTAATTAAATCACAAAGAGAAAACATTAGTGTTCAAATAAATATGTTAGAAGAAATGGGTTTTATAGAGGCTAGACCAACTTTAAGGAAACCTAAGGTAGAAATTGATGAAGATATTCTAGTAGTAGTACCGCAGCAATTAGGAAGTGTTACAAAATATTCTTCTAAAGGTATTGGAGACGAAGATTCATTTTCAACAGATGGTTTCGAGCGATATCTAGCAGCAAAAAAAGCAACGAATAACGCAGTAGTAAAAAATTTGGAAGTTGAAACAGAACGAATCCTTAAACTACAAAAAGATGGAATAATTTCAGAAGAAGAAGCACAAACGTTAATTAAAAATAAAGAAGAACAAGCCAATAAAAATATTCAAGTGAATTATTCTGAAGGTGAAGATTATTTAAAGGCACAAGGTTTAAGAAAAGAGTACATTACATGGCTAAATCTTAAAATTGAAGATTTCTTTATTCAAAGTAAGTTAGATAAAAAAGGAACAGAGCTACCTATTCGTTATGATTTCCAGTTGGATAATGAGGTTGATAATATTGGTTGGTTAACGAGGAATATTCATCAGGCGATTTATCAAATTTTAAAGAAGCGGATTGGCGAATATAGTACAAAGGATTATGGAGTTGCTAAAAGTATTGTTGTTGAAAAAATAGAATTCTATATTAAAAATTTATAATGGGAAAATTGATTTATATTCAAATAAATAGGATAATAGAATTGTTCTGTGAAAATAGTTACAGAAGTGTTAAGTTTCACGCTTGTCAAGGTTATAAATATTTAGAACCTCAACAAGCAACATAGTTACTTCTATTAAGAACAGCACAAGCTGAACTTCTGGATTGCTAGTCAAACTTAGCAACATTGTAAGTACCTCCACTTGGTAAGTATAATGTAGTGTTTTAAGAGTAAGAATTCCGTTATATACGGGGCGCGTGGTCAGCAGAGCATTCATCTTCGGATGGATGACACCAAATTAGGCTAGGAGGTTTTCTGTTATGAAACGGAGTAATGGGCCACAACAATTACATAACCTCTCTAGCTCTTCTAATATTAATTGGGAGAAGTATAAAACTAAAGGTTATTTACATTTTGATGAACGAATACAAATTGGGCGTATGAAAGCTAACCTTTTGAATGAGGATTGGATAGCTTCATATGCTTTTTTACCATATATTCATTTTGAAATGAATTTTAAAAAATACATAACTATTAAAGAAATCGATGATCAAGGACAAGTAACTAAAAGAAAAGAGCGAGGGAAACCTAAAGAACGTAAAATATTTTATTCTGCCCATAAGGATGGCTACATTTATAAATATTATGGCGACTTATTAAACAATGCTTATAACCAATATGCATCTGACAACCAAATTGATGATAGTGTCATAGCATATCGAAATAATAAACTCGGTAAAAATAATATCGACTTTGCGTTCGAAGTATTCAATCATCTATTTAAGTTTAAAAATGCAGTGGTAATATCAAGTGATTTCACGAAATATTTCGATAATATATCACATCAAACATTGAAGCGAAATATAAGAATGGTTTTAGGTGTAGAAACCCTAAAACGAGATTGGTATCAAGTGTTTAAAAACCTTACAAAGTTTACTTATGTAAATAGGGAAGACATTGATAAGTTTTTAGAAGGGAAATATGGAAGAACATTAAATAAAAAAATCAAAACACATCAAATAAATCGAATTATGACTTCAAGTGAATTTAGGGAATTTAAAAAGAAGTATTTAAAATCAAAACCTGATCCAGATTCTTATGGAATTCCGCAAGGATCAAGTATGAGTGCAGTTTGCTCTAATGTGCATTTAATTGATTTTGATAAAGAAATAAGCGAATGGTGCAAGCAAAAGACCACTAATGCCATGTATAGAAGGTATTGTGATGACTTGATCGTAATTATTCCACTTGAAAATAAAAGTGTAACTGAATTCGCGACAATTCAAAATGAATTATTTGAAATCATTGATAAATATAAAAAAGATGGATTAATTGTACAACCTGAAAAAACAGAAATTAGGCTATGGAACGGTGACAAAATACTAGATGAGCAACTACAACCTTCTAAATTAGATTACTTAGGATTTGTAACCGATGGGCAAATGATTCAATTAAGGGAAAAAAGCCTTTTTAATTATTACACAAGAGCATATCGAAAAGCTAATACTGTCAAACGTATTGAATATGCTACAGAGAGACCAGGTCCAAAGAGGTCTTTGTATGATCTATATACGCATCTTGGATTTGAATATAAAAAGCGTGGGAATTTTATCACCTATGCGTATAAAGCACATAAGAAAATGTGTCAGTTGCCAGTACAGAGTCTCATTAAAAAGCAGGTTAAGAGACATTGGGGGAAGATACAGAGAAGAATGCAATAACAGATTTAATATTGTGTATAGGGTAAACTAAAAAACAATAATGGAGAAGATTAAATGCAAGGTGTATCACTATCTAGCAAGTCAATTAGAGATTTAATGAATATAGAAAATCCATTTTTTATTCCAATTTATCAACGTGGCTATCGATGGACTGATATTCAAGTTATGGAACTCTTAGAAGATTTAAAAGAGTTCATGATACAAAAACAATCGCGTGATGAAGTATATTGGCTACAGCCAGTTATAATTAAAAATACTCATAATAAGTGGGAATTAATCGATGGTCAACAACGATTAACGACTATTTATTTAATTTTAAAAGTGTTTACAACCTTTATGAGCCGCCAAAATGAGCCGTATAAATTGCAGTACCAATCAAGAAAAGATAGCGCAGAGTTTTTACATAATATAACGACAATGAATGAGCAAGATGTAAGAAACATCGATTATCAACATATGCTAAATGCATACAAGACGATTGATGAATGGATTACGAAAACATTTGAGGATGATATTTCCGAGTTTGCCAGCACTGTGAAATCGAATGTACGTGTTATTTGGTACGAAATTGATCAGGAAACAGATGAGATTGAATTATTTTCTCGAACAAATAGCGGCAAAATTCCATTAACCAATGCCGAACTAATTAAAGCATTATTTTTAAGTCGTTCCAATTTAACAGACGGCCAAAATAACCATAAATATATTCAATTAAAGCAAATCGAAATTGCAAACCAATGGGATCAAATTGAATATAGTCTGCAGGATAATTCTTTTTGGTACTTTTTACAAAACTCTACCATGAATAACGATTCAGCCCGGATTGAATGGCTTTTTGAGTTAGTAGCGACATTATTAAATACAAAAGTGCTTAAAGGTGTCCCTTATTATACTTTCCATGTTTTCAATGCAGAGATGGAACAGTCTTTCTCTTTAGGGCAAACAAAAGAAGAAACTGTCGGTAAGTTATGGAAACAAATTTTCGAAGTATACCAAAATTTAGTAGAATGGTACGAAAACCGTAAGAACTATCATTACATCGGTTACTTATTAACGACAGGCACTTTCATAAAAGAGCTTTTTCAAGAGTCTTACAACAAAAATAAAAAGGAATTCGAAAACTACTTGCTTAGCAAAATGGCTGACCAGTTCCAAAATGTTGATTTAGAAAAGTTGAATTATACAAAAAATAAAAAGGAGATTAGAAGAACATTACTATTATTCAACATCTTCACACTACAGAATGACGAAAAATCCAATCAACGTTTTGACTTTGAACGTTATAAAATAGAGCAATGGGATATTGAACACATCCATGCAAAACGTAATGAATTGCCTTCGAGTAAAGAAGAACAAAATACGTTGTTACAAGAATTTAAACCATTCATTGATGATGACATTATAACGAAGGAAATCGATACATTTATTGAGCAAACGGATTCTATTGGTTTCGATAACATATATTTAAAAGTAGATAACTTTTTTAGTGATGGCACTTTTGATGTAAACGCACTTTCTAATTTGACATTGCTAGATCGAAGTACGAATCGTTCATATAAAAACGTGGCATTCCCGATGAAACGCCAAGAAATTATTTCGCGAGATCGTACTGGTACATATATACCAACTTGTACGAAAAATGTTTTCTTAAAATATTATAGTCATAGTATTCGAAATATGAACTTTTGGTCTAAAAAAGATAGGGACGACTATTTAAAATCAATTAAACTTGAGCTTGAATCAATCTTATAGTAAGAAGGTGTATCTTATTTGAATACGGCAGAAGCAGAAGTTTACACTTTTTGGAAGTTAATTAGTGATTATAAAATTCAAATCCCAATCATCCAAAGAGATTATGTTCAAGGAGCTGAAATTCCGAAAACAAAAGAAATTCGAGATAAGTTTTTACAACAATTATTTACGAGTTTACATAAAGGGAAGCCCATCTTATTAGATTTCATTTATGGTACGACAAACGATGAAGGCTATTTTTCTCCACTAGACGGTCAGCAACGTTTAACAACACTCTATCTTTTATATTGGTATTCTACGATGCGAGAAGGCAAAATGGATGAACATCATGAGTTATATAAAAAGTTTTCCTATGAAACGCGCCAACATAGTAAACAATTTTTTGAGTTTTTAACTACAATTGAAAGCTTAGACTTTAAGAATAGTTCAATTACAGAAGAAATAAAAAACGAAGCTCGATTTTTTGAACGATGGTTATTAGATCCAACTGTAAAATCTGTGTTGTCGATGCTTGAGGCCATTCATAGCAACTATAAGCAACCAATATTTGAACAGTTAACAAATGAGTATATTAAATTTTATTTTATCGATTTAGAAAAGTTCCACTTAGAAGACAGTTTATATATTAAGATGAATGCGCGTGGTAAGCCTCTTACGACTTTTGAAATTTTCAAAGCCCAACTACAAGCCTTTTTACAAGAGGATCAAAGCGTTTCACAACATGATGTAGAGCATTTTTTAATCCAAATGGATACGACTTGGACGGACTTGTTATGGCAGTATGCGCAGTTAGACTATGATGTAGCCTATTATCAGTTCATAAAAACAATGTTAGCGAATCATGTAGCAAGTCATTCGATTTCAAGTATGCCAGTTGACATCATTTTAAAGAAAAATAATTCAGCTTTGTTTGCTGCTGAACTGAAGCTGGCGCAAGTGAATTCTGCTGAATGGATGCAAGAAATGCAGCTATTTTTAACTACATTTGAGCAGCTAATTCCTTTAGCAAATAAACAAATATTAAATATTAAAGAATTATTTGAACGTAACCTAAAAGAGAATGTGACATATACGGAAAGAATTCAATTATTTAGCGTTGTTTTATTTGCTAAATATTCAACAAAGCTAGATGGAAATTCTTTCAATCAGTGGCTTCGTTTCGTTCGCAATGTAACAGAAAATTCGCTGTACAACAATGTAGGAGAATATCGTTCTTCAATTATCGCGCTATATAGATTGAAGGATTATATTGATGACATCGAATCCCATTTAATTTCTGGACATATGAAATTAGAAGGGTTTTATCAAATGCAAGTGCAGCAAGAAATAAATAAAGCGAAGTTGAAAAATCTTGATTCGAATTGGAAAACGTATATCGAGCAAGCTGAAGATTATTCTTATTTTACAGGAGAAGTTGGCTTTTTATTGAAGTTTGCTGAAGTTACAGATAGCTCAAATTTTATAGCGGTAAATCATACAGAAGCACAAGGAAAGTTTAAGATGTACTTCGAAAAGGCAACGCTTATTTTTGGAGAAAAAGGTTTAACGATTTCGTCTACGTTGTTATCTCGTGCGCTACTTTGCTGGGGCGAGTATTTAGTGAAAATCGGGCGCAACTATACTTTTTCTAAAGATAGCTTCGACCGTGATTACGGATGGAAACGATATTTACGGGATGAAAATGTTATGTTCTTGAAAAATGTGCTTGATAGTTTAAAAGACGACCCGCTTGAAATTTCATTAAATACAATGATTAGAAAACATTCGATTACGGATTGGCGAAAAGACTTTATCGATTTCCCTGAGATAATGGAGGATTATTGTGGTGATAATCGAAATATCCGAATTTTAGAAGATGGTGTTATTTTATTATTGAAAACGAATGCTACTAATGGCTATTGTGCAGAATATAATACGTATGCGCTCTATCTTCAATGCCAATTAAAAGGATTAGATCAATTAACGACCGAGTATATTGACTCTGTTGGTAGAGATTATTCAACTAAATATATATTAGTAAATGATTCATATGCGATATCTTATAATGGACAAAGTTATATAATAGAAGAATATGAAAATGAAAACGATGAATGGATACATGTTGAAAATTATGAAGAAGTAGATAAGGTATTTAGTTGGCTACGTGATTTAAATGAAAAATATAAATCACAGTAAGCATTAACCTTATTAATTTCTTGATTTCATTGAATGTCAAAATCCTTTATGTATAAGGGTTTTGACGTTTTTCCTTTGTCTAGTGCATTATTCAGCAATGTTTGAAAAAGACATTTCTGAAGTATTTCAACCATTATCCAAGATAGTTGAAAGGTGAGTGTTATCCTTTTGATTACCTATTACTATTTATTCCAATTTAATTTAACAAATACAGGTAGATTTTTGTAATTATTCAATAACTCGATGCCCAACTTACCTATCTAATTGTAATTTTGCTACATGATCTAATCATTTTTCATTTGTAACTCATTTTCAAATATCTTAAAAATGACATTTAAATATAAGTGTAAATAGGAAGGGATTATTCATAGATACGTTGAATGAATTATATGTAAACAATTATTTAATCTTGTTTAGTGAATTAATAACTTCTATGAAGCTGTCATAGAAGTTATTAAAAATAAGTTTTATTAATTTGAACTTGTTTCAATGTCGGGGCATTGTTATAAAAGATAATACAGATTTGCATTAGGAAAAGATACGTGAACCGATATGGTAAGTTTATTAACTATAATGTATGGATAGGATATAATTATAATATTAAATGTATATATTTAATTGCAAAGAGGTGAAGTAATGAAAATAAAGAAACTTTATTTAGAAAACTTTAAAATGTTTAAAGAAAAAGGAATAGAATTTGAAGGGAATTTTTCCTTGATTATTGGTGATAACGGTACGGGTAAAACGAGTATTCTAGAAGGTCTGAGTATAGCATTAGGTGGTTTTTTAGCTGGTATAGATGGTGTTAAAACTCGAAATATTAATATGGATGAAGTTAGTCTTAGAGACGAAAAGCTAGGAGATGGTACTTATATTTCTGAACCTCAATTCCCTTGTAGCTTGATATGTGAAGGAGAATTAGATAACGAGACAATTTTGTGGAAACGCTCAATAAATAAAAAAGAGGGACGTACAGATAGAGTTAATGCAAAACAAATAATTGAGTTAGCTACTGAATTACAATATTGTATTACCCAAGAAAAAGAACAAGATATTATTTTACCAGTAATTTCGTATCAAGGGGCAGGGAGACTATATTCTCAAAAACGAGAAAAATGGACTAATCCTTTTGAAAAGCAAAGCTTATCGCGATTTATGGGATATACAGATTGTTTAGAAGCAGAATCCAATATTAAATTGTTTGTTAATTGGTTAAGAAAAATGACATTGATTTCTTTACAAAAAAGCAAACCGATTGGTGAATTGACTGCAACACTAGAAGCAATTTCAAATTTTATGAAAAGTCTTGTCGAAGATGATAAAGAAGTATCTATCTTTTATGATTTTGAAAGAGATGAAGTGATAGTAGAGTTAGGTGATAAACAATTGCCTTTAAGATTAATGAGTTCTGGATATAGAAGTTTAATTGGTA
>Ga0209013_10001962_pt1 | contig 18945 bp, 15 predicted proteins | sample Cruoilmetagenom2_FD_187291 | JGI IMG/M metagenome (GOLD analysis project Ga0209013, IMG submission 187291) | Oil polluted marine microbial communities from Coal Oil Point, Santa Barbara, California, USA - Sample 2 (SPAdes) (version 2) | ecosystem: Environmental > Aquatic > Marine > Oil seeps ...
CTGTGGAAGGCATACGTGGGAAGCGACGCCACCCTGGCGGAAATCAATCCACTGGTTATTACAAGGGATGGTGAACTATTAGCTGTAGATGGAAAGATGGTGTTGGATGATAACGCTTTATTCCGTCATACAGACCTGGAAGAACTCCGCGATCTGGATGTAGACCAGGAAGCCGAGATCCGAGCTCGGGAGCACGGACTTTCGTTCATTAAATTGGATGGCGATATCGGCTGCATGGTCAATGGCGCTGGCCTGGCCATGACCACAATGGACATTATCAAGTTATTTGGCGGAGAACCTGCCAACTTCCTGGACATCGGTGGCGGTGCCAGCGCAGATAAAGTCGCTGCCGCACTGGAAATCATCCTCTCCGATCCCAACGTCAAAGCAGTCTTATTTAATATCTTTGGCGGCATTACCCGTTGCGACCTGGTTGCCAAAGGTATCCTCGAAGCACTCAATGAGGTCAAAACCGATGTACCCATGGTAGTGCGGCTGGTCGGTACCAACGCCGCCGAAGGACGCCAGTTATTAAAAGATGCTGAAATGGAGACCGCAGATACTCTGGCTGAAGCAGCTGAAATGGCTGTCAAAGCCGCCAAAGGTTAATGATGGCAGGGAGAAAGAATGAGCATATTAGTTAATAAGAATACACGCCTGCTTGTGCAGGGCATTACCGGACAGGAAGGTTTGTTCCATACTAAAAAAATGGTTTCCTATGGCACCAACGTTGTCGCCGGTGTCACCCCCGGAAAAGGTGGTGAATGGGTCCTGAATGGAAAGATCCCCGTTTTTGATTCCGTGAAAATTGCTAAAAATGCCACTGGTGCCAATGCAACGATAATTTTTGTGCCTGCTAGATTTGCAGCTGACGCCATGTTCGAGGCTGCCGATGCTGGTATGGAGCTGATTATCTGCATCAGTGAAGGCGTGCCGGTTTCTGATATGATGCGGGTCAGGAATTTCCTGGATCAAAAAGGTGTCCGGTTGGTAGGTCCCAACTGCCCCGGATTATTGACTCCAGGGGAAGCCAAAGTGGGTATCATTCCCGGAAACATCGCCATTCCCGGCAATATTGGCGTGGTCTCCCGCTCTGGTACCCTGACATACGAAGTACTCTATGCCTTGAAAAATCTGGGGCTTGGTGTTTCCACATGCGTGGGCATTGGCGGAGATCCCATAAACGGCACAAACTTCATCGATACCCTGGAGATGTTCCAGGAGGATCCCGATACGGATAAGATCGTCCTGATCGGCGAGATCGGAGGTACAGATGAGGAACAGGCCGCGGAGTTCATTACTCAGTACGTCACTAAACCTATAGCCGGATTTATCGCCGGACTCAGCGCTCCTCCAGGAAAACGCATGGGACACGCCGGCGCCATTGTACAAGGCGGGACAGGCCTGGCAGAGGATAAGATCAAGGCCCTGGAAGCTGCTGGAGTCAAGATAGCCCAACATCCGGAGGAAATACCAAGCTTATTGTAGAGATTTGAATACCACTCCCAAGGACGGGAGTGGGAGCATTTTTTGCTCGAGGGAGAGCGCCAGCTCTACCGTACTTGAAAATCTCTAATATGGGAATATAACTATTACACAAAACAAAAAAGCCCGCTATTCAGCAGGCTTTTTTTGATTCAATGTAATAAATTTCTCTTTACATTTTCTCTTCTAGGAAAGCTACAGCGTCACCTACTGTGGTGATCTTCTGGGCATCCTCATCTGAGATCTCACCACCGAATTCATCCTCGAATTCCATGATCAGTTCTACCAGGTCCAGGGAGTCCGCTTCCAGATCTTCCCGGAACCGGGCTTCTTTAGTAACCTTGGCAGGATCCACTGCTAGCAATTCTACAATAATGCTTTTTACTTGTTCAAATGCGTTGGCCATAATGATTCCTCCTTAGTTCAAAATTCATCCCTTTTATGATATCTTAATTAACAATAATCGGGGGAATTGGTTTCGCTCCCTGGATTATTAATTATTGTAACTGCAGAGGGAGCCTTGTCAAGGTTGAGAGATCCTGAGGGGAATTTTGTTGACACCCTGCCAGCAGACTGTTACCATACCCAAAGCAGAAGGACATTTTATGCCAAAAAAGAACTCCTCCACCAGCTCCCGGAAAGCCGAACATATCCACATCAATCTCAATGAAAATGTGGAATCAGGTTTGTCTTCTGGACTGGATTATTATCATTTTCCCCACCTGGCCCTACCAGAAATCGATCTAGATGAGATCCAAATGGATTTCACCTTATTCGGGAAAGAAATTGCTGCACCACTATTTATCTCTTCCATGACCGGTGGCACCAAACAGGCTGAAAAGATCAACCTCAACCTGGCTGCCGCAGCCCAGCAAAGCGGAATCCCTATGGGAGTCGGTTCTCAGCGAGCCATGCTGGAAGATCTTTCTTTAGCCAGCACGTTCCAGGTTCGGAAAGTCGCTCCAGATATCACACTTTTTGCCAATCTTGGTGCTGTGCAGCTAAATTACGGTTTATCTGCCGAAGATTGTCAACGGGCTGTTGATTTGATCGAGGCTGACGCCCTGATCCTCCACCTCAACGCCTTGCAGGAAGCAGTGATGGCAGACGGGAATACAAACTTCTCCGGCCTATTGAATAAAATTGAGGCAGTCTGCAATACCCTGTCTGTACCGGTGATTGCCAAGGAGGTCGGCTGGGGGATTTCTTCCCAGACCGCTAAACAGCTGACTGAGGTCGGAATATCAGCTATCGATGTTGCCGGCGCCGGCGGAACCTCCTGGACAGAAGTAGAAATGCATCGGTCACAAACCGAAACCCAGCGCCAGGTAGCCGCGTCTTTCATTGATTGGGGCATTCCTTCAGCTGAAAGTCTCCAGTTAGTTAAAGAAGCAGCACCGGATATTCCGGTATTTGCTTCAGGCGGAATTCGCAATGGTGTTGATATCGCCAAAACAGTCGCTCTGGGAGCAACCATGGCCGGCCTGGCTGGACCATTTCTGAAGGCGGCAGTGGACTCACCCGAAGCAGTGTTAGAAATCATCCACATACTTGTCAGAGAAATTAAAATTTGTATGTTTGCAGCCGGAGCCAAGAATCTGGACACATTGCAGCAAATTAACCTACTGGAGATATTTCCTTCATGACAGAAATATCTGGATTTAATAGGTTCTCAGAATTAGCCCGGCCTGCCCTGCGGCAAGAGTTAGAACGAGCGATTGCCGCATCTGCGGAACACGGTACCCCCGGTCTACAGGAAATGATCACCTACCAACTGGGCTGGAGTGGAAAGAATGCCGGCCTCAAGGCAGAAGGCAAACAGATCCGTCCCTTACTGGTCCTATTAGCTTGCAAAGCTGGCGGCGGAGATTGGAAAAATGCCCTGCCCGCGGCCGCGGCAGTTGAATTGATCCATAACTTCTCCCTCGTTCATGACGATATTGAGGATGATGGTGAGGTTCGCAGGGGACGTCCCACAATTTGGAAAGTGTGGGGAGAAGCTCAGGCTATAAATACTGGGGATGCCATATTCGCTCTGGCCTATGCCTCGCTCGTGAATCTAGTGGAAAGTACTTCACCGGAAATCGGTCTGAAGTCAGGGATGATCTTTCACCAGACCTGTTTACGCCTCACCCAAGGCCAACACCTGGACATTGCATTTGAAGACCAGGAAAATGTTGAACTGGAATCCTACTGGCAAATGGTTGGTGGGAAAACTGCTGCCCTCTTGGCTTTCAGTCTGGAAGTTGGCGCGTTATGTGCCGGTGTCTCTATTGAGAGCCAGACCTATTACCGCGATTTTGGCCATTATTTAGGAATGTCCTTTCAAGTCCAGGATGACATATTAGGGATCTGGGGCGCTGAGGAGAAGATTGGAAAATCCACTACCGGAGATCTGGTAACTCGCAAAAAGACCCTCCCGATCCTGTACGGTCTGGCACAAGAGAAAGCCTTTTATGAAGGGTGGAATGACGGAGAGATCACACCAGAAAAAGCACTGGTTTTAAGCCAAATCCTGGAAGCCGAAGGGGGTCGTGCCTATGCGCAGTCCAACGCCGACAGGCTGACAGATTTAGCCCTGAATGCCCTGGAAAATGCCAATCCTGCGGGAGAAGCGGGAGAAATATTAAGAGAGCTGGCAAAAAAAATGTTGAAACGGCAGGATTGAGGAATAAACTCCCTTGCTTATCCTGGTGGAAAGTCATTGATTTTCTACCCGTATTTTCACTCTCACCCCTCGATTTCCAACTACTTTCCATCTCCGCCCCTTCTGGTATAATTGCCCCAGTCTATTGAGGAAAAAATAGCGTAAACGAGTGCTCTTATGGCTAATGAAAATAAAAAGATCTGCCCAACCTGCGGTACCCGCGTCAAAGAAGACGCCGAACGTTGCTTGGTTTGCGGCGGTAGTCTCTCGGGCACAAAATCGGATGCCCAGGTAGTCAGTGGTGGGCGTATGCCCGAAATTACCCTCGGTTTGCCGGTAGCGATCGGGCTGGTTGTGATTTTCCTGGCCGTTGGCGCTGGTATGGTTTACCTGGCCCTCTCACAAACGGGAGCCGTAGCGGACACCACCATTACACCAACGCTGACGGAAACCCTCACCACAACTCCAACAAGCACTCCGGAGCCTCCTACACCGACTCCTTCACCAATGCCCAGCCCAACACCGCTGACCTATGTGGTTGTAGCAAATGACTCATGCCTGGCCATCGCTGCCCGCTTTGAGGTTTCGATTAAATCGATCGTATTATTGAACAGCATCCCGGCCTCCTGCGATACACTATTTGAAGGTCAGGAGTTGAAGATACCCCATCCCACACCTACAGCTACATCATTCCCAACTGCCACTTTAAGCGGCATCGAAGCCACTCAAGCTGCTTGTGATAAGGTCATCTACGAGGTTGGCGAAGGGGACACCCTGGGCAGCATTTCCCTGAACTACAATGTGCCTGAGGATTCAATCAAATCTTATAACGGCATGGTCAGCAACACTGTATATGAAGGTTTGACACTGATTATCCCACTCTGTGAACGGGCAGCAACACCTGGACCTTCCCCCACACCGACGGCACCACCCCCATACCCGGCACCGAACTTACTTCTGCCGGCAGATGGCGGAGTCTTCTCTCTGAGCGACAACCAGGTCACCCTGCAGTGGTCCTCCGTTGGATTGATCAATACCAATGAAGCTTACCAGATCACAATCATGGATCTGACAGAAGGAACCGGCCGTAAATTGGTTGACTATGTCACCGATACAAAATTCATAGTCCCCGGATCCTTCCGGGCTAGTGATGAGTCCCCCCATATTTACCGCTGGACCATCAGCACCGTACGCCAGGTTGATGTTGATGAAAACGGCAGCCCGATCTGGGAGGACGCAGGCGGCCTCAGCGAAGCCCGGGTCTTCACCTGGACCGGTGAAGCCAGCGCAGAAACCACGCCAACTCCGTAATCAGCGAAATCTAAAATAACAAAAGACCCGGATATTGACTATGCCGGGTCTTTCTTTTTAACGATGACGGGGGACTGGGTGACTAGGCGACTAGGTGATTGAGAATCCCTATCTCCTCATCACCAAGTCTCCCAGTCGCTCTTCAGCGCTTTCTTATCCATCTCACACTATTCGACCGGCAAGCCGGGCAGCTTCTTTCCTGATTGCTGCTGTAGTTTCCCTCCCATTTTTCTCCGCAAACCAGGCACTCAAAACCAGCCAACTGGTTTTCGTCTTTAGGACGAGGATTCCGGGGGCTGGGCACCTTCTTCTCCTTCATTAACTGGCTGGTTTCCGTGATCTCTTCTGAGGTTACTTTTAGCCGTTTTTCTTCAGCTTGCTCCATGATGTGCTGCCAGCGGTTTCCTTCCGCGGCAGAACACCATTCCAGCTGCAATCTTCCGGGGTCCAGTCCCAGTTTTTCCATCCCATCCCACAAGCCGTCCAAACGCCGAGTGGTACTTCGATTAGCGTCAAGATAGTGGCAGTCCACATAATGGCAGCCTGAGACAAGGACCACAGGCGCTCCCTTGCGGAAGGCATACCACACAAAATCTGGACTCACTCGTCCAGAGCACATGGTCCGAATGATATTGGCATTGGGAGGATATGCCATTCGACCAATGCCAGCTGTGTCCGCACCAGCATATGAACACCAGTTGCAGGCAAATGTGGGAATGGTCTCGGAAGATTTTTCTTCTAGCATGGCATCGATCTGGGCATAGATCGCCTGATCAGAGAAATGCCTCATTTTGATGGCGTTGAACTTACATTCCGCAGCACAAGTACCACATCCGGTGCAGGCGGCAGTGATCACCTCGGCAGGCAGTCCTTTACTCCAAGTGATGGCACTGAAGGGGCAGACATTGGCACATATCCCGCAGTTCGTACAGAGATCTTCGTCTACAACAGCAGTGATGGCATCCACAGAGAACTTATCTTTATTAAGCAAGATCGAAGCCCGGGAAGCAGCGGCACTGGCCTGGGTTACACACTCCCGGACATCCTTAGGGCTTTCAGCGCTCCCTGCGATGAACACACCCTTAGTAGGCGTGTCAACTGGTCGCAGTTTTGGATGAGCCTCTCGCAAGAATCCATTGGGAGATTTGGATAAACTGACCATCTGGCGGATGGTTTCAGTGTCTTTTCCAGGGACTGCGCCCACGGCCAATACCAGCATATCAAAAATGTGGGATTCCAGTTGGTTACTGGAGGTATTCTCCACCATCAAGTGCAGATCTCCCGTTTCAGGGTCCTCGTAAACTTCCCCGGGCAAACCACGGATATATTTCACACCTGATGCCCTGCTGCGCATCAACAATTCCTCAAATCCCTTACCAAAGGCCCGCAGGTCAGTATAAAAGACTGTTGTTTCCACATCCGGGTAGGCATCGTGTAAATACTGGGTGGTCTTAATGGTGTTCATGCAGCAGAAGTTGGAGCAATAGGGATTTCCCCGCTCCGGATCCTGGGTCCTGGACCCTACACACTGAATGAATCCGATCTTCTTTGGAACAGCCAGGTCGCCGGGCCGGCCCAGATGGCCTTCAAGCGGACCACTGCTGCAGATCAAGCGTTCAAACTCCAGGCTTGTGAGAACATTCGAGTAGCTGGAATAACCGTATTCATCCAGCGGTGTTGGGTCGTAAATATCCATCCCGGTGGCGACGACCACCACCCCCACTTCAACCTCAATGATCTCGTCCCGCATGGCAAAATCAATACATTCCTTTTCACATGCCTCAATACACTTACCGCAAGCGATCGGATTCTGGCCCAGGCATTCATCGGCATTAACTATATAAGACGAAGGCACAGCCTGGGGAAACGGTAGGAAAATCGCCTTCCGGCTGCCCAGGCCTACTTGGTATTCATCCGGGATGACAATCGGGCAGACATCTACACAATCCCCACAGGATGTGCACTGGGTTTCATCCACATACCGGGCTTTTTTACGGATCCGAACCTTAAAATTGCCTACATACCCGGAAATATCTTCCACTTCGGCATAGGCCAGTAATTTGATGTTGGGATGTCGACCGACATCCATCATTTTGGGTCCGAGAATTCAAATACTACATTCTATATCGGGGTAGACCTTATCTAGCTGGGCCATGATTCCCCCGATCGAAGGCTCTTTCTCAACCAGGTATACCTGATGGCCGGAATCTGCCAGATCAAGAGCAGACTGGATACCAGCCACCCCACCGCCCACAACCAGGGCAGCATCTGTGACCGAGATCTGTTCCTCTTCCTGAGGGATCAACCAATTGGCTCGTGCCACAGCTACTTTTACGATCCGCTTGGCTTTTTCCGTTGCGGCCTGTCCGTTTCCAGCTGTAACCCAGGAGCAATGCTCCCGGATATTGGCCATTTCCAGAAGGTATGGATTCAATCCTGCGCCGGCAATACACTTCCGGAAAATCTCTTCATAAGTTGTCGGAGAGCAGGACGCCACAACAACACGATTCAGATTATGCTCCTTGATAGATTGCTGGATCTCCACCTGTCCGGGGTCAGCGCAGGTATATTTATTCCTGACAGCGGCTACCACACCAGGCAAGCTCTCAGCATATTCCCGAACAGCTTCCGTATCCACCGTGCCTGCGATATTGGATCCGCAATCACATACAAAAACCCCGATCCGTAAGTTTTTATCGGTCAATGGCACCCTCCTCTAGGTAAGTGTTTCCCAAAACATCCATCTGATTTCAAATCTTTTCCGCGATTAAGGTTGTTAGATCCTGGATATCCATCTGGATTTCCTGACCAGAAACCGGATCTCCCTGGGCACATCTATAGTGGATCTGACATTTTACACAAGATGTGATCAACTTTTCCGCTCCAGTGGAACGAGCTTCCTTCAATCGGTCTGACTGCACCTTTTTATTGAGTTGTCCGCAATTGGTCCAGCAGCTTGTGCCGCAGCAGGTACTGGTATGGGCATGGTGGTCCATCTCAACAAGCTGATAACCCAGGTTCTGGATCATGTCACGAGGCTGCTGATAAATACCCATAAATCTTCCCAAGCGACAGGGGTCCTGGTAGGTGACAGAATACAAATCTGAACCATTATTTGGGAAGAGTTTTTGTAAATTCTCATCCTCTGCCAGCAGCTCTGTAATGTGCTGAACTTCCAGGCCAAGGTCGCCAATCTGCTCGGGGTAGGTATATTTCAGGGTATAAGCGCACTCTGGACAGGTTGTTACCAGCCGTTTAGCCCCAGTCTGTGAAATGGTCTCCAGGTTCAATTCCGCTAGTTTCCTGAAGGTATCCATATCCCCCTGCCAGTATGGATCATGACCGCAGCAGCGTTCATTTTCCAGCACCATTGGCTCAATCCCCAGGTGATTTAATATTTTTACCGCTGCCCTGGCAATCTCAATGCCTTCAATATCCATCTTTCCAAATACAGTATCGTAATACGGTAAACAGCCCGGAAAATATATCACCTCTGATTCCGGGGCAGTTTTTGAGCCATCATCGATCCAATCCAGGCGATTTTGTTCCAACTCCGGGTCGGTCATCAATCTCATCCAACTCTGGATCATACCACTGTGGGTGCACTCGCCGCTCTGGCCACCCTCCCGGGCTAACGTGCGGGCATCCTGAATGAATTCTGAAAATTGAACCCCGGATGGGCATATCTCTGAACAGCGCTGACAGGTTAAGCAGGACCACAAAAGAGGATCCTCCAGAACCCGGTCCATACCACTATTGACAGCACCCTCAACCAGCAGCCTGGGGCTGGTATAACCACCTACCAGGTTAATTGTGATCGGACAGACCGAACTGCATTTCCCACAGTCAAGGCACAGCCAGGCTTGATTTGATTGAACAATCTCAGCGAAAGTATTCACCGGGTTTTCCTGTTATCTTGAATAATCTTCACTAACTGGTCAACGTTCTTCTGAAAACTCTCTCCATCTCCTGCTGCAATTAAATGATATTGGAGCAAATTCTCGTTGTAGCCCAATAACCGCAGCAGGTTCCTGCTCTCTTCAAAAACCTCTTGCGCTCCCTGGTTCCCATTTTGATAGCGGCATTCTCCTTCCGGGCAGCCCACCAGGCAAACGCCAGCTGCTCCGCCCTCAAATGCTTTCAGGATAATCCCTGGAGTGATCCGTCCCAGGCAGGAAATCCGGATCGGAACCAGCGCGGGAGTATAAACCAGGTTCTTTTTCCCAGCGGTTTCCAGGCTGCTGAAAGCATGCCAATTGCAAGTAAACAGGATGATCTTCTCTTTCTCAGTGGCTTTATTCATTTCAATCCAATATCATTTCCAGCATCTCATTCAATTCAGAACTCGTATGCGTTGCAGGTGTAATGGCTCCTGAGGGACAATGGGCAGTACAAATACCGCAATCCTGGCATAAAAATGGGTTGATCACAGCATATGTTCCCAGATCATCCTGAATAATCTCCGGGATACCAAACCCACACACATCCTGGCAAGTACCGCACGTTCGGCAACGCTGCCAATCCACTACAGCTGAACGGGGGTGATCCTGGCTGAAAGTTCGACTCACCCAGGCGAAAATATGTGCTGCAGCCCCTTTTCCACTGATAATTGGGTCCAGACTTGGAGGGCAGAGGGCCATTCCAAAATCAAGGGTATCCATTTCCAACCGCTCTCTTGAAACTAAATGCTTATTGTTATTCAACTTCAGGAACCCGCTTATATGGTCCAGCTCTGCCCCACTCCCGGGGGCCAATATCAGGCAGTCTGCCTGGATATCGCGATCCAATCCCTCGACCCGGTATTTGGCACCAGACCTGATCACATCCCCAGAAAGTACCTCCAGGGACTCAGCAACCAATCCTAGTTCTGCTAATGATTCGAGACAAGTTCTCGCTGAAGCTCCTTTTCCAACAACAAGGATTTTAATAGGAAGAGAAAGTTTCTCAGGAAGATCACCCGGAAAAACTGGTTTCCTGGCAAGGGCTGCGCGGATCATACTCCTGGCTGCATTGGTAGCTTTTTTCTTGCTCCGTCGATGAACCCAGGCACACTGTTCCCGAATGTTGATGAATTCCAATTCTGCCAGCGGTTTCAGGGAATCGAAAACACCCAAATTGTCTTTACAGCGCAAACGCTGGTAAGTACAGCTGTAACAAACCTGGTCCAGTGAACAGCAGCTGCAGGCAGCCAGGATCAGTTTACTCAACTGCTGCTCTTTAATGATCCTCTTTAGCTCCTCAGCCGCTTCAGCCGTGCAGGAGTAGGCCAGCTCGTGAGTGAAATCAATTTCAGGCCATGCCAGGGCTTCTTTGCTCAAGGCAGCTGTATTGACTACATCGGAGATCTCTCCCCCACATTGGCACAGGATCAGGCCAGTTTTTGTGCCATTTTCAGAAGTTGGCTTGAGTCCAATCCCCAAAACTGAAAATGGCGCTTCCAACTCTGTGATCACCTTATAGGCCGCAGCAGACCCAGCCATTGGGTCCGAAGATGAATAGTGAACCAAACCTTCAAGGTCTTCCTGAAACCCTGTATCCATGTCAGCAATAACTGATTTTACATTGACAAATAATGAAGATTCGTTTTGTTCGAAATTGATCGCACCGGTTTCACAAACTTCCACACATGCCATACATTCACTGCAAGGGCCACAAACCAGGCAGCGTCCGGATTCCAACAACGCCTCTTTTTCCTTTAGGCCCAGATCCACTTCCTTGAAATTGTCTACACGCTCTTCAACATCCAGGCAGGGGATAACAAGCCGCTCCAGGCGAGCACTCTTGCGGGCTTTTATTCGGGATTGCATCTCAGAGGGAGTGAGGATAACCTCCTTGCGGCTCTGAACCAGATCCTCCAGTGGTTGATTCGTTAGGTAATTATGGATCGAAATAGCAGCTCGATGCCCATCCCCAACTGCATCAACAACAAAGAAGGTGGTTCCACGATGGACATCCCCTGCCGTGAAAACACCTTTCATGGTTGTCATCAACTGGTTATTTGCTTCAATACCCCTGTTTGCCTGTACAGAAATTTCGCTATCTGGGGGCAGAAACGAAAAATCTGGCCTCTGACCCAGGGCCCAGATTACCAGGTCTCCCTCAATCAGGTGTTCTGTATCCTTTAATTCCTTAAACTGGCGTTTACCGTCAACAACTTCACCAACTTCCGCTTCCAGACATTCCACACCGGTTATTTTTCCACTCTTGATCATAATCCGCTGGAATACTCTACCCCGGATGATCTCAATACCTTCTTCTTCAGCCTCTGAGATCTCAGTGAATGAAGCCCGCATCCCGCGGCAAACTACCTTAACATCCGAGGTTCCCAACCGGACAGCCACCCGAGCGGCATCCATCGCAACATCTCCGCCTCCCAGAACAATGACTTTCCTTCCTTTGAGGTTTATTTTTTCTCCCAGGCAGGCCTTCTTTAGAAATTCCAGACTGAGCCAGTTATCAGGATGTTCAGCTCCTTCAATAGGAACTTTCATAGCCTGATGAGCGCCTGTAGCTATCAAAACCGCATCAAACCCGTTTTCCAGGAGGGCAGGAATATCATCCACCCAGGTATTCAAGCGCAGATCGACACCCTCTGAAAGAATTTGATCAATTTCCCAATCCAATTGCTGATATGGCAATCCATGAGGGGGAATACCCACACGCATCATACCGCCAGCATTGGGATTATCATCAAATACCGTTGCATCATGTCCCTTGCGGACCAGATCCCGGGCCGCTGTTAACCCGGCCGGGCCAGCTCCGATCACTGCAACCTTTTTCCCTGAATTCTCAGCATCTTCCGCTTGATGGTCTGAGACTTGCTTTTCTCCATCCCAAACCTCATCTTGGTGGGTATATGCCCAATCGGCCACATAACGTTTCAGCGCCATGAGATTTACGGGATCATCCAGCTGACTGCGATTGCAGGCCTGTTCACAATAATGATTGCACACTCTTCCGCATACTGAGGGAAACGGCAAGGATTCATAAATCAAGTGATAAGCTTCCCGGTACCGTTTTTGATTAATCAACGCCACATAACCCTGAACATGAATGCCCGCGGGGCAGGCATTTGTACAGGGAGAAATGCCTACTTTTTCAATCACAGCGCAATCCGGCTGTCCGCCAAAATGGATCGCCTTCAAATCTGTGCCGGGAATGGTAACAGGGCAAACATCCACACAGTCACCACAGGCTGTGCACCTGTTCAGATCGATATAACGGGGATGCTGCTGCAGTTGGACCTGGAATCCGCCGTTGGTCCGGGTGATTTGATTGACATCTGTATTGGTCCAGACCTTGATCCGGGGATGTTTTAAAGTTTCCAGCAGTAAAGTATTCTTAAGATGATCTGGCAGACCAAAGTTTTGATCGCTGCCAATGAACGGACTGCCCTCAACCAGGCTCACCTGCAGGCCAACATCAGCCAGGTCCTGAGCGGCCTGTAATCCTGCTTTTGTACAACCGATTACAAGTACTTGATTATCCATAAAAATATCCAGTTACCCGGGTTCAGGCCTGGGCCAAACCTTCCTTGTATCCTGTTCTGAAAACTTCTAAATTTAGATCGACGGTTTTGGGAGGAACTGATTCTGCGATGGATTCTTCCATAGCTTTTTGGTCTACAATTCCCTCCACTGCTGTCCAGAATCCCAGCATGACAGTATTCGCCGCCCGATTATTGCCGGCTTCCTCAGCGATCTTGGTAGCAGGGATGCCCATCGTTTTAATATCTGTTCGACGATCATCGGGCAGTTTTACAAGTTCATTATCGAACAACAATACACCTTCCGGAGCCAGGGTATCCACATATTTGTCATAGGCTCCCTGCGACATAATGATCATGCTGGTTGGTTCAGTCAAATGGGGATGGTGAATAGGGCTGCTGGAAATGATCACCTGGGATCCCGCCGCACCGCCCCGGGCTTCCGGTCCATAACTCTGGGTGAAACAGGCTTCCAGGTTATTAAAGACTGCTGCAGCCATGCCAATAATTTTTCCCGCGCTCATTATGCCCTGGCCTCCGAATCCACCCAACTGTATTTCAGTCCGGGGCACTTTTTTCTTTTTAATTGAGAGGGATACTCTTTTATCCAGAGCATCTTTCTCGCGCTGCCAGTACTTCTCAGCTATTTCCACCCGCTGGTTCATCGCTTCCTCAAAATCCGGGCGGGATTCCAGCAAGAACTCACCTTCTAGTATCTCAATAATCTCTCCGCGCTCGTTTACTTTAATATTTGCGTCTTTGGGATGCATGCCATGTTCGGTCTTGCCTACTTGCTGGTAATGTTTCATCACTTCCAGACCCCTGCGCCGCAGGTTCTCCGGATCCAGGCCTTTTCCATCCGGATTCCAGCGGGAATAGGCTGTGGAACATGGGGCAATGATCTCTACGAAACTGAACCCGGGATGAGTTAAGGCTTTACGTAGAGTCCAGTCCAGCTGGCGAGCGTGCAGTGCAGTCCAGCGGGCCACATATGAAGCCCCGCTTGCGGCAGCTAGATATGGTAGATTGAAGGGGTATTCGTAGTTACCATATTGAGCTGTAACAGCCCGGGCTTCATGGGGTGTTGTTGGACCAACCTGTCCGCCAGTCATCCCATAATTGAAGTTATTGACACAAATAACGGAAATTCCCAGATTTCGTCTGGCCGCATGGATGAAGTGATTGCCCCCAATGCCGGCGATATCACCATCTCCGGATATAACAATAACTTTCAGATCCGGATTGGCGATCTTCAAGCCGGTCGCAAAAGGTATGGCCCGCCCATGAGTGGTGTGAAACGAATCCAGGCGCACATAACCGGCGATTCTTCCTGTACAACCAATGCCAGAGACAACAGCGACTTTATCCAGGTCCCAACCCTTCCTCTTTTCCAACCACTTGAGAGAGCTGATGAAGGAAGTTAAAGCCGTCCCAAGACCACAGCCTTGACACCAGATATGGGGCAAACGTTCTCCGCGCAGCATGTCATCCATGGGATGCAGTCCGGTGATCCAATCCCCTTCCGAGGAAGCTTCGTAGGTCATGATGCGGGGTTTAGTTTTGCCATCTATTCTTTCTGCTGTCATAGTTTATCCTCCCGAACGCCGTCCTTGCTGATAAAGGCTGGTCAGGCTTCCTGCATAATTCCGGCACCCTGACGAATAGCTTCCAGCACATCCCGAGGATCCAAAATATCACCTCCGGGTTTATGAACACCAATCACCTTCGCTTTTCCAGCGGCGCAGCGCTGCACTTCCCGAACCATCTGTCCCATATTGATCTCCGGGACAATGAATGCCTGCACTTTCTCCGCCAGGTTGGAAATGAATTCTTCCGGGAAAGGCCAGACTGTGATCAAACGCAGATATCCAACCTTGATCCCTTCTTTCCGGGCTTGTTCGATTGGCCACAGTGATGTTCGGGCGGAAATTCCATAGGAAACCACAACCACATCGGCGCCCCGCAGTTTTTCTTTCTCCAACTGGATGATATCCTTCTTGTTAGCTGTGATCTTCTCCATAATGCGGGTAACGTTCCATTCGTTGGCCTCTGGGTTCATAGCAGGATAACCCCGCTCATCATGCGTCAAGCCGGTAACATGGATCCGAAAACCGTCGCCGGCTTTTACCATGGGAGATACAAAACCGGCTTCCCCCTTAGGGCTGGAGCGGTAGATCCGGAATCGGTCCGGTTCCAGATCTCCCCTGGATACCTGGGGGCGGTTCAGGATCTCTATTTCTTCTACAGGAGGGATGACCACTTTTTCGGTCATATGCCCAACTTCCGCATCGGTCATCACTAATACAGGCGTGCGATATTTCTCTGACAGGTTAAAAGCCCGGATGGTCAGGTCAAACAGCTCCTGGGGCGATCCGGGGCTGAGGGCAATGATTTCGTAGTCGCCATGGGAGCCCCAGCGGGCCTGCATCATATCTTGCTGGCCAACAAGGGTAGGCAATCCAGTGGAAGGGCCTCCACGTTGAACATTGACCAATACACAAGGGGTTTCCAGCATTATTCCCAGCCCCAAGTTTTCCATCATCAGAGAAAATCCCGGTCCGCTGGTAGCAGTCATTGATTTCACCCCTGCCCAGGAAGCCCCCAAAACAGCGTTCATGGATGCCAGTTCATCTTCCATCTGAACATATTTGCCTACTACCTGTGGCAGCCGAACAGACATACGTTCAGCAATTTCTGTTGCCGGAGTGATCGGATACCCGGCAAAAAACCGGCAACCGGCCAGGATGGCGCCTTCTGCGCAGGCATGGTCTCCCAACATAAAGTGTTCTCCGGTAAGACTGCCTTTCTGTTTTGTCATCTTTTCACCTCGTTGCGCTGCACAGGATGGATCAGGCCCGGCGCCTGTTTACCCCCATCTTCAATATAAATGGCAAAATCGGGACACAACAGGGTGCATAATCCACAATTCACACAGACATTTTCTGCAATCACCTGAGGGGGATGATAACCCTTGATATTGGTCCGGTCTGAAATTCCCAATGTTCCCTGGGGGCAAAACTCAATACAAAAACCGCAACCTTTACACCGGTCATCGATAATATGCACGATACCGTGTGTAACAAGGATGCGGTCTTTATCCAGTGGCTGTCTCCAAAGAGGCATAGTTCCTCCACAACAAGATCGATCACCTATATGAAATCTATGGCTGCTACCAAAAAACTATTTCTAGGCCAAACTCACTAAGCATCTTCCTCAATAAAGTTGGAAATTTTCTCTAATCTCATTTAATAACTCTCAGTACATTATTTTATTGATCTCGTCCAGCGATTCGGGGCTGGGGCGAAGTTTTTCAGCCGGTAGGCGGTTGAGCGCTGTATCAGGCAGGTCATACAGATCAAAGAGGGAACTTTGGGTGGGATTGATGTAGATCAACCCTGTGATCAACTCATTTTTCCGATTGGCATCTTCCAGCATCTGCAGCGCCTTGGCCCGGTCAGTCGGTTCATAATCCTGAGCCAGTTTCTTCAGGATAATATGGGTTCCATCATATAGGGGAACTTCCAGTGTCTCACCCTTGGCATACTGGACCTTAATAGCCCGGACAGGAGGCACAAAAGACAGCTCATGCAGGGCAACCTCGTGAGATTTACCCCAGGCATAAGAGTGGAAGGAATCATCCTGGTTGTTGAAGGTCACACAGGGGCTGATTACGTCGATCACAGCAATACCTTTATGATGTAAACCGGCCATGATCAGCGCTTTCAACTGCTGGGGGTCACCTGAAAATGTACGGGCAACAAAAGAAGCGCGTCCCGCGATAGCTTCCCAGACGATATCAACGGGGACATAGCGATTCTGGCCCTGTTTCTTCAATGCCAAACCCTGTTCAGCCGTAGCGGAGAACTGCCCTTTGGTCAAGCCATAGACTCCGTTATTGGCCACAATATACAACATGGGTAAATTGCGGCGTGTAACGTGTTTGAACTGGCCCATACCAATGCTGGCAGTATCGCCATCACCGCTGACGCCAATTCCGATCAAGGATGTATCGCCAAATAAAGCCCCCGTAGCCAGCGAAGGCATTCGCCCATGCAAACCGTTAAATCCAAAGGAGCGGTCCATAAAATAAGTAGGGGCTTTGCTGGAGCAGCCAATCCCGCTGACTTTGAGCAAACTTTCGGGGGGAATATTCAGCTCGTGGCAGGCAGCGATAATCTGTCCCACTATCGCATTGTGTCCGCAGCCCAAGCATAACGTGGATGGTTTTCCCTTATAGTCTTGCCGGGTTAATCCGATTGCATTAACTTTCTTTCCTTTTTCAGCCATTAAGCATTCTCCTCATTCAAAACAGCTTCCCTGATCCATTCCGCGTTTAATGGCAAACCGTCAATCATTGCCAAAGAGATCAGATCCTGTGCTTTTTCCGGCAGCTCGAGTGACAAAATGGCATGCATTTGTCCATCCCGGTTATTTTCAATGACATAGACCTTTTCATGAGAACGGATAAAATCAAGCACCTGGTCTGTAGCCGGTAAAGATCGCAGCCGCAGATAATTCAGCTTGAGCCCGTCCGCTTTCAAATAATCTAACGCTTCACTCATAGCAGCATCCGGTGAACCAAAGGCGATGATTCCCTTTTTTGCGCCCCTCATTTTTGTGATTATCGGCTCAGGCAGGTCTGCCTTGGAAGAGTTGATCTTGTTTTTAATTCGATCCAGGTTATTCCGCCACTGTTCTGGATGTTCGCTGTAATTTGCGAAATCATCATGCCCGGTTCCACGGGCAAAATAGGCGCTTTTTGGATGGGTGTTACCAGGCACTGTCCGATAGGGGATGAAATCTCCATCCAGATCCCGATATCTCCCCCATTCCTCTTTGATCTTCTCCAGGTCTTCCTCCCAGATGATCTTCCCCCTTTCAATCGGAGTTTCCGGATATTCAAAAGGTTTTGTCATCCATTGATTCTTACCCAGGTCAAGATCCGACAGACATAATACTGCCGTTTGATATTTTTCAGCCAAGTCGAGCGCTTTCCAACCAAACTCGAAACATTCATTTACATTTCCAGGGATCAACATGATATGTTCGGTATCCCCCTGCCCTAGATAATAGGCTAGGTTAATATCTCCCTGAGCTGTCCGGGTGGGCAGTCCTGTACTGGGGCCAACGCGCTGAACGACCCAGATCACAATGGGGATCTCCGCAAAATAAGCCAGGCTGGTATATTCCGCCATTAGGCTCAACCCCGGACCGGATGTGGCAGTCATCGCTCTCAATCCTGCCCAACCTGCCCCCACGACCATGCCCACTGCTGCCAATTCGTCCTCAGCCTGGATGATGGCATATGTACTCTTCCCAGTTTCCGGGTCAACCCGTAATTTCGGAGCGTATTCAAGCATGGATTCAGGTAAACTTGTCGCCGGCGTGATCGGGTACCAGGAAACAAAGTGCATCCCACCATAGATCGTACCCAGCCCTGCGGCTGTATTCCCGTCTACCAGGATGGAATTTTCAGTGAGGTCTCGGGGTTCGATCCGGTAAGGAATCTCAAGATCCAGATTCTTATCTGCCCACTGGTAGGCCAGATCGATCACCATCATGTTAAATTCCACCGGGCTCTCTTTCCCTTTAAAATGGAATTCAAGGGCCGCTTTAATAGGCTCGATTTCTATTCCAATCAGATTTGCCAGCACGCCAACATAGACCATGTTGGCAATGAGTTTGCGCAGGTCCCGGTGAGGTTTGGCTTCTTTCACAATATCCTTTACCGGCATGGGGACCAGGATCATATCATCTCGATCTATAGGATCCTTGATATCGTCGGCATACAGGAACAGCCCCCCCTTTACCAGGTCATCTTGATCTTCCGTGAAAGTTTTGGGGTTCATTGCCACAACAATATCAGCCTCTTTCCTCCGGCCTCCATAACCTGACTGGCTGACCCGGATCTTATACCAGGTAGGCAACCCCTGGATGTTGGAAGGAAAGATGTTTTTCCCTGAAACCGGGATACCCATCTTGAAGATGGCCCTCAGTATGGTCAAATTAGCAGTCT
>Ga0209013_10001963_pt1 | contig 18944 bp, 18 predicted proteins | sample Cruoilmetagenom2_FD_187291 | JGI IMG/M metagenome (GOLD analysis project Ga0209013, IMG submission 187291) | Oil polluted marine microbial communities from Coal Oil Point, Santa Barbara, California, USA - Sample 2 (SPAdes) (version 2) | ecosystem: Environmental > Aquatic > Marine > Oil seeps ...
AATCTAGATATCACAATTGAATCGGGGCTGAACACCCAAAATATCGCCTTGGATACCAGCGACCTGCTGCTCGAAATGTCTGATGGCAGGACCACCGTCATCCCAGGTCAAATTATTACCTATACCATTGACTTAAGTAATATTGGGACACTGACAGCCAATAACGTCATCATTACCGATGTATTTCCGGCACAAATCACATATATCACCGATACGCTGGATATTACCCACACTGTACCTGCCGCGCATACGTATGTGTGGAAATTTCCAAATAGTTTTGCGCCGAATGACGATGTTTCGTTCCAAGTCAGGGCGCAGGTTGATTACGCACTGCCGAGTCCGGTGACAGTCCTATCCAACGCTGCTCGCGCATCAACTACCAGTTTAGAAGCGGATACGGAAAATAATGTTGCCTTGGATACAAATTCAAGCACTGGGACCGCCAATCCGAGCATCACGCTATCGGTGAGCCCAAGCCAGGCGCGTACGAACCAGAATGTGACTTATACGATCGTAGTCAAGAACAACGGTACAGCTGCTGCAACGGATGTTATCGTTACGGATACATTCTCGAGCTACCTGAATATTCTAAGTGCAAAAACAACTAGAGGCACCGCGGTAGCCAATACTTCCACGCGCAAAGTAACCGTTTCGATTGATGTCTTGGATGTTGATGAAGCAGCAACAATCACCGTAGTTGCCCGGGTCAATAAGACCGCTACCTCAAACCTCACGATAAGTAATTCTGCCTCAATGACTTATAAATTCGGTGGGAGTACGTATTCGAAATCATCTAACGTTGCCAGCTTCCAACTGTTAAAGACATCCACCTTACCCGGAACAGGTGGGCTCGAAAAAAGCCCCCAACAAACCACACCATTTTGGCTTTCACTTATCAGTGCTGTTCTGCTGGGTTTGGCGGGAAGTGCAGTGATACTCTACGGTGTGTGGCGTTGGAGAATAAATACAAAATGGGATAGCTGGTATCTAAAAATTGGCATGCTAATGACAGTTTCAGGGGTGGTCTTCTTAATTGTAGCGACCTTATTAAGTTCATTGCCTAATGACGATTATCTTACGCTAAAAAGGGTTGTGAATAAATCGCTGATCCAATCGACGCCCGTTATTGAAAGTAGTGATTCGGAGTATTGGGTTCAGTACCTCGAAACCGAAGAACCGGAGGTACTCCCAGATTACCCAATCCCTGAACCTACATTCCAACCAACAGCAGGACCCGAAGAAAACCCGCCAGACACCAGCCCGGCGAATCGAATCGCAATTCCGGCGATTAACTTAGATACGGTTGTTAAGTACGTACCCTATGACGGGTTGACCTGGCTAATTGGCGGTTTGAAGCATGAAGTGGCTTGGATGGGAGATACATCCTGGCCCGGCTTGGGCGGTAATACGGGTTTAGCTGGTCACGTTACCCTGCGCAGTGGTGGGTATGGCCCTTTCCGTAATTTATCAAATCTGCAAACTGGCGACCGAGTTTACCTCTATACAGAAGAAAATGTGTATACTTATCGCGTAAATGAGCAAAGTGTTGTCGAAGAAACCGATATGTCGGTGCTTCAGCAAACCGACGATTCGACGATAACTTTAGTAACCTGCATAGACTGGGATGCTAATACCGGATTCTATAATAAACGCTTGGTTGTGTCTGCTGTGCTTGACGATATAGAAAATACACAAGCATTGAGCTATGAACCATAGGAACACACTGATATATAGACCAGTTGGTGTCCCATACCTAGTTACTGTAAAGAAGCTTGCATGAAGCCAAGAATTCTATTCGCTGATGATGATCCAGAAATACACAAACTGATCGCGCTGGTTCTGCAGGATGAAGCATATGAGATCATCACTGCCGATAATGGTTTGCAGGCGACTGAGATCTGGCGCTCTTACCCAATCCATCTGGTTATACTGGATATTAATATGCCGGTTATGGATGGTTTGGAAGCCTGCCGCTGGATCCGGAAACGGTCCGATGTACCGATCATGATGCTGACAGCCTTGGACAACGAACAAGATATCGTTAATGGTTTGGAAGCGGGGGCAGATGATTACATCGTTAAACCATTCCGACACAGTGAGTTTATTGCCCGGATTGAGGCGATACTGCGGCGATCCTATCGTCAGGATAAATCAGACAATGGACGCCTATTCTATGACAAACTGCTTTTGGACATGGATGCCCGCCTGCTGCAGCTTAAAGGTAAAACGATCCAGATAAGCCCGTTAGAATTCCGGCTACTGCGCTACCTGATGGGTAATATCGGCGTTGTGGTGTCGAAAGAAGAACTGCTGCAGAATGTCTGGGGCTATGAGGTTATTGCGAACGATTTAAACTTGGTTGAAGCGACTATTCGCCGGCTGCGCAAGAAACTAGAAATGGACCCTTCCCGTCCGCACTATATCAAGACAGTCTGGGGCGCCGGCTATCGCTTTGGGGGTTAGCGCTTTCATATCTAGCGTGAGTTGTCAGAAAACTGTCAGTTAAATATTCCCAAGTTGCGTGTATAATTTAGATAGATTATTAAGCTACAGTTAAGTCTTTAATCTGTAGCATCTGCTATATTTATAGGAGGTCTTCCAATGTATCGCAATTTTCGTCGTGCCTCAATTATTGCCCTAGCCTTAGCAGTGTTTGTATTCGGCATTGCTTTGGCAGCTTTTGATGTCGCAGAATTCACTAACGGCTTCAAGGTTACTTACTTAGGACACACTGGTGACCAGGTGAATACAACCTGGACGTATGCAGTTACCGAACCTGATACGACGGTTCAAGGTTTAAGCCATTGGACGCTGGGCATATGTAACACTTTTGAAGTCGTTGATTATCAAATAAATACACCCATAACAGAATGTACAGATGGCACCTTTAATTGCCAGACTGCGAGCTACACTGTCGTAGTGGGTCCAGATCCAACCACTGGGATTCCTTTTGGAATCAAATTTGAAGATCCCTCACCTGCCTTGGATGGTGGACCCGAACAATTCACCCATGTGTTCCAGTTTGAAGTTTATCATCCAGATGGATATAAAGAGGCTGTTATGGAAGTTGGTGGTAAATGGGGAGGCCTTGCAGAAATCCAGCCCATTTTAGGTCCCCAATGTCCCCCAACCGCAGTTAGTTTAGCATCCTTCGGCGCCTCGACCGGCCAATCACCGCTCAATAATGGTCTGATTTGGATGTTGGCTGCGGGTTTGTTGCTTCTCGTGGGTGGTGGCTCCTATATTGTTGCCCGGCGAATAGCATAATTCTAAACACCGATAATTCATGGATATTTGGCATAAGATAGGAGATAAATCATGAACGAGAAGACTGAACGTAAGCAGTACGAAGAACCTGAGATCATATTCGAAACTGAACTCGAGACCCGTGCAGGATCACCTACATTTTTGGATGCGTTTGACTGGGAAGACGATGTAGACTGGTAGCAGATTTACTTCGTTTACTAGTAATTCTTAACGGTATCTATAGCCCTTCATGGTTCCCATGGAGGGCTATTTTTTTTATATACCCATTCGCCCCCAACCATCGTAGCGATGGGTTGTATCTCGGGCAGCTGGTCGAGATTGCCCCTAAACGGATCTTTATCTAAGACGATCAAATCAGCGAAGCAATTTTCCGCAATCACCCCAGCTTTGTTTTCGATACCAGCCGCGTAGGCTGGTCCGGTTGTATAAGCTTTGATCGCGTCTGTGACGGAGATTTTTTGCTCCGGGTACCATCCATCTTGATCGGGTGATCCATCTCTCCATCGGCGAGTCACTGCGGCATGGATGCCGAGGAATGGATTGGGAGATTCTACAGGTGCGTCAGATCCAAATGCCAAGATTGCACCCTCATCTAGTTGTGTTTTCCAAGCATAGGCAAATTTCGACCGTGTACCCCAATAACGGTCAGCCATCAGCATATCCGAAACGGCATGGACGGGCTGCATCGACGCGATGATGTTCAGGTCTGCGATGCGATGTTGATCCACCGGGTGGAGCAGCTGGACATGTTCGATACGGTGCCGCAGGTGTTCTAGGTCGTTTTCGATTTCGAATTCTCGCAAAGAAGTATATGCATCCAGGACTTCATGGTTGGCGCGGTCACCGATTGCATGCACTGCCATACTTAGCCCATGCATACTGGCTTTGCTGCTTAGTTCAAACAGCTGCTCGCTGTCGAGCATTAACATTCCACAGTTCTCTTCTTCACCTTCATACGAGCTCAGCAATGCGGCGGTCCTGGGGCCGAGTGCGCCATCAGCAAAAGTTTTTATCCCGCCTACTCGTAGGAAATCGTCCCCAAACCCACTTCGAAGTCCAAGTGCGATAGCTTCATCCAAATCCTCCACGGGGATGCTTTTCAGAACACGCAGCTTTAAATCGCCATTCTTCTGCATATCCTGGAGTGCGATAAAGCAGCTCCGGCGATCGAAGTCATGGACGCCCGTCAAACCGATTTCCCACAACGTAGGAATCGTGGTCTTGATCGCATCCGTGATCTGATTTTGGTTGGGTTTGGGGATACAGTTTGCGACTAATTCCATCGCGGTCTCAAATAAGATACCAGTCGCTATACCAGCTTGGTCTCTCGCCACCCGGCCATCCTGCGGATTAGGAGTGCTGTCATTGATACCTGCACGCTGCAGGGCGGCGTGATTTACCCAGGCTGCATGGAGCGATTTTGCGGTCAAGTACACTGGGTTATCCGGTGCTACATAATCTAGTTCGGATGCATGTCCATAACCCGCCTGCCAATCATTCTGGTTCCATCCATTCCCGATGATCCATTGATCAGAAGGTATGTTCTTTACTGCTTCGGCAACCTGCTCAATACAGGCGGCTTTTGTGGGAGTCTCACAATTGACATGCTGTAAGGATAAAGCGTACTGCTCAAGATGGAAATGAGCGTCGACAAGACCCGGGAGGATGGTCGCGCCGTGTAAATCTTCGACTTCGCAATCAGATTTTGTGTAGGTCGAAACAAGTGCGCTATCTCCGACGGCACGGAAAACACCGTGGTCAACCACTAAAGTATCCGCCTGTAGGTTGTGAGAATCAAGGGTGTGGATCTTAGCGTTAGTAAGGATACGCATACTTGTTTATTGATTATTTTCAGAGGAACTAATTTGTTGGATGCAGCTGATCAATGCATAATTGATCCTGCCAAACCGATGCCCAACTGCCCTCCGCTTCATTGCGTGAAGTAGGTTAATTATCTTGGTGGGTAGGTTGATGTTATCAAGGGGGTTTAGCTGGCATCGCCGATAAGCGTATCGATGATGTAATTTAATTCTTCTTCTGAATAGTAATGAATAACGACCGACCCGCCGTTTTTGCGTCGGTGAATGTTAACTTTTGTGCCCAGACGAGTACGCAGTTTGGCTTCTAAATCAGAAATCTCTGGGGATGCCGGTGGAATAGATGTGTTCCTTTTTGAAGTTTGACCAGAGAGCTTGCGGACATATTCTTCGGTCTGACGGACATTAAGTTCCTTCCGGATAATGGTTTCTAAGGCCGCATCTTGGGCTTGATGGTATCGAAGGGTAAGTAATGCGCGTGCATGCCCCTCGGAAATCTGGTCATTTACTAATGCTTCCCGGACTTTCTGCGAAAGCTGCAGCAATCTGATTGTATTCGTAATTGTGACCCGGCTTTTTCCGACTCGCTTTGCTATCTCTTCATGAGAGAGATCAAAATCATCCACCATTTGGCGGTAAGCTTCGGCTGCTTCTAAAGGATTTAGATCGCTGCGCTGAACATTTTCAATTAAAGCCAGCTCGAGCCTTTGCTGTTCAGTGGCTTCGCGAATAATAACCGGAACGTGTGTCAAGTTTGCTAACTTGGCCGCAATCAGTCTACGCTCCCCTACGATTAAGGTATACGATTGGTTTGTTTCGTCATAAGTGACGATCAAGGGTTGGATGATGCCGTGTGCAGTTATCGAAGCGGCGAGTTCGCTCATCTCTTCGTCATAAAAGGCTGCTCGCGGTTGGCGTGGGTTGGGAGAGATTTTCTCGATTGCGATCTCTTGTTCGGAACGATCGAAGTTTGCATCTACCGCTGGAATTAATGCTTCCAATCCTCGTCCTAATCCTTTTCTACGAGCCATAGTATTCTTCCTGTAAGACCGGTATGCTTATACCGTCACCATCCAGGATCTCGCGGGTGAGCTGCGCATAGGCATGCGCTCCTGTTGACGCCGGCGCGTATATCGAAATCGGTTGTCCGTAGGATGGTGCTTCAGCAAGGCGTACGCTGCGGGGGATAATAGTATTAAATACGCGTGCTTGGAAATATTTTTTGACTTCTGCGATGACGTCGCTTGATAGGTTTGTTCGCACATCATGCATAGTAAGGACAACCCCACGAATATCCAAGTTTGATACTAAGGCCCTTCTAACGCGTGCAAGTGTTTGTGTCAACTGTCCAATACCTTCGAGCGCAAGGTATTCACACTGCACTGGAATAATGACCCCGTCTCGGGCAGCGACCAACCCATTCAATGTCAAAAAACCAAGGGATGGCGGACAGTCGACCAAGATGTAATCATAGCGTTCAACTAAATTGGTGAGTGCGTTTGCCAATCGAAATTCCCGTTCATTAGCCGTTACAAGCTCGACTTCTGCACCAGCTAAAGCTGGCGAGGAGGGGAGCAAGGATATTTTCAAGCGCGGGTTATGGAGAACATGCTGGGAAATTTCCGCCGAATCTAGCAGTACTTCATATGTTCCCCCTCGAATCGCGTTCTTATCCACACCTAGACTGGAGGTGGCGTTGGCTTGTGGATCGATATCAATGATTAAAACGCTTTGAGCAAAGCTTGCGAGGTATGCTCCAATGTTTATGGCGGTTGTAGTTTTCCCGACTCCACCTTTCTGGTTTACGAGAGTATAGATTTTTCCCATACAGCTACAATACCTCTACAAGACATTGATCAATTTCATCAGCGGTCGGAATAGCACCTAAACCATTCCGGGAAACTGAGTGGGCAGCAATCATTGTAGCAAATCGGGCTGCCTCCCAGGGATCACGAGTAGTTAATAGGCGGATGAAAAATGCAGCTGCAAAGATATCCCCAGCCCCGGTGCTGTCGACTTCGTCTACATCCGGCGGTCTGAACCGTCTCACATCGCCATTCCAGTACAGGCGGGTTCCTATATTCCCTTCGGTTACGGCTAACACTGGACAATACGTAGCAAGCTCTTCTATCCGTTCTTCATCTGCATGAATATCGTCTACACTGATCACCGCAGCCCCAGATTGGCTTAACACAAAACTAGCTTCGGGCCATTCAGTGTGAGAGACTTCCCCGGATGAGTTCCATGACCTTAGCCAACCTTGTGGTGTCACTCCGATTAAGGCGGTTGGGAAATTCCGCACAAGGGCAGGCTCAACTTCTTGAGCCACCGGGGCAAGATGAACAATTGATGCCGATAACCAATTTTCGGGAATCTGATTGAAGGTTATTTTGGGTGCAACTTCGTGAATGACTTGTCGCCGTCCAGTACTGGTTTGGATATTTTCGAATGTTGTTGTCAGGTTGGTTGGGTAATTAATGACCGGTATACCGCTGAACAATGTAAGTGATACTTCCTCGCCAATTGCAGTAACGATACCAACTCGTAATCCCAGAGCCCGAGCCATAAGGGAAGAATATGTTACGGTGCCTCCCAGGCTTGAGCTGCCTGGTAAGACGTCTTTGGTAATATGACCAACTAAAAGGTAGTCAATCGTTTGGTTAGAAAATAGAGGCTGCATGAATAAATTATACTCGATCGAGATTATTCCAAGTAGAAAGCACATGGGGCGAATTTTGTTCTGCGGCCATGTGCTTTGTTCTAGGTAGAAGATGAATTTTCTACAAGAGTTTTATTAAAATGGGTGGATATGAAGGATTTATTGTTGCGAAACTGGTATTATTGTCACTTTGCGCCGTGGGTCCTCACCGATACTCTCAGTGATGATCTGGGGATTGTCCCTCAGTTCGATATGAATCAGCCGGCGTTCATTTGCTGGCATCGGTTCTAACATTTGTTTTCTACCAGTTTTCACTGCTTGGTCGGCCATGCGTTTGGCTAATCCCTGGAGTTGTTTTTCTCTCCGCTTGCGATAGCCTTCTACATCCACGATGATGGGTATGGATTGGCTCAATTCTTTCCCAACAATTAAATTTGTTATATACTGTAGCGCATTTAGTGTTTCTGCCTGGCGTCCAATCAAGATGCTTAGGTCATTCCCATTGATATCAATGCAAACAGGCGTTTTTCCACGGATTTCTTGATCAACCCCGAGACTGGCACTAACTTCAGCTTTTACACTCATCTTTTCTAAAAGCTCTTGAACAGTCTGAGTTGCAATATCAACTGCCTCATCCCCCAGCGACGAAGTCGATAAGTCACCCGCCTTTGTCATGCTTATATCTGGCGGAAGATCAGTCTCTGGGGTTGGTTCCAGATCGACATATTGTGATGCGTCTTTCACAGTCTCAAGTTCCTGGTTCCTCTCGGTTGAGATGGTAGGCGTATCAACTTTTGATGTCGATCGGAGAGTCAATCTGACTCGTGCTTGTCGTGATCCTAATCCAAACAACCCCTTGCTGCCTTCATCTAATACTTCGATTTGAACATCGTCTTCTGAGAGACCAAGTTCCTGTAATCCTTTTTCTATAGCTTCTTCGGGGCTTGGTGCTATGGTCTCTATGTGAGTGTGATTATCCATAAAAATGCTTTCTCCCAATCATTTAACTTTAGAGTCGGTTTTTCTCGATGGGATAATGTTGCGCCAATCTAATCTGCCCATAGCACCGTATTGCAAAATACCGATTAAATTGCTGGTAATGAAATACAGCGCTAGCCCTGCAGAGAAGGAGTAGGCCAACCAGCCCATCAGCAAAGGCATATATAAATTCATTGCTTTGGACATGCTTGCACCTTGGTCACCTGGTTGGGCAGTTGCTGGCGCCATGAGTTTTGATTGTAGGAATGTAGTAATCACAACTAAGATTGTGAGTACCGGGATGGCAACCCCCATAACATTCAATCTCTCTGGTTCGGATAAGTTCATCCATAAGAAGTGTTGGTTTAATGGGATGATGGCGGCGGCAGGAATAAATGGATAAATATTGAACGAAAGACCTAACAGCTGAGTGGGCGTTACCGCAAGAGCCCGGATAATGCTCTGATAAAGACCAATAATAATTGGGAATTGAATGATCGTTGGTAAACAGGAGCTAAACGGGCTGACACCTTTTTCCTTGTAAATCTTCATCTGCTCTTGGGCAAGCTTTTCCTTATTATCCTTATATTTTTTTTGGATAGTTTGCCATTCTTTCGATTTTTGCAGATCCTGCATTGCCTGACCGCTCTTCATCTGCTGGTAGGTTAGCGGGTAAGTGATTAGACGAATAAGGATAGTGAAAATTATTATTGCTAGCCCAAACATGTTTTCGGGGCCAAAAATACTTGTTAGCACTGAGTATATACCGAGCAATGTGTTTACCATTGGCTCGATGATGATTGTGTTCCAAATTGAGGAGATATCCATATATATAGTCCGTTTAGTAACTACTCTTCAGGTGAAAAGGTCCACTGCTGATTGCCATTCGCATCAAATGCCACGATTAGATCATCACCATCCGTTACTGCCACTAATATCGCCTCAGCTGCCAGTACCGGTGCTGCATTCAACTTGCCACTGACTTCTCTTGTCCACCGGATCGTACTATCTGGATTTACAGCATATAAAATGCCATTTTCAGTTGAAACGTAGAGCGCATCGGGCGTGATCAGAGCCGGCTCCGTTATCGCACTCTCTAAGTTTATCTGCCAGATAATTTTGCCGGTTATCTTCTCAAGTGCGTATAAATTCCCATTTAGATCACTTGCATATACTTGCTCTTCGTCGAGGATCGGTCCAGCCCAGACCCAGTTTTCAGCGGAATGTTCCCATACATTGCTGCCGTTTTCAGCACTCAAGGCGATGACTTCGTTATTGAATGTCCCTGTATATAAAATTTCTTCCGGACTCAACGATGGGCTTCCAACGATTGCGCCTCCAAGTGGATCAGTTTTCCAAATGAGATTTCCATCCTCAGCATTGATTGCATAAATACGGTGATCCATGGATGGTAAGTATATACAGGTGCAATCAGGATCAGCGGTAGGCTTTGCCCAAAGAGCCTCTTCCGCAGGAAATGACCACATGAGTTTCCCTGTTGTATCTATCGCATAGAGGGAGTAATCTGCGTTTGGCGCAAAGATGCCTTCCCCAGTCGCTAATGCAGAGCCGACATAGCGGTCAGTAGCTTGGTCGAAAGTCCAATTCTCTGAACCGTTCTCAGGATTTAAACTGTAGAGCACTTTATTGTAACCCCCGACTATGAGTTGACCATCAGCTGTCATTGTGGGAGCTGCATAGAACGTGACGTTTCTATCGTTTTCGTCGGGAAAGCGCCAAAGCTCTGTTCCAGATTTGGTGTCAATGGCATATACAAATTGATTGTATGCCAAGTAAGCTGTATCATCATGAACGCTAAGGCCTGGCCAGCTTGTTGTAGTACTTGCGGCACCACCCATGCAACTGGCTAGTAGAAGAGCGAGAATTGTGAGTAAGAGTACGAATGAGGTTTGTTCTTTTTTCATCTATGACATCGTTTATTTGGTCTTATATGCTCCGGGATCAAGGGACAGGATCATATCCTCCGGGGTTGAATGGATTGCAGCGTAATACACGCCAGGCGGCCATGAGCCCGCCTTTGATGGCTCCATGCTTATAGATCGCCTGATAGCCGTAATGTGAACATGATGGATGGAAACGGCATGTGTTGGTAGGTAGTGTGCGCGAAAATGTCAGTTGATATAGACGGATCAATCCCAACAGTAGTAGACGAGGAATATATGTGATTCGTCTTGGGAGATCCTGCAGGCGAGGTTCAGATGAATTCTCAAGATTAAGATTGATATCAGTCGTCATCGTTGTTATTGAGTAGATTGGCTTCCACTAATTTTGATGATATTGCGTGATAGAGATCCTGGTATGAGGCTTGGTGCAGTGGTTTTCGGGCAATGATTACCAAATCACTACCCGATTTGATTTTCACGCAGAGACTTTGTATTACTGCACGGATCCTTCTTTTTGCTCGATTGCGAGCAACTGCATTCCCAAGCGATCGGGAAGCACTTACCGCGACGCGAGTCCGGTCAAGATTATTCGGTAAAGCAATTAACACCACAAGCGGGTGAGCAAAAGGCTTTCCTAAACGTCTCACCCGCTTGAAATCGGTCGCTCTCGTCAGTCGAAAACTGCGATTCAATGTTGGTTTTAGCGCAGGTCATGACTGCAGCAAATCGTCCAGTTTGCCATAAGGTGTTTTAACTATTCCAGTTTACTTTCTTTACATGCTGATTTTTTTTCACTGCTAGCCGGTAGCGTCCTTTAAGCCGGCGGTTTTTAATGACTTTGCGCCCCCCTTTGGTTGACATTCGGGCACGGAAACCATGTACCCGCGCTCGACGGCGAATTTTTGGCTGGTACGTTCGTTTTGGCATGATACTAAAACCTCTGAGAATTCAATACTGCTCTGCCTTGGAAGCTGAGTTAGGTTCAGAGCGTGTATACAATGAATTTTGACAAGACCGGATTATACCCGAAGGGGTGATTTTGGTCAAATTAGCAAGCGACTGAGAAGTCGTCATACAAAATCGAATATTTGCATTGATACGATAAATTTTCAGTATGTGTAAGCGGTATCAATTTTTTTACTCCCCGATACCATTCTGAAGGATAGCACGCCAATGAGCAAAGGCACCCAGAATGTGACTCCGCGGTAGGCTAGGGTGACAGCTGCAGCTTGATTTAGTGGAACATTCAATGACACGAGTCCCAAAGTTAATGCACCTTCAACGATACCTAAACCAGCAGGTGTCGGTGATACAACAAAAAATAGATATCCGATGCTGAACCCTGCGATTATCGTCCCAACGCTGAAAGACACATCAAAGGCAAAGAACATTAGCAAAAGAATGCAAATTAACAGGAGCTTACTGCTTAGTGCAAGACCGGCAGGTATAATCAACCTTTCCGGTTTGCGGCGGATTTCTTTTAGACCATTGGCGATTTCGTAAGCAAACCGGGATGAGTTGATCGCAGAGACCCGTTTTTTGCGTCGCAGAGAGATAAATACCTGGTTGAGCTTAGTCGTAGCGTTATAGAAAATCCGGGATAACGTGCGCGGGGAATTCATGCCGATCACCAGTAGTGTAGCCATAATCAAAGCGACGATAAATAGAATTGCTGAAGCCGTTAACTCTGCTGAGCCTAAGTTATTCCTGCGGAAAAGAACGATTAACCCTAAAGTGAGAACAATCAAGAAACCGATATAGTCGAGCAGTACAAAAAGGACTCCGGCGACGGTTGTCCGTCCTGAGGAATCACCTTTCTGCTTTGCATTATCGATCAATACCGCCATTCCGCCGATCCCTCCGGTTGGGGCGACAACATTAATAAAATTTGCAGCCGATGAGAGTATGAGTAGTTTTGGAATTCTCTCGTTCAAACCCAGAGAGCGAAATATAAATTTATACGATAGCGCGATATTTAATAACCATAGAAACTCTACGATCAATGCTAATAGCAGGAAACGCCAATCCCCGTTTTGAATCGTATCAGATATCGACTGTACTTCTGTGAAGTTGGTGATAACGAAAAAAACTGTTAGGGAAATAATCGCAAAAAAAATGAACTTACGCATGGTGTTGATTATACTAGGATACCTAGTGTTGAAATTCGCATTAAAATTATCCAGATATCCAGGGTATCCTATTTCTATCTAAAGGCTGGATTAATACTTCCCCGAAAGTTACTGGGATGCGGTATTTGTTGGCGGAAATCTATTGACCGTTGGTAGTCCTCACATTACATTTATCTAACGACGCCGACCACCCATCCCGATAACCACAGATACAAAATAGAGCAGCTGGAGCACTGCGGTAGCTAAGGCGGCTACATAGGTTAATGCGGCAGCATTCAGGACTTTGTTTACGCCTTGTTGTTCTTCTTCACCCATGACAAGCCCGGTCTCAGTGAGTAAACGTTTCGCCCTAGCGGATGCATTCAATTCAACTGGGATAGTAGCCAAAGAGAATAAAGCGCCACCTGAAAAAACGATAACACCCAACCAGGCCAGCTCGGTGAATCTCAACAGCATACCCAGGAAGATGAGTATCCAACCGAGATACGAGCCGATATTCACTGCTGGGATTAGGGCTGCCCTCAACCTCAAGGGACCATATCCTTCCTTGTCCTGCATCGCATGACCGAGTTCATGGGCTGTGATAGCAAGGGAAGCAACAGAGCTGTTTTGATATACACCTTGTGAAAGGGCAAGTATTTTATTACGCGGATCATAATGATCCGTTAGGTTACCTCGTATACCTTCAATTTTCACCTCATACAACCCGCCCCTTGAGATCAGGCGCTGTGCGGCTTGTGCGCCGGTTAACCCGCTTTTGACCGGTTTTTGATTCCATTTCTTGTATGCAGAACTCACGTACCATTGCACTCCGGAAATGAGTATCATAGCCGGCAGCATGAACATGAGGTAACGCATGTCAAAGAAAAACATTGATTCCTCCAAATCGCGGCAACAACGATTTACCAGCTAATCTTGGAAATCTCTATTGGGATAATAATATTTCTATTGCTTTATCCAATTGTGTATCACGCCCCTGTTCTCGGTCTTCATCTGTAATTTCAATGATATAGTCTGGCTCAAGACCAAGGACGTGAATCGTCCGGCCTTCGGGGGTGAGCCATCGAGCTATAGTTATACGTACAGCCCCCTGCTCGTTCGTCAATGTTGTGGGTACTTGGACTGACCCTTTGCCGAATGAATTTGCACCAACAAGAACACCACGCTGGCGGTCTTGAATTGCACCTGCAACGATCTCCGATGCTGAAGCGCTGCCTTCGTTGATCAGCACAACCATTGGAATATCAGTGGCAATTCCGCCCTTCCGTGCTTCATAGGTGGTCCGTTCTCCGTCGCCGAACTCTTCATACATAACAACGCCTTCTTCGATGAATTCAGATGCGACATCAATAGCAGATTGTAAATATCCGCCACCGTTGCCCCGCAAATCGAAAACCAATCCTTGTGCGTTTTGGTCTAAGAGCTCTTCGAGCGCCTGCCGTAATTCTTCTTTACTTTTATCACCGAAAAGAAATAAGTGGATGTAACCAATATCATTCTCCAGCATACGGCTTTCGAGGCTGGGTACATTGATGCTCTTACGAATGATGACCACGTCAAATGGTTCTTCGCCTTCGCGCAATATTGTTAATTTCAGTGATGATCCTGCAGGACCTAAAACTTGTTTACGAACAACCTCGCCATCGACACCGGTCATATCTTCCCCGTCAATAGCTAGGACTTTATCACCACTCTTTAGCCCAGCGATATCCGCTGGAGAACCCGGCATTGGTGTGATGATTTCAAGGTAATCGCCGGTAGTATCTACCCATGCACCGATGCCTTCATATTCATCTTCTCCCTCGAGGTGGGTGGTGAGCATTTCATATTGTTCAGGTTCCAAATATGTAGTATGGGCATCACCCAATGACTCAAGCATGCCATCAATTGCCCCGCGCATGAGTATTTCCTCATCCACGGGTTGATCAACAAATTGTTCATCGACTAGATCCCAAGCTTGCCAGAACGGTTCAAATAACTCTTCAAGATCTTGAGGTGTTCCAGCTTCTCCCTGTCTGGCATGAACAATTTGGCCGAACTCTGGGAGCATCGTGACCGCGAATGTTGAATTTGTGGTCATGTACTGGGCAACTATGAATCCGGCTGAGAACGCACCAACCAGAGTGATTAGTGATATCAGACCGATTGATATCCACAGAATTGTCTTCGATTTCATATAACTTAATACTCCAAGTGATAACTTATTTTCTCCAGCAGGTTAAGAGTACCATAAATTGATTAGAGCAATATAAATGCTATGCAAGAGTCCTAATAACATGGAGGTTGGTTATGAGGTTATTGCAGGTATGCTCCCAAGAATGATTGGAAGGATTCGGGATTGCCTACATTTTCGATGTAATCCATGATTGCTTTTCCATCCACTGGGTAGTTTGGATGGCAGGAAGATGGTAGTGCGCCGCGGGGTGTATGAACCACTGCATCAACAAAGGGGGCAACTATATCAGCTTTATCTAGCTCCGAAACGATTTCTTCTGCAGTGATAATAACGATATCCGATGCACCTACTAGATCTTCGTCTGCTCCTTTGTTCTTTCCGATAATGGCATTCCCGGCAGGATCCGCCTTCAATGCATGGATAACTGCCATGTCGGGTCTAATTGCAGGAAATGCAACTAATTCCTCACCAGAATATGGATCAGTGATCGTTTTTACGTCAGGTCTCATTGCGAGTAAATCTGTTCCGATCCATCCCAGACCTGGCATGAAACCAACACCCGCTAATTGTGCTCTGAGACCAAACGAGATGCTTGCCTCAGACTCTTCAATTACTTCAATTTCCCCGTGGTTGGCTAGATACGTAAACATCGGTGCCAGGCCAAATATCTCCAATCCAAAATAACAGGTTCGGACTTTTGAGATCATACCCGCACCTACTAATAAGTCGGACTCAAAGCTTGCGGTGAATGCGATCAGCGTCAGGTTATTTGGCTTTTCGTCTTTTCTATACCTTTGAAGTAGCTGCTTGATGAAAGCAAGTGGTCTCCGGTAAAGAGTCATACCCCCAATAGCGAGGGAACTACCTGAAACAACCATATTGGCGGCGTCATTGAGCGATATCTGTTTATCCATGCTCTTCTCCAAGGATCATCATTGGCTATTGTTGTCAGGTTTACTATCGTTATCATCCCAAGACTTGAGTTTCTTTACCGCGGCTGATAGTTCCTCAAGCGCCTTATCCTCAGGTTCCCAAGGTTGTCGTAGTCGCTGGAACATCCGCTTCCCTAACTCGATCTGCCGGATAGTCCCGCCTCGACTGGCCATCGCATAAATGGCAGCATTAATACCCACAACGAGAAATATCACACCACAGATGATAATTGGAACCCGGTCTAGATCCATAGTACATCCTCATACGCTACTCAGATGATTTTCATTTGACGGAAAGGTATAGATTCAACCCAGTATCAAGAGCCTATAAGGTCATAGGAAGTCAAGCACAGCTGGTAGTTGGGCAATAGAAGATATCTGTTTATTTGCGGCTGACAGGAAACTGCCACTATTCACAAGTACAGTGAAAAAACCGTAATTGTGAGCCGCGAGAATATTGCGCGGCGAATCATCAATCAACACACAATTTCCCGGGGCTGGGACACCGGCTAGTCTCATAGCTAATTGATATACGTGAGGTTCAGGTTTGCAATGGAAGTCCATAGCTCGAATATCAATAATCCCCTGAAATAAATTGGCAAATCCCAAGCAATTTAGAACACGTTTGGCATGGGCAGTGTCTGCATTTGTAAAGATGAATTTCTTATGAAGTATAGATGCGAGCATGGCAGCGATCTGAGGGTCTGGTTTGAGGTACTTGTACAGAGGTACATCGTGAACATATGATAAATATGCGTTTACATCAATATCGTGTTCGACGAGTAATCCTTTCAATGTAGTGCCGTAAGTTTGGAAATACTCTTGGCGTAATCTGACAGCATCTTCTGGAGGCAATAGGAGATGTTCCTGAAGAAATTTATTCATCCGATCGCGAATTGCTTCCCAAAGACCGGTTCTACGATCGTAGAGTGTATCATCTAGATCGAAAAGAAGTACCTTTTTATTCACTAACATATTATAAGGTCTTGTGGGAGCTTTCTTGGAAATTTATACTATTGTGTTGTGATTTTGTTCGTATGCCTGTTCTAGAGTATATCCATCCCTTATAATTATCGCATGCCGATCAGAATATTACCCGCAGATGTTGCTTCCCAAATTGCCGCTGGTGAAGTCGTTGAAAGACCAGCGTCTGTCGTCAAAGAGTTGATGGAAAATTCCCTTGATGCTGGTGCCAGTCATATCTCAGTCCAGATTATTGGAGCCGGTAAGGGAATGATCATGGTATCTGATAACGGAATCGGTATGTCATCCCAGGATCTCTCTTTAGCGATTGAGCGTCATGCGACAAGCAAATTGACAAACGCAGATGATTTGTTCCATATTGATACGCTGGGCTTTCGCGGCGAAGCGCTGGCGTCGATCGGTTCCGTATCACGTTTAACGATAACCAGCCGGATGGAAGGGGAAGATAGCGGCAACAGGATCAAAGTGGAAGCAGGTCGCATTGTATATCAGAAATCTATCGGCGCGCCTCGAGGAACATCCGTACTCGTTAAGGATCTGTTTCACAACGTTCCTGCCCGGTTGGAGTTCTTAAAAACCGATCGCACTGAATTACGTCAGATCGACGATATTGTTACGAGATATGCGATTGCCAATCCAGAAGTCCGCTGTGAACTTTTCCATAAAGAGAAAAAAATTCTCCAAACAAGCGGCTTAGGTGATCGGAGAGAAACCCTGGGTGCAGTAGTGGGCGTGGAATCCTCCCGCGAGATGCTCGAAGTCATTGCAGAGGAAGACGGTATTTCCGTAAATGGATTCATCAGCCCGACGACCAGATCTAAATCAAATCGCAGAGATATCTACTTTTTTGTGAATGGGAGACCGATTCAGGATCCGTCTTTAGTGACAGCCCTTACCAAGGCTTACCACACGATGTTGATGGTGGGTAGATATCCAATCGCTTATCTTTTTTTACAGGTGCCTCCAGATTTCGTTGATGTTAATGTCCATCCCACCAAGGCAGAAGTCCGTTTTAAGAATCCACAAAGAGTTTTCCGAGCTGTGCAAAGAGCTGCCCGGCGATCCCTGCTTGCGCATACACCAATACCAGAAATCAATCAGAATTCGGATTGGCTGCAAAGCGCTTGGCGTTCGTATTCCATACCTTCTGAACAAGGATATACCGGTGAAAATCTCGTTGGGCCGAATTGGAAAGTTCCGGACTCTGTGGAGATGCCGGAGACTCAAACCAAATCGCATCACCCTAGTCTGGGGACATTGAAGACACCGATATTAAGATTAATCGGTCAAGTTGGTGCTGCTTATCTTGTTGCCGAAGGACCAGATGGTCTGTATCTCATTGACCAGCATGCAGCTCACGAGCGAGTGCTGTTCGAGCAATATATTGCAGCTTTTGAAAAAGAGAAAGAGAATAACGATAGGATAGATTCTCAAGGATTGCTACAACCAATGGCGATAGAATTTTCCACAACAAATGCATCCATGCTGGAAGAGCATTTGGATATTATCAATCGGCTGGGATTTGTTGTTGAGCCCTTCGGTTCGAATACTTTCATCGTGAGACAGGTTCCAACGTTGCTGACTGATATCGAGCCTGAAGCTGCGTTGAGGATAATCATTGATGACTTTGAAGAGGATGAATCACCTCTTCAGCAGCAAGTTGAAGCCCGGATAATCGCGCGTGTCTGCAAACGAGCCGCGATCAAGGCCGGGCAGGTCTTGTCTGGTGAGGAACAGCAAAGATTATTATCTGATCTCGAGCAGTGCCAATCCCCTAGAACTTGCCCGCACGGACGTCCGACCATGATTCATCTATCAGTAGATATCTTAGAGCGCCAATTTGGCAGGAAGGGCTCACGCAGCAGAATGTAGTTCCCCAACGACTGACATTTCGATTATTGAGGATTGGTCGGAATTGTTTATCCGACAAAGATTGGACCTAAATTTGTAGGATTAGTTTGATTCCCCCATCCACCACTTGAAACTCTACCAGTATCGGAAATCTCTTTAGGTTATCCTTCAGCGGTTGGGAAAATGGGTAGGTGGATGATGAATGTTGTTCCCTCACCAACAGTGCTTTGTATTTCAATGTATCCCC
>Ga0209013_10001964_pt1 | contig 18938 bp, 17 predicted proteins | sample Cruoilmetagenom2_FD_187291 | JGI IMG/M metagenome (GOLD analysis project Ga0209013, IMG submission 187291) | Oil polluted marine microbial communities from Coal Oil Point, Santa Barbara, California, USA - Sample 2 (SPAdes) (version 2) | ecosystem: Environmental > Aquatic > Marine > Oil seeps ...
GACGGAGCGGGCGATGTACCAGAGCATCATTACCCCGTTAATTATATTGAAATTGGCGGTTTGAGGGGCAAAGGGATTAAAACCTTACTGCTATTACCATTTCGTCTGGTTAGAGCAATGTTACAGACAGTCAAAGTGTACAACAGGATAAAGCCTGATGTGGTATTAGGCATGGGCGGTTTTGTTACTGGTCCGGGGGGAATGGTTGCCTGGCTGCTGGGCAAGCCGCTGGTTCTGCATGAACAGAATGCGGTTGCAGGTATGACGAATAAGATTTTATTTAAATTCAGCAAAAAAGTTTTTGCTGCTTTTCCCGGTGCTTTTAAAAAAGAACAATTGCAGGAAAATAAAAAGTTAAGTGTTATTGGTAATCCGGTACGAAAAGAAATTACGCAATTGCCCGATCCGGAAAAACGTTTTGAGTTGTCTGGCTCAGAAAACAAAAAGCAACTCAAGCTATTAGTTATTGGCGGAAGTCTTGGTGCAGCGGCATTGAATGAGCGGATACCGCAGGCTCTTGAACTGATTTTACAGCAGGGTAAAAGTACTTTTAATATGATTTTTGTTCGCCATCAATGTGGTGAAAAAAATCTTCAGGAAACAAAAGAAAATTATCAGAGTTTATTGTCCTTAGAAAAAGAAGAGCAAAAAGTTGCAGTAGAGATATTACCTTTTATTGGTGATATGGCGGCAAATTATGAATGGGCAGATTTAATTATCTGCCGCGCAGGTGCTTTAACTATTAGTGAAATTGCTGCTGCTGGAGTGGCTTCCATATTGGTGCCTTTCCCTTATGCAGTTGATGATCACCAGACAGCAAATGCAGCTTATCTTGCCGATAAAGGTGCTGCAATTTTAATACAGCAAAGTGAATTGGATAAAGAACGACTGGCCGAGGTGTTAATGAGTTTGAATAAAGAAACGTTATTAAGCATGGCTGTTAAAGCCCGTCGACTATCAATCAGCAATGCCGCGGAAGTGGTTGCTGATGAATGCCTGGCTCTTATAAATAGCTAGCTGGATAATGAAAATGATAAACGCACAGACAGACGACAGAACAAAACAGCAGTCGAAAAAAGTAAATGCCGAGTTGTGTATGGGTCGCATTAAGCATATTTATTTTATTGGCATTGGCGGTGTTGGTATGAGTGGTATCGCTGAAGTTTTGCTTAATTTAGGCTATCAGGTTTCTGGTTCTGATTTACAGGCAAGTAAGTTCACTGAACGTCTGGAAAAAGCCGGAGCATCTGTTTTTATGGGGCATGAGGCACATCAGGTGGATGATGCTCATGTGATTGTTACATCAACTGCGGTCAGCTCAGAGAATCCGGAAGTAATACGGGCTCGGGAATTGAGAATACCTATTATTCCTCGGGCTGAAATGCTGGCAGAATTGATGCGTTTTCGATATGGCATCGCCATTGCCGGGACTCATGGAAAGACTACCACTACAAGTCTGGTGGCCAGTGTTCTGGCAGAAGCTGATATGGATCCGACTTTTGTTATTGGCGGCAAACTGAATAGTGCAGGTACTAATGCCAAGCTGGGAGCCAGTAAATATCTGGTGGCTGAAGCCGATGAAAGTGATGCATCATTTTTGCATCTGCAGCCTATGATCTCAGTTGTGACAAATATTGAAGCGGATCACATGGATACCTATGGTGGTGATTTTGAAAGACTCAAAGCCACTTTTAATGAGTTTTTGCATCAGTTGCCGTTTTATGGTCTGGCTGTTTTATGTATTGATGATGAAGTTGTTGCTGAATTGATTGATGAAATCAGTAAACCGGTAAGAACTTATGGCTTGAACAATGATGAGGCAGATGTTCGGGCTTATGATATTCATCAGAATCTGAATAGAACATCATTTAAAGTTTCATTTAAAGATGCTGACGGAGTACATCAAAACTGTCTGGATATTACCTTGAATATGCCGGGAATGCACAATGTACAAAATGCACTGGCCGCAATTGTCGTTGCACTTGAGCTCGGTGTTGAGAAAGATAAAATTGCCCAGGCTCTGGAAAAATTTGAAGGTATTGGACGACGTTTTCAAATGTACGGCGAATTAAATTTTGATGGTCACAAGGCATTGCTGATTGATGATTATGGACATCATCCTACGGAAGTTGAAGCGACGATTGATGCTATACGTAAAGGCTGGCCTGAGAAAAGATTAGTAGTGCTGTTTCAACCGCATCGTTATTCCAGAACCAGAGATTTGTTTGAAGATTTTGTACATGCTTTAAGTCAGGTTGATCAGTTGATTTTACTGGAAGTATATTCAGCCGGTGAGGAAGTAATTAATGGTGCAAACTCTCGTGCTTTGAGTCGTTCAATCAGAAACCGGGGCAAGGTTGATCCGATTTTTGTGGAACAGCATGATGAGATCAATGAGGTATTAATGGAGACGATTAAAGAGGGTGATATTTTATTGACTCTTGGTGCAGGAAATGTAGGAGCAATAGGTACTGCAATTTTTAATAAATTTAAAGTAAATAATTAACTGATGATAGAGCAAACGTCATTACAAGCATTGTTAGACGTGGCCAGAGAGTCAGGACGTTTATCGGGTAGTTTAAAATTTAATGAGTCCATGTCGCGTTACACTACCTGGCGAATTGGCGGCAAGGCTGAATGTGTGTATCAACCCGAATCGATAACAGACTTACAAACTTTGCTGCAGTTGATACCTGAAGAAACTCATGTTAACTGGATTGGTCTGGGCAGTAATTTATTAATTCGAGATGGCGGTTTAAACGGTGTCATTATTTATACCAACGGGGTATTGAATAAAATGAATATTCAATGTGATGAAACAAATAAGTGTTTTATCACCGCTCAGGCGGGAGTAGCCTGTGCGATTTTTTCTCGCAAAGCGGCCAATGAAGGTATTAATGGTGCAGAATTTTTATCCGGCATACCGGGAACTATCGGTGGTGCCCTGGCAATGAATGCAGGGGCATTTGGTGGTGAAATATGGCGCTATGTGACATCGGTTGATGTGATTAATCGCCATGGTGAGATTATTAAACGAACACCGGAAGAGTTTGATGTTCAATATCGAAGCATCTCTCTTAAAAAGGATGCGCCTGAGCAGGAGTGGTTTGTTAACGGATACTTTTGTTTTGACAAGGATGAGCAAGGCCTGGCCCAAAGCAAACAGGAAATTAAACGTTTACTGGCCAGACGTGCAGAAACACAGCCCACTAAACAGGCTAATGCAGGTTCAGTTTTTAAAAACCCGGACAATGATCATGCGGCCCGTTTAATTGAGTTTTGTGGTTTAAAAGGTGTGTCAATAAATGATGCTCAGATTTCGGAAAAACATGCCAATTTTATTATTAATAAAGGTAATGCGCGGGCAAGTGATGTCGAAGCTTTAATTGAAAAAATTCAGGAAACTGTTTTAAAACAGTGCGATGTCGCTCTGAAAACAGAAGTTCGTATTATGGGGCAGGCATGAACAGCAAAGGGACACAAGCATTCGGTCGGGTAGCTGTTTTGATGGGTGGTGATTCTGCCGAACGTGAAGTTTCACTCAAAAGCGGTCAGGCTGCCTTAGCAGCATTACAAAGAAAAGGCGTAGATGCTTTTGCACTGGATTTGAGATTTAAAGCAGCAGAGAAAAAGGGTAGTATCTGTCAGCAGCTGAATGCTGAAAAAATAGATACAGCATTTATTGCCTTGCATGGACGTGGTGGTGAAGATGGTGTGATACAGGGCATATTGGAAGCACAGGAAATTCCTTATAGCGGTTGTGGAGTAGCAGCCTCTGCTATTGGAATGGATAAATTACGCACTAAATTACTCTGGGCTGGTTGTGGTTTACCAACCCCTGCCTTTAAGCTGGTTAAGGCAGAGGATGCTTTTTCAGAGCAGGTTGAACAGATTACTGAATCATTGGGTTTTCCAGTTATGGTAAAGCCTGCGCATGAAGGTTCAAGTATCGGTATGAATAAGGCCGACAATAAGGATGCATTACAGGCAGCTCTGGTAAGTGCGGCTCAATATGATAATGAAATCCTGGTAGAAAAATGGATTGTTGGCAAAGAATATACTGGCGCTGTATTGGATGGTCAGGTTTTGCCATTGATTCGGCTGGAAACATCCAGAGACTTTTATGATTATCAGGCTAAATACTTAAGTGATGATACGATTTATCACTGCCCATGTGGTTTAGATAGCGAACTTGAAAATCAGTATCAATCATTGGTTCTTGATGCCTTCTGTCGTGTCGGCGCACAAGGTTGGGGACGAGTTGATTTTATGTGTGATGAACAGGGTAATCCCTGGCTAATAGAAATTAATACAGTGCCGGGTTTAACTGACCATAGTCTTGTGCCGATGGCAGCAAGACAAAATGGTATTAAATTTGATGATTTGATTTATCGAATTCTAAATACCGCATTGGATAAATAGAGATAAATTAGTTGGAAATAACATTAAACCAGGTATTCGCTAAAATGCTTTTGTTTATAACTTTAATTGCTTTGCTCGTCTCTGCATGGATATTTACCAGCTGGTTATATAAACCCGGTAATTTTCCTATCAGGAAAGTTGAGCTGATCAATAAACTTGAAAACCAGGAGAGTCGGGAGTTGCAGCAAGTGGCAGCAAAAGCGTTAAATGGCGGGTTTTTTAGTTTGAATGTAAAGGCATTCAGAGCTGAAATTTTATCAAAACTACCCTGGCTTAAAACGGTTTCGGTGAGAAAAGTATGGCCAAATAAATTATTAGTTTCTATCACTGAACATAAACCAGTGGTGCGCTGGCTTTCCACAGATAAAGACAAAAAAAGTCAGTTGAAAAAAGAGAGTCGTAATGTTGAGTTGCTCAGTAGTAAGGGGCTTGTTTTTGAGCCGGACTTAACAAAAGAGCAGCAGAAAAAATTTAATAAAATGGCGTTGTTAACAGGGCCGAAAAGTAGTTCAGAAAAAGTGTTGCAAATGTGTTATCAGATCAATAACAGTTTAAAACAGATGCAAACAAGTATTAGACAATGTGGTATGAATGAAAGAAGAACCTGGCTGCTGGTTCTGGATAATGGCATTGATCTTAAATTAGGTAAAGACAATATCATGCAGCAAACGGAAAGGTTTATCCGCGTGTTTTCTGGTCAATTAAATAATTATATTGGTTCAGTAGATTATGCAGATTTACGCTACTCAAATGGTTTTAGTGTTAAATGGAAATCAGATAATGCAGTACAAAGTAAGGTTGGTGAAAATTAATGACTAAGCGAAATGATAAGCGGCTCATTGTTGGTCTGGATATTGGTACGTCCAAGGTTTCGGCAATTGTTGCTGAAGTAAGCAGTGACGGTGATATTGAAATTATTGGTATGGGCAAACACGCTGCACGCGGAATGAAAAAAGGTGTTGTAGTCAATATTGAATCAACAGTCCAGTCAATAAAACGAGCAATCGAAGAAGCTGAATTAATGGCTGGTTGTGAGATTCATTCAGTCTTTGTCGGTATTGCTGGTTCACATATAAGTAGCCTTAACTCTCATGGCATGGTGGCGATTAGAGATAAAGAAGTGAGTACCGATGATCTGGAACGAGTTATGGATGCCGCCAGAGCAGTTGCCATTTCAACTGATCAGAAAATATTGCATGTATTACCGCAACAATTTCTGATTGATGAGCAGGAAGGAATTCGTGAGCCTGTTGGTATGTCGGGTGTGCGTCTGGAAGTTGATGTGCATATGATTACCGGCTCAGATAGTGCGGTGCAAAATATTGTTAAGTGTATTCATCGCTGCGACCTTGAAGTTGATGACATTATTTTAGATCAGGTTGCATCAAGTTATTCGGTCTTAACCGAAGATGAAAAAGAATTAGGTGTTTGTCTGGTTGATATTGGCGGCGGCACAACTGATGTAGCTATTTTGCTCAATGGAGCAATTCGTCATAGTAAGGTGTTTCCCGTAGCAGGCGATCAGGTTACTAACGATATCGCTGTGGCGTTGAGAACACCAACCAAATATGCAGAAGAAATTAAAATTAAATTTGCCTGTGCATTACGTCAACTAACGAATCCGGAAGAAACTATTGAAGTGCCCAGTGTCGGGGATAGACCCCCCAGACGTTTGGCGCGACAGGTTCTGGCTGAAGTTGTTGAACCGCGTTATGAAGAGTTATTCACCCTGATTAAGGATGAGCTTCAGCGCAGCGGGCTGGAAGAATTTTGTACTGCGGGAGTGGTGCTTACGGGTGGCAGCTCAAAAATGGAAGGTGCTGTTGAACTGGCAGAAGAAGTTTTTCATATGCCGGTCAGGATTGGTATGCCGCAGGAAATAGAAGGTCTGACAGATATGGTTAAAGATCCACGCTTTGCAACAGGTGTGGGACTTATTTTATTTGGTAAACATAACCAGGAGCATAGTAACTTTGAATTTTCAGAAGAAACTGGCTTTTCTGCAATGCTTACCAAAATTAAAAAGTGGTTTCAGGGCAATTTTTAGCCCGGGAGTAGTTGCTCAGGGATGCTGGAATGCATGTAGTTATTTCAGATGAGTTTAAGTGTTGGCTTTATTAAGTTGATTAGTTTTTTTTCTTTCATTGGCTGTGAAGAAGGAGTAAGTGGATATGTTTGAATTAATGGATACTACGAGTGATCGTGCGGTAATTAAAGTAATGGGTGTGGGCGGCGGCGGTGGTAATGCTGTTGAGCACATGGCCTATAGTAATCTGGATGGCGTTGATTTTATTTGCGCCAATACCGATGCTCAGGCACTGGCAAATGCCTCGGCTCGTACGGTATTACAAATTGGCAGTGAAATTACCAAAGGCCTGGGTGCTGGTGCAAACCCTGGTGTAGGTCGTGAAGCGGCAATTGAAGACCGTGAACGTATTATGGAAGCAATTGCTGGAACCGATATGCTGTTTATTACTGCCGGAATGGGTGGCGGTACCGGCACAGGTGCTGCGCCAATTGTTGCTGAACTGGCTAAGGAAATGGGTATTTTGACTGTGGCGGTTGTCACTAAACCTTTTCCATGGGAAGGGCCTCGTCGGATGGAGCAGGCGGAAAATGGTATTAAAGAATTACGTGAATATGTCGATTCATTAATTACCATCCCAAATGAAAAGCTTCAGACTGTCTTGGGCAAAGGAACGACTTTGCTGGATGCTTTCAAAGAAGCTAATAATGTTCTGTTGAATGCTGTTCAGGGTATTGCCGAATTAATCACTCGCCCCGGTTTGATTAACGTTGACTTCGCGGATGTTCGTACCGTTATGTCTGAAATGGGTATGGCCATGATGGGTAGTGGTTCCGCAACGGGCGAAGACAGAGCAACAGATGCTGCCGAGCGTGCTATTTCCAGTCCATTGCTTGAAGATGTTGACCTGGCTGGTGCAAAAGGCATTCTGGTCAATGTCACGGCAGGTATGGATATGTCTATTGGTGAATTTGAAGAGGTGGGAAATGCCATCAAATCATTTTCTGCTGATAATGCAACCGTGGTCGTTGGTACGGTAATTGATCCTGATATGAGTGGAGAAATGCGTGTCACTGTTGTTGCGACCGGCATTGGCAGTAAAGCGGCACTGCAGGCTGAAAAACCAGGGATTAAACTGGTTAAGCCAGAAAAGGAGAAGCAGGTCTCTGTACCGGTAATTGATTCATCTTCAATTATTGATGAGGAACTTATTATGACCCAAAAGGTCTCAGGAGATGAGTATGCAATAGGCGGGGAAAAAGAAGATCTGAAATATCTTGATATTCCAGCATTCTTACGCCGCCAGAACGACTAGTCAGTACAGCACTTATTTGACAGCCAAGTCAACTTATCAGTTATGGGTTATGAATTAATCAAATAACCCATAATTGACTGTCAACTATAGTAGTCTGTTAAGAATAGTCTTTTCGAACCAGTTGGAAAAAATTAGTAATTAAATTGAACAAAATGTTCTAACTTGGGAAAATTGTGGTTTTTATGCTACAATTATCTGTTGAGAGCTTTAATCATCAACCAGGAAACCGTAATGATTAGACAACGCACGCTGAAAAACAGCATTAAAGCGACCGGTGTTGGTTTGCATTCGGGTGAGAAAGTGTATCTGACGCTTCGGCCTGCACCAGTAAATACGGGAATTATCTTTCGTAGAATTGACCTGGAAACTCCGATGGAGATACCGGCTAGAGCAGAAAATGTCGGTGATACTACTTTATCAACGACATTGATAAAAGACGGTGTACGAATTTCAACCGTTGAACATTTGTTGTCAGCAATGGCAGGCATGGGAATTGATAACGCTTATATTGATTTAAGTGCATCTGAAGTACCCATCATGGATGGCAGTGCCGGTCCATTTGTATTTTTGCTGCAGTCAGCAGGTATTGTTGAACAGTCAGCAGCCAAGCGTTTTATCCGAATTAAGAGAAATGTTGTTGTTGAAGAAGGCGATAAGTGGGTGCGATTTGAGCCTTATGAAGGCTTTAAAGTCTCATTTATTATTGATTTTGAGCATCCCGCAATTCAGGGCCGTTCTCAATGTGCTGAAATAGATTTTTCATCCACCTCTTTTGTTCGTGAAGTCAGTCGAGCCAGAACTTTTGGCTTTATGAATCAGATTGAACAGCTCAGAGCCAATAATCTGGCATTGGGCGGCAGTCTCAATAACGCCATTGTAATGGACGAATACCGTATTCTGAACGAAGATGGTCTTCGTTATGAAGATGAATTCGTCAAACACAAAATCCTCGATGCTATCGGCGATCTGTATCTTCTGGGTAGCAGCCTGATCGGTGCATTTAGCGGTCATAAAGCAGGACATGCCCTCAATAACAAGATCTTACGTGAACTTTTAGCAGATACATCAGCCTGGGAAGAAGTCATATTTGAAGATGAAAACCTGGCCCCCATTTCCTATATGAAGTCCATCTCAGCAACTAGCTAGATGCACCCCTAATATCTCCTCTCCCCTTGGGAGAGAGCCAGGGTGAGGGAAACCTAACCCTTAATCTCTATTCCCAACATGCCGCGACAAGCGCATAAGTGACTCTTTCAAATCCTCATTTTCAATATGCTGCGCATTGTTTTCGATTATTTTTGCTGAATCTTTTGAATAAACAGGATTATTTTTGTTCGTTTTTGTGCTAATATTAGAAAAGGCTACTTTAATGATGATTGACTGAAGTTGACGAAATTGCGGTTCAGCTGTCAGGGAACGTTTTAAAGTAGGTGTGTAAAAGCGTAGTTTACTGGCCCAGGCCGGGGTGCTGGCTGCAACGATTAGACTTTGTTTTTCTCCTTTTGCAGAGAAGCCTAAGACTGAAATTTTTCCAGCAAATTCAGCAGGCAGATAAGTTAGCAAGCGCTTGGAAAGATAATCAAGATATCGGCTATGCTGAAGCAGTCGCTCGATACTTGCAGAAGGTTGTTGAAATATTTTTTTCATTCAAAACTCTTAACTTACAAAACTCTTTACTTATAAGAGAAGTGTAAAGTAAAGAACAATAACGGTTTAAACGGATTGTAACATGGATTGAATCCCAAAAAACCAAACTTTAAGGTCAGCTATAGAACTGACTCGCAATTGGCTTAAGGCTTTTTATGAATATTATTTTAGTTAGAAAGAAAACCGGGAGAGCTCTGGACATTAATCTGTCCCGCTCATTCATCTTTATTGCTGCGGTTTTATTTTTTAGTGTTCCAGTGGTCAGTTATTATATGGGTGTTCTTGCCAATGAAAGAGCGCCCACTTATGCTGAGTTAAATCAACCTGAGCATATTGAACCTGTACGCAACAAGCTGAATAAGATTATTAATAGTGAATATAAAGATGAATTAACCGGGCAGAAAAAAGATTTAGAAGCACTTAAGCAGCATAATCAGGAAAACATTAATGCTTTGACTATAAGTCTGGCTAAGCTGCAGGCACATATTATTCGTCTGGATGCTTTGGGAAGTCGCCTGACAGATGTCGCTAAACTGGATAAAAAAGCGTTTAACTTTGATTTTGAGCCGTCAATAGGCGGTGCAGATGAGCTAGATGAAGTATTCACAGACATCAAATACAGCGATTTTGTGAAAAGATTGGATCAAGTCAGCAGGGATATTGATAATAGAACAAAACAACTGGATATTATGGAGAGTCTGTTAATATCAGATTACTTCAACCTTGCTACGACACCGACGGGAAAACCTGTTGATAAAGGCTGGATATCATCCTATTTTGGTAAGCGTAAAGACCCTTTTTCCGGTAAAAGAAAAATGCATAAAGGGGTTGATGTGGCTGGAAAATCAGGCACAAGTGTTCTGACAACAGCGGACGGTATAGTTGTTCGGGCAGAAAAACAAACCGGTTATGGCAAACTGCTGGAAATCGATCACGGTTATGGTATCAGTACCCGCTATGGTCATAATAAAACGCTGGTTGTGAAGGTTGGTGATATTGTTAAACAAGGAGAGCCTATTGCCACAATGGGTTCAACAGGACGTTCTACCGGGCCTCATGTGCATTATGAAGTATTGCGCAACGGCAAACAGGTGAATCCGGAAAAGTATATTGTGACACCCAAAAAAGGTTAAGATTCTGACCCATTATTCCGGATATTCAGATGAATATTTGGAATGTCGATGTTTTTCTCTAAAAATCTGCTAGTTCTCATATGTTTTATCCCCATTTTTGTTAATTTGTCATTATTTAAATCACCGCTTTATGCTATGCTAGGCGGTTTAAACTTATACTACGAGAAGAATAAAAAGTATTATGGTCGCAAAATTATTCAGAAAGCTTTTCGGGAGTCGTAATGACCGGGAAATAAAGCGCTATTTTAAAACTGTGGCTGATATTAACAGTCTGGAAGGTGCATTACAGGACTTAACTGATCAGGAGATTCAGGACAAAACTGACTATTTCAGACAACAATTGAACGATGGAAAAGCACTGGAAGACATTTTACCAGAAGCTTTTGCCACGGTCAGAGAAGCCAGCCGCCGGGTCATGGGCATGCGTCATTTTGATGTCCAGCTGGTGGGTGCCATGGTCTTAAATGAAGGTAAAATTTCTGAAATGCGTACGGGTGAAGGTAAAACACTGATGGCAACATTGGCTGTTTATCTCAATGCCCTCAGCGGTGATGGCGTACATGTAGTAACCGTCAATGATTATCTGGCCGAGCGTGATGCCAAATGGATGGGTAAATTATACAATTTCCTTGGTCTGTCGGTCGGTATTATTCTTTCCGGTATGGAGACTGAAGAGAAACGTCAGGCCTATGCTGCAGATATTACCTATGGTACCAATAATGAATTTGGCTTTGATTATCTGCGCGATAATATGGCCTTTTCAATAGAAGACAAAGTACAGAGAGTGCTTAATTTTGCCATTGTCGATGAAGTAGACTCCATCCTGATTGATGAAGCTCGAACGCCTTTGATTATTTCCGGCCCGGCTGAAGATAACTCTGATATTTATAAGCGGGTGAACTCTTTTATTCCCCAGCTGGTTAAACAGGAAGTGGTAGAATCTCTGGAAGAGCAGGAAGAAGAGCCGCCTGGAGATTACACCGTTAATGAAAAGGACAAGCAGGTACTTTTGTCCAATGCAGGTCATCAACGGGTTGAAGAACTTCTGACTGAGGCGGGACTGCTTAAAGAAAATGAAAGCCTGTATGATGCATCCAATATTATTTTGATGCATCATGTCAATGCAGCATTGCGTGCTCACAGTCTGTTTACCATAAATGTTGACTATATTATTAGTAATGGTGAAGTCGTTATTGTTGATGAGTTCACGGGACGTACCATGCCGGGCAGACGCTGGTCTGATGGTTTACATCAGGCAGTTGAAGCAAAAGAAGGCGTTGACATTCAGGTAGAAAATCAGACTCTGGCGTCTATTACCTTTCAGAACCTGTTCCGTCTGTACAAAAAACTTTCAGGTATGACCGGTACAGCAGATACCGAAGCCTTTGAATTTCATGAAATTTATGCTCTGGAAGTGATTGTTATTCCGACTAATCAACCCATGCAGCGTGAGGATCATGGTGATCTGGTTTATCTGACTCAGGAAGAAAAATTTGATGCCATTATTGAAGACATCAAAGGCTGTCAGCTAAGAGGTCAGCCGGCACTGGTGGGTACGGCATCTATTGAAGTGTCAGAACTGCTTTCTAATGCCTTAAACAAAGCAGGTATTCAACATGAAGTATTAAATGCCAAGCAGCATGCCCGTGAAGCGGATATTATTGCCCAGGCAGGTTCTGCCGGTGCCATTACCATTGCCACCAATATGGCGGGTCGTGGTACGGATATTGTGCTTGGTGGTAATGTGGACTCTGAAATCAACAAGCTGGATAATCCAGATGAAGCAAGCATACAGAAAATGCGTAGCGAATGGCAGGACAAGCATGAGCAGGTATTGAATAACGGCGGCCTGCATATTATCGGTACTGAACGGCATGAATCCCGACGTATTGACAACCAGTTACGTGGACGTTCAGGTCGTCAGGGCGATCCGGGATCTTCCCGTTTTTACCTGTCACTGGATGACAGTCTGATGCGTATCTTTGCTTCTGACAAAATGGCCAGCCTGATGCGTAAACTGGGCATGGAAAAGGGTGAAGCCATTGAGCATAAATGGGTGACTCGTTCGATTGAAAATGCGCAACGTAAAGTGGAAGGCCATAACTTTGATATTCGTAAGCAATTGCTGGAATATGATGATGTTGCTAATGATCAGCGTAAAGTGATCTATGAGCAGCGAACTGATTTAATGGCCACTGAAGATATTTCTGAACTGATTGTTGATATTCGCAGTGATGTTATTGACGGCTTTATCAATGGTTATATTCCCCCTGAAAGTATTGAAGAGCAATGGGATGTGCCGGGACTGGAAGAAGGGCTGAGAAAAGAATTTTTTATTGATCTGCCTATCGCCAAATGGCTGGAAGAAGATGACGATCTGCATGAAGAACCATTAAGAGCACGTATTTTGGAAGAAATGGTGAGTGCTTTTAACCAGAAGGAAGAGCTGATAGGTTCAGAGATGATGCGTCGTGTTGAGAAAGGTGTAATGCTTGAAGTTCTGGACAGCTTATGGAAAGAACATCTTGCCGCCATGGATTATTTACGCAAGGGCATCGGCCTTCGAGGTTATGCGCAAAAAAATCCCAAGCAGGAATACAAGCGTGAATCCTTTGAGCTGTTTACCGACTTACTGGATCGTATTAAATACGATCTGATTTCCCGTCTGAGCATTATGCAAATCAGAGAGGAACCGGATCTCAGTGAGTTTGAACACCATGAACAGCCGGAAATGGAATATCAGCATGATGATGTGAATGCTTTAGATGCTTCAGAGTCGGGTTCCGGTGCAGAATCAGGCAATGAAGAAGCAGAAGATAAAGCCCAGCCTTTTGTTCGTGAAGGACAAAAAGTCGGTCGTAATCAACCTTGTCCCTGTGGATCGGGTAAAAAATATAAGCAGTGCTGCGGAAAATTAAGCTGATTTATTCCCTGCCCCTTCTTTAGAAGGGGGATTAAGGGGGTTGCAAATCAACAACTTAAACCCCCTCAGTCCCCCTTTGAAAAAGGGGGAAGTTAAAGAAATGAAACATGGCAATAAAAATAAACCTCCCCGAAATGCACCCGGTCACAGGGTTCAAATTAGGTACTACATGTGCTGGAATCAAAGTCACCGATCGTAAAGATCTGGTTGTCATGTCTTTTGACGCATCAGCAAATGTCGCCGGGGTATTCACTCAAAATGCTTTTTGCGCAGCGCCGGTTCATATTGCCAAAGCTCACCTGAAAAACGGCAAATCCCAGTATTTTGTTATTAACACAGGCAATGCCAATGCCGGCACCGGTGAACAGGGCATGCTGGATGCCCAGAACACCTGCAAAAAACTGGCAGAATTGACGCAGTGTGAAAGCAATGCCGTACTGCCATTTTCAACTGGTGTCATTGGTGAATCTTTGCCCATCGATAAAATCACCCATGCTCTGCCTGATGTCCTGTCAAAATTAGTCGAAGATGGCTGGAGTGATGCTGCTCAGGGGATTCTGACAACTGATACCAGGACTAAAGGTGCGTCCAGTCAGTTAGAAATTGATGGACAAACCGTTACTATTACCGGTATTTCCAAAGGCTCCGGCATGATTCGCCCTGACATGGCCACCATGCTCTGTTTTATTGCCACGGATGCCGATATTGAGCAGATATTGTTACAAAAGATGCTGAAATATGCCGCCGATCATTCATTTAATCGTATTACTGTTGATGGCGATACATCGACAAACGATGCCTGTATGCTTGTTGCGACTGGAAAATCAACGGCACCGCTTATTGATAGTGAAGAGCACCCTGACTATCTAAAACTGCTTAATGCGATGACAGATATTCTTGAGCAACTGGCAAAAGCCATCATACTGGACGGTGAAGGGGCAACCAAGCTCATTAATATCAGGGTTAAGGCCGGGCAAACTGACCAGGAATGTCAGGAGGTTGCCTATACGATTGCCCATTCACCTCTGGTAAAAACGGCATTTTTTGCCAGCGATCCCAACTGGGGAAGAATTCTGGCGGCAGTGGGTCGTTCCGGAGTTAATAATCTGGATATTAATGCTCTGGAAATTTTTCTGGATGATGTCTGTCTGGTACGCCAGGGCGGTCGCGCAGATGATTATACGGAGGAGCGTGGCCAGACCGTGATGAATCAGGATGAAATTACAGTGACGGTTGATTTACACAGGGGGCAGTCAGAAACTCAGATCTGGACCTGTGATCTCTCCTATGATTATGTGAAAATTAATGCAGAGTATCGAACCTGAACGATCATAAAATGATTCATGCTGCTGTAGCCGTTATTATTAATGATGGCTCAGTATTGATTTCTAAAAGACCCGATCATGTTCATCAGGGTGGACTCTGGGAGTTTCCCGGCGGAAAAGTGGAAGATGCCGAAACGATTGAAACCGCTCTGTTCAGGGAAATTCAGGAGGAATTGGGCATTAATATCAAAGCCAGTCGCCCTCTGATTAAATTGGCTCATTGCTATCCAGATAAAAGTGTCTTACTGGAAACCCGATTGATTACTGACTTTGACGGGCGTGAATATGGCTTAGACAAAGAACAACTGGGCTTAGAAAGGCAGTTAGTAAAATGGGTTGATTTAAATAAGCTGGATAATTATCAGTTTCCAGCTGCCAATAAACCGATTTTAAGCGCCATACACTTGCCGGAAAGCTATTTGATTTCCCCGGATTGTTCACAGAAGCCGGAAACGTTTTTACAACAATTATCTATGAGTATTCAGGATAATTCTCTGCTTCAATTAAGAATAAAATCACTTCATGGTGATAAGCTTGATGAAATGCTTAAAGCTGCTTGCAAAATTGCTTTGAAAAAGCAAAGCAGAATACTTATCAATTCATCAATGAAGGTGAGTGATGAAATAAATTCCGGTGCCAGCGGTATCCATTTAACAAGCCATCACTTGCACAAAAAAGATTTTGCCGAGACTTATCAGGCTCAATTCCCGGAAAAAATGACTGCAGCCTCATGTCATAATAAAGAAGATATCGAAAGAGCCAATCAATTAGGCCTGGATTTTATTGTTATTTCACCGGTACAGCCAACAGTATCACACCCACAGCAAGCATCGTTAGGCTGGGACAATTTTAAATCCCTGACCGATTTTGCCAGAATACCCGTATTCGCTCTAGGTGGTCTGAGGCTAACCGATATCCCCCAGGCTCAAAACCATGGAGCCCAGGGAATTGCTGCCATTCGTGGTTTATGGAACCGGGCGGACTGAATTTCGGAATAGCACTAAATAGCTGTTCCTAAATGCAATCTATCTCAATGTTGGGATTCGCTCCGCTCAGCCCAACCTACGATCTCTTATAATGAAAAAAGGACTAAAAATTGCCACAAAAACTCTGGATAAAAAACCTTTCAAAAAACAAATATATTCGCCTGCTGGCAATGAGTCTGGTGATTATTATCGCACTATCTTTTGTCCAGGACTTCGCCGATTTTCTGGATGAAAATTCAGATAAAGTAGTTAAACTGGGTGTTAATAAACACTGCAACCCTTCAAAAAGCATTTGCAGTGCTTCCATAATCAATGAAGGAGAATTTCAACGGATCAGCTTTGGTATTAAAGGCAGCACCGCTGTGGCTAAAGAATTTTCTATGGCAATTACCGCCATTGGATTTGATTTTGAGGGAATTGATTCGGTATCGGTTTCATTTGAAATGCAAGGTGAAAACTTTGACAACAATATGGTTCTGTTCACACCCGATCGTTCCAAAAATCAGGTTGTTCCGGAAAACTGGAATGCCGTAGCAAAATTACCCATCGCCCCAGATAAAAGAACAGACTGGCTGGCTGTTATCAAATTGAAATCAAGCAAAAAAGAATACCAGGCTGAATTCCCTTTTGCCCAACGATAGTAATGTATTTCTAACTTCCCCCTTCTTTAGAAGGGGGAATGAGGGGGTTGCGCTCTTAGAAATGAAACCTAATTTATAAACTTATCCTGCCCACTATCAGGATCCGGCATACTCTCAGCCCTGACTTCACCCTTTATCCGATGCTCTTCACCAGCCCAGGCACCTAAGTCAATCAAGCGACAGCGTTCAGAACAAAAAGGACTCCAGGGTTTAGACTGATAATAATCGTGCTTTTTAGAACAAGTTGGACACTTTACAATTAATTTTTTCATAAGGCACAGCAGGAAAGCTGGAATTCAATGCTTTCAGTGCGAGGCATTGGGCGCTCGCCACTGACAGGGGTCATAAAACGCACACTAAAACGATGTTTCCCGCCACTCATTTCTGCATAATAATTGACATCAGAAGGTAATAAAATCCGAACCAGCTGAAATGGTACATGAGTATCAAGCGTCTGCTGATAAAAGCCATTTTCCGCAATTATAGGGGTATTAATAGCGCTCTCTCTCAATAAATTTAAAATCATATCAATGGATAAACGATAGTTATCCAATTGTTCAAGCCATGACTCAAGAATATGAATTCTTTGCTCAGGCTCCTGTTTTAACCAGAAATGATAGATTGGAATATCAAAATCACAGGTTCCGCCGGGTATAGAATCCCGCTGACGGATCAGTTTTAACAGTTCATTTTTATGGAGATCACTACCAGCACTTTGTGATGATTTTAGATTTTGGATGTAAATATTCAGTTTTTTTAAGGTGTCGTCCAGAATAGTAGAATCAACGCCGGGACGGGAGCTTATAGCCAACAATGCAGAAGTCTGACGTTCCAGTTCTTTAATGACCTCAGAGCGTAAATCAATACGGCTCATAATACTCTGAATATCCAGAATATGGCTGATAGTCGTACGACTATCCCAGACAGAATAACCCCTCATGGAATACCGAGCCTGCTGGAATAAATATTCAAGACGCAGTAAAGTCCGTATTCGTTCATTGAGAGGCAGTTCGTAAATGGTAGAATCTGTCACGTTGTCAAATACTTCCTGTTTTGGAGTTCCAACCATTGTCCAACATCTTGCCTATGCTTGCAACATTTAACCTCCCCCTTTTTCAAAGGGGGATTGAGGGGGTTGTAACGAACAATAAAACCGAAATAACTTCTCCACCTGATCACCAAGATGAGCCAAAGTCCCGGAATTATCAATTACATCATCAGCACGTGCGAGACGCTGCTGACGGTCAATCTGTGAAGCTATAATTTGCTCAATTAATTCCCTGGAGCAATTATCCCTCTGTATACTGCGCTCTATTTGTACTTCAACCGGCACATCAATCACTAAAACACGATCAAACTGGTTTTCGGTATGAGTTTCAAAGAGTAAGGGAATGGCAATAATGACAATATTGATCCCTTGTTTATTTTGACTGAAAGCTTTTATTTGAGAAAATACTTCTTCATATATCAGAGGATGCAAAAGCGCTTCAAGTTGTTTCTTTTTCGTTTCCGATGAGAAAATAAGCGCTCTAAGCTTTGCCCGATCCAGTTGTCCTCCACCCTGAGGTGAAAAATCAAATAAATCAGCGCCAAATAATTCATAAACTTTCTTTAAGGCTCTGGAAGGTGCTTCATTATAAGAACCAGTCAAAAGCTCCCGAGCAATAATATCAGTATCAATAATCTTCAGGCCATGCCCATTGCCTATTTGATGAAACAGCTGGGTTACAGCCGTTTTTCCACTACCAATTCCCCCGGTCAGAGCAATAGTAAGCATCAAAGTCCCACAAAACTGAAATAGGCCTGTTTAATCTGGTCACCCCAAATTAAACTGATAAAACCCGCAGAGGCAAGATAGGGTCCAAAAGGAATAGGAATATTTTTGTCTCGTCCCAGAAAAAGAATAAGAGAAATACCGACAATAGCCCCGACAAGTGCCGAAAGCAATAGAATCAATGGCAAAGCCTGCCAGCCCAGCCAGGCTCCTAAAACAGCCAGCAACTTAAAGTCGCCATAACCCATACCTTCCTTGCCTGTTATGAGTTTAAATAGCTGATAGACGCTCCAGAGCGACAGATAACCAGCCATTGCACCAATAACACTGTTCTCAAGCGTGATATTGGATATATGCAATAAACTCATTAAAAGCCCTAGCCAGAGCAAGGGAAGGGTAATGTTATCAGGCAATAATTGGGTATCAAAATCAATCATTGTCAGAGCAATAAGCGCCCAGGTCAAAAACAAAGCGGCCAGCGTAAACCACTGAAAACCAAAAGTATAAGCGACAAGCACTGAAAGCAATGCTGTTGATAATTCTATAATGGGATAGCGAATTGAAATCCCCGAACCGCACTCAGAACATTTTCCCCTTAGAAACAACCAGGAGATAATAGGAATATTTTCCAATACTGTAATTTGATGACCACAGGAAGGACAGCGAGAGCGGGGAACCGACAAATTGAATGTTTCATCATTCTTTTCAGCTTCATCGATAATTTTTAAGCCGTCATCAGATAAGAA
>Ga0209013_10001965_pt1 | contig 18935 bp, 17 predicted proteins | sample Cruoilmetagenom2_FD_187291 | JGI IMG/M metagenome (GOLD analysis project Ga0209013, IMG submission 187291) | Oil polluted marine microbial communities from Coal Oil Point, Santa Barbara, California, USA - Sample 2 (SPAdes) (version 2) | ecosystem: Environmental > Aquatic > Marine > Oil seeps ...
AGCGTCTCAAACTGCTTGGCGGGTTTTGTCATGTAATCATCTGCGCCACACTCAAGGGCGTGAACGACATCTTTTTCTGCATCACGGCAGGTAATAAAAATTACCGGGATGTGCCAGTCTACGTTTTTGCGAACCCATGTAAGGACGTCAGTGCCATTAATATCAGGCAAGTTCCAGTCCAGGATCAATAAATCGAAACCAGCCTGTGCTAGGGCTTTAATAAGGTCATTGCCTAGGCTGAACAGGCTGCAATCGTGGCCTCCTGTCGTGAGCCAGGACTGCAGGAGTTCAGCCTGGGCAGGGTCATCTTCCAGAACGGCTATATGCATGGTTCAAGCACTAGCGAGACTGAGCCTTAGAACTACAGGGAGTAATGAGTAATTTATTCTCTCGCCAAGGCGCAAAGCCCGCCAAGAAATACCTTTGCGCCTTTGCGCGAGTAAATATTGAAATTTGATTCATTTGTAAAGATTGCCCTCACTCAAGGTTTCTTGTGTAAAGCATTCTATTAATACCTCAGTCAGCGTGCCCCTCGTCTTTCATTCGCTTTATGCGGGCATTCGCGAGTTGCGCGACTTCAGAATCCGGGTAAGCAGACACGATACTGCTTAGTTCCTCACGCGCAGCAGACCAGTCATGTTGTTCATAGTGGATATAACCAATCTTAAGACGGGTATCCGGTACCTTTGGACTATCTGGATACTCTTCGATCAGGCCGGCAAATGTTTCCAGCGCGGGTTCAAAATCTCGCGTTACATAGTAGGTTTCACCAATCCAGTAGTTGGCATTATCGGCATAACGACTTTCGGGGTAGGTATCCAGGAAGGTGTTGAATGATGTAGCGGCGTCCTCAAACTGGCCATCTCTCACCATTGCCAGGGCCTTTCTATATTCAGCCTGTTCTCCCTGAGGCTCATAAGAGCCGGATTTCTCTGTCGTTACTTTGTTGCGGTCAGATGTATTTGTAATGCTGTCTTCATTGCTTGAGGAAGAATCGATCGTGTTCCCTGGCTCACTGTCTTTAACGGATGATGCGGTTGCTGGTACGGTAGCAGTATCATCTATGTCTGGATTATCTGTTGTTGATAAAACTGTGTTATCCACCGTCTTTGGTTGAGAAAATATTTCGACTGGTTCAGAAAATTCACCCGTTTTTTTTTCATCCATCGCTAAAGTTGTATTGCTACCGGAGACTATCTCTACAATATCTACAGCGGCGTTACCAGGTACTGGTGCAACTGTCACAACCGGCTCTCCAATCTCATTAACAGCGATAATTATGTCCTGGCTGCTGTCGGTCTGATTCTCAATCGGTTTTTTTGGTGCGGATCTTGATGGGCCACGTACCTGTTGAGGTACTGTACCCCGCTCTCTTTGCCTTTCAAGTCTGTCTATATTTTCATGGGCTTTTAGATAATACGAAGGTGATGTCTTAATGGCCTTTTGATAGTAGTGTTCAGCAATATCATAGTAACCATCCATCATGCTCAGGTAGCCGATATCGTTGTAGGCTTGAGGTGTATCCAGAACATTGCGGAATGCATCAAAGGCGTCTTCATACTTGCCCTGACGAGTATAAATTAATCCAATGTTGTACCAGGCACGGTCAAAATTACGGTCACTATTGACAGCCTGGAGAAAGTGCATCATGCCTTTATCCCAGTTGCCGGAGAGATATTCTGAATATCCCAGGTTGTTCAGTACCTGTGCTGAATGCGGGTTTAATCGTAGAGCACTGCGATAATGCTCAATGGCTGCTGTATAGTTTCCTTCAATGTCTGCAATCGTCCCCAGTCCATTATGCGCGAGCCAGAGCTCAAGATTTGGCTCCCCCTCCAGCGCTTCTGAAAGGTTGATTTTTGCCTGCTCATATTTGCGTGTTCGCAATTGAATAAGCCCCAGCCCCAGCAGTGCATGCTGGTTTTTATCTTCGAGCTGGATACTTGCGTTATATGCGCCTGCCGCACTGTCAAAATCCTCGAGTGTGTAGTGGATGTCGCCGACTTTGTTGAGGGTCTCAGTATCTCCACCATTGAGTTTTAGGGCATCGACATACTCATACAGGGCAATATCGTATTGTCCTTTTCTGTAGGCTTCATCACCACGGGCAATTGCTTCTTCCGGAGTTTCTGCCGCTATGGCGGCTTCATTCGCAGTCTTGCTACTGCTGTCACCTTGATACAGGTGACCGTATGTATCTTCCGGGTTACTTTCTTTGGCTGGGTTCGATGAGCAACCACTTATAAGCAGAACAATCAGTATTATCAGGTATTTGTGCGAGTGCTGGTGTTTGTAGATGAAGGCCATTATATGGACAGGGAAATTCCGCTCCTCATTAAGTAAAACCTGGTTGGTATACTACCAGTTCTAGACGTGGCCAAACATTCCAATAATCTTCAAGTATGCCGGTCCCAGAATCACAACAAAGAAGCCAGGAAACAAACAGATCACTAGTGGAAATATCATTTTGGTACCGATTTTCGCTGCAATTTCCTCTGCAAGCTGCATCCTCTTGTCACGAAATTCTTCTGCATAGATGCGCAAAGTATCCGCCACACCTGTACCGAGTCGCATACTTTGTGTGAGGAGTGCAACCAGTCCCTTGATATCCTCCAGTCCGGTACGGTTTGCAAGATCCCGAAGTGCAACCTCACGCTTTACACCCGCACGGATTTCTACATTTACCAGCCCCAACTCTTGTGACAGATCGGGGTAGTTATCCTCAATCTCGCGGGCTACCCGGTCTATAGCCTGGTTTAATCCGAGTCCAGCTTCGGTGCAGACGACAAGCAGATCAAGCGCATCCGGGAAGCCATTTCTAAGTCGTTTTTTACGTCTTCTCGCCAGAGACTGAAGGATGGCATCAGGTACGGTTACAGCCAGAAATATGGCAAGAATCATTGCAAATGCAACCTGTTGTGTCGAATATTTGGGGAATATACTTGCCAAGAATAAAACACTTCCGGGTAAAAGTATGATAAGGACAGTTTTAGCAGCGTAGAAGATTGTTATCGCATTAGGTATTCTTATGCCGGCGTGAACCAGCAGTTGACTTATCTTGTTGCGTTCCCAATCCTTACGCGGCATTGTTAAACCAGCAAGAGGCTCGAACCCTGACGGCAAGTTACTTGTTGATGCTGCTTCCTGATCTTCAGCGCTGTTACTTCCGATGAGATGCAGTCTTCTCTTCACCGGATTAAAAGCAGAAGACATTAAATAGATAATGCCCAGACCAAAAATAAACATCGCAATTGCGACTGTTATAGTAAACACTAAACGGAAAATCTGTGGATCATCCGAGAGTGATCGCAAGAACTGAGCTAGATACTCCATAAAATTTACCTGAATTTAGATATCAATTCTGATGATTCGTCGAAGCCAGAATATTCCGATAATGACCATTACAAACGCAATTGAAATCAGCTTTATGCCTTCTGGCTCGGTAATCAGGTCAGTCAGATAGCCTGGTGACGTAACCATGAGTCCTACAAATAAAACGAAAGGAATTAATACAAGCACCCATGCAGACATTCTTCCTTCGGCTGACAATGTCCGAACTTTTCTTTGAAATCGAAATCGTGCCCTTACGATTGAGCTAATGTTTGCCAGCGTCTCTGCAAGGTTACCACCTGTTTCCTTTTGAACAATGACTGCAGTAACTACAGTCATTAAAGTTATATTGGGCACTCGCTCCAACAGGTTCAAGAAGGCCTGTTTAACCTCAAGCCCATAATTGATGTCGGCAAAGGTAATACCAAACTCGGTAGAAATTGGCTGGTCCATTTCTTCAGCGACCAGTTTTAGTGTTCCGGTAAACGGGTGCCCTGCTTTTAACGCACGCACCATGATATCCATGGCTTCAGGCAATTGTTCCTCAAATCTTGCGAGTCGTTTTGCGCGATCCATGTTGATTTTAAGAAAGGGAATAGCCGCTAGTAATGCTCCGGCTACTATCCCAACCAGATAATTGTTAGTGCTGTACCATGCGATAGCACCACCCACAATGCTCAGGGTGATACTAAGGAGTACCAAGCGGTGTGCAGGTACATTACGACCTGACTGTTCTATAAGTAATGCAAGCTGATCCATGCCGGGCAGCGTTTCCAGTCTGCGCTCAACAGGGCTCAGGTTGCGAATATACTTGTCACGCAGCATTTGAGCTGCTGAGGTGCGATTTTCCTGGGTTGCTATTCTTTGCAGACGCTTCTTCAGGCGTTTTGCAGCCTTGCGTTCAGCGCCGAACACCGGAACCATAAGATTCCAGACAAGTAAAAAAACTGCCACACTGATCATGATCAGGAAAACAATTGGCGTATTTTCCATCATCGCTTCCCTCGACTAGCGTTCATTGCGTATGAATTTAAGTTAGATTTGAATGCTAAAAATAACAGTCTAAACTCGCCTGCCCGGCTCAAATAATTCGAGTGGTATATCCTGACCACGCTTCAATAGATGCTCTCTGAAGCTGGGTACAACACCGGTTGCTGTAAAATAACCCTGCACGTTGTTATCTGCATCTACGCCTGTTCTTTCAAAGCGAAAGATCTCGCTCATGGTAATGATTTCTCCTTCCATGCCGTCAATTTCCTGCAGGCTGACAAGGCGACGTCTGCCATCCTCCATCCGTTCAATCTGGATGACCACATCGATCGCAGATGCAATTTGCGAACGTACCGACTTAACGGGCATATTATATCCGGCCATTGCAAACATATTTTCTATTCTGAACAGGGAATCTCGAGGTGTATTGGCATGGATGGTTGTTAGAGAACCATCATGACCAGTGTTCATGGCTTGCAGCATATCGACAGCCTCTGCTCCACGTACCTCGCCCACTATTATTCGGTCTGGCCTCATCCGCAGGCTGTTCTTGACCAGGTTTTGTGCAGTTATACCACCCTTGCCCTCAATATTTTCCGGACGAGTTTCAAGGCGGACTGTATGCGGCTGTTGTAGCTGCAATTCCGCAGAATCTTCTATAGTGACTATACGTTCATCATCAGGTATGAAGCCGGATAGCACATTTAGCATGGTGGTTTTACCTGAACCAGTACCACCTGATATCAGGACATTCAACCGGCAACGTACAATACCGATTAATATATCTGCTATGGGAGCTGATAGTGAGCCCAGCTTTTTAAAGTCATCAAGGGATAGCAGGTCAACGGCAAAGCGCCTGATCGACATGCTAGGTCCGTCCAGTGCGAGTGGTGGTATAATTGCATTTACACGCGAGCCGTCTGCAAGACGCGCATCCACCATCGGAGTGGACTCATCGATTCGACGTCCTACGCCTGTAACAATTCGATCAATGATATTCATCAAATGAATATTGTCATGAAAACGAATGGGTGTTTTTTCAAGCTTACCGTAGCGTTCGACAAAGACATTTGCATATCCGTTTACCAGGATATCCGAGATGGTATGATCGTGTAACAACGGCTCCAGTGGGCCCAGTCCGAGAATTTCGTCTTCGATGAGTCTGATCACCTGCTGACGTGACTTGGCATTCAAAGTCATTGAATCAACTTCAGAAATCAGGCGGTGCGCTACATCACGTATTTGTAACCGGGCTTCATTTTCCTCCATGTTGTTTATCATGGAAAGATCCATGATTTTCACCAGTTTTTGGTGCAGGCGCAGGGCCCAATCCTGCACTTCTGCGCTGATCATGGGGGTTTGCAGTGCCCTTTTCTCCTCAATGAGGTCAACCGTCTCGACTGACTTTTTCGCAGCAACAGTCTGAGAGATTCTGTTTTTCAGGCTCATGCGTCAAGCCTCCTGTCTTTATGAAAGCGTCCAAACATGCGTGACAAGACGCCATCTTTTTCGGATGAAATATCCTTATTGCACAGGCGTGTTGCAAGTTTTACGACGGCCTTGGTAATCGCAGAACTACGAGATTGCTTGTAGAGCGGGATGCCAAGATTGATATTCTCGGTTACCCGTTTATAGTCATTAGGTATAAGACTAACGGGTCCATCAGGGAGCATTTTGTTTATATCTGCCAGAGTGATCGCATCATTACTATCGTACCTGTTAACTACAACTGTCAGACGTTTCTCATTAATTCCGAGTTCATCTTTTAAAATGCTTCTCAGGCGAATTGTATCGCGCAAGTGTGTCAGGCTTTGTTGTGTCGTAATAACAACATTATTTGCACGTTCAAGAACAGTCGTTGTTACCGCGTCTATCTGGCGTGGCAGATCGACGATGACATGATCGAATGATGATTGCAGTGTATTAAGAAGTTCGGACAATTTATCGAGATCAATCTCCCGCGGCAACACCACACTATTCTGTGTTGCAGCCAGCATGAAGACTCCACTTTCATGTTCAGTCATGTAAGCTTTTAACGCTACAGCATCAAGGTCATGGGAATATTCGAGAACCTCGACTATCCCCATGGTTGGTTGCAGGTCGAGATATAGTCCGAGTGTTCCAAATTGAAGATCCATATCGATCAGGGCAACCTTTTGCCTTCCTTCCTTGGCAATAACATGGGCAAGATTGGCGGCCAGAAGTGTGGCACCTGATCCACCCTTGGCATTTACGACAGCTGTCAGGAGTGGTTCACCTTTTTTCTGGGTGGATTGCTCTCTGGCAACCAGGTTGATTGCCTCGATGAGTAAGTCAACGTTGACCGGCCGTGTAAAAAAGTCTCTGGCACCCGCTCGCATAGCCTGGCGCATTACCTGAGTTTCATCACCCGTGTTAGTTACCACAATGACAGGTGGACGACTCGAGGGTGAGCGTTCAGATAATTGCTGTAGCTCGTTTTCCCAGGCATCGCTTAGACATAGAACAAGCAAATCGGGGAGTGCGTGAATATCGTGAAGTGGATCAAAGTGCCCGTTAGAGGCCAGTCTGATATTTACAGTGTAATCAGTCTTGTCCCGCAGGCTTTGTTCAAGAGAAACCAGTTCCTGCTTATCCCGGCCAGCCACCAGGACATTTAATATATTGTTCATAATCTGCTACAACCTCAATGTTAACAATCTGCCCATATAGTCAATCGACCACTGTGACCGACTTATAAAGGTAAATTTTGCAATTATCAAGAGCGAGGCTACGAATACACCGCCCATTAGTGCCACACTTATGTACTTGCCAAACAGTGTGTATCCACCCATGTTGAGGAAATCAGCTTGATTTCCATATGGTCATTATTGTTGATAACTGCCCACCCATTAAATGATGTCGTTAAGATTGTTTGCGGATATGATGAGCTAATTACCTAGCTCAACGTCGATTATTTGTCCAAAGTCATCAACACGTTCGGTATCTGTACGCAACGCATCCAGAGTTCGAATTGCCCTTTTGCCGTCCATTCCAATAACAGGGACAGACTCAGTGCTGGCTGCAGCTTCAGGATCATAGGTTGCGGCCTGTACCATCTGTTGTACTGAATTACCGTAATCAGCTTCTACACGTTTTGGTTCGCTATTACAACCGGATAACATTACGCTTGCAATCGTCAGCACAGTAATACCAAGTATTCCTGAAGTCATTGTATTTCTATTCGTCATACAAATATCCCCACTTAGAGTTGGTGACCAAAGTTGCCTTCCAGGCCACCTTGACTGGATGGCATGGCTGTCGGAACAACTTCAGGCTCATCGTCTTGACCACGACCTTCCATTTTACCCAGAATGTAGTATTCGACGTCATTTGGAGCAATAAAGGCATCTGTCGGCAGGCGAACCAGGTCATTTGCTACCGGTTGAGCCAGATGTGGCGTGACAAAGATAACCAGTTCAGATTCTTCGTTCAGCCATTGCTGACTTTTGAACAAATAGCCCAGCACGGGTACATCACCAAGGCCTGGGAACTTCTGGACATCTTCACGAACTTTTTCACTGAGCAGGCCTGCTAAAGCGACCGTTTGACCATCACCCATCTCGACGGTTGATGTTGCCCGACGGACAGAAAGTGCCGGGATAATAAACCTCGATTCTGTTTCGAGTCCCCCTCCTACAGATACCAAATTATCTCTGGCGAGGTCACTGACAGAAATATCGATTTTCATGTTGATGCGGTCGGCATCCAGTACTACTGGTACAAAGCCCATACCAATACCAAAGTCCTTGAATTCAATGGTTGTGCCACCCAAATTGCCCTGTGGTACGGGAATCGGGAATTCACCGCCTGAGAGGAAGGTTGCTTCCTGACCAGAGAGTGTTGTCAGGTTCGGTTCAGCCAGTATTTTTGCAAGGCCATTATTTTTTGCGGCATTGATCGTGGCCGAGAATAAGAAGGAGTTACTCAGGAAGCGCGTGAAGAAGCCACTGTCGGTAATGGACTGTGCCTCTGGTACAAATGGCCCACCAAATCCAATGGGGCCAGCGCCTCCATTGGCGCCGCCAATTATCCAGTTATTATCACCAATACCGAAGGCATTCCAGTCAATCCCGAACTCACGCATAACGGTTCGATTAATTTCGGCAACTTTGACTTCCAGCAAGACCTGCTGAATGCCACCAACGTGCATGAGATTGACTACCTTCTCTTTCTTTGCATTGCCCTCTTCGTCTTCCGGCGCAAAGCTGGTTGCAAGTGCCAGGGCAGCGTCCATCTTGGAGGGACTGGAAACCTCGCCACTTAAAACAATGGTTCCTTGCGAAGAATTTACGCTGATATTCTCATTGGGAAGTAGTTCATGAAGTTTTGCCTTCAGGGTATCCACATCGTGCGTGATCTCTATATCTATAGTCGCAATAATATGGTTTGACGCATCCCATAGTACAACGTTAGTTGTTCCGAGAGATTTACCTACTACATAAACCTGATTGGCTCTAAGCACCAGGATGTCCGCAATATTTGGGTTACCTACAGACAGTTTTCTGACCGGCTTTTCGACATCAAGGATTCTTGACTTGTACAGTGGAACTTCAAATGCTCTGGATGAAGTGACTGACCGCATGGCAGACTCAATCTCTCTGTCAGTAGCAGCCTGTATAAATGTTGATAAGCCGAGAAGGCATAGGGTGGCCCATCCAGTGAACAATAACCGGAGAATTACACCCCTGTCACCTGCTACTTTTTCTCTGTTTGTGTTGCCCATTGTATTTACCTTCCAATGTGTTGCCGACAATTGTAGTTTCTGAAAATCCAGATAATTACTTCTTTAGAGAAACTGTTTCCCTTTTCGTACCTCTGATGACAGTTATGTTTGTTTTATTACTTGGTGCCGATTTATAGATGACTCTTTCGACTTTTCTCTCAACCTTTTTCTCTTCTTTTTTCTCTTCTTTCTTGGCAACCAGTTCACTGTCTAGCGGGTTACGCAGAGTCAATTGGAGAGACCCCTCCGAGGTTGCCTTTACCAGTAGCTCGGCTTCAGAGGGCGTTAATTCCAGGGTGACAGCGCGAACAACAACGGGCCTGTCTTTATCTGTAGAAGCTGTTTGATCTACGGCGAGGACCTTAATATCTTGCAAGATCGTTTCGGTTATCGACCTCTTACCTTGATGACGTGTTGAAAGAATATCAACGCGATTACCCGGTAACAGAAAACCCGCCACACCAATAACGTCATTGACCCGAACAGTAACTGCACGTTTGTTGGGTTCGACGATTGAGGCAAGGGTACTGCCACCCAGATGCTCTACTACGCGTTCTTCAAGGATAAGTTCACCTGGAAGAAAGGATTGTGTGGCAATCCTGTTCTCCAGAAGTGCAGGGTCAGAGAAAGCGCCCCTCGGAGTATGTCCGCTTGGCCACTCCACGACTTTCACATGTGCCGGTTCGATTTTGGTGCCAAAGGGTATATCGAGCGCTGCAACGACGACTGGATTACCGGCACTATCAGAATCAGGTCCAATCTGACCTTTAACCCAGTTATTAGCCAGCCATGCCGCTGAAACACCGAGGATCAGCGCGAAGAAAAACATAAAAAAAGTTCTGCCCTTCATAATTCCCCCAGATAATTTATGGTATATATACCACAACAGTTAGATCAGTTCAAAGGGTTTTCACCTGACAAGCTACATTCTGACGAAATAACTCTGCCAAGCTGATCGGATAGTGTCCGGTGTAATCTCTAAATTTTCACTCCGGTATTGGACCATATCGAGGGCGAGCCCGATCAGGTCGCGTGGATGACATGGCAACATTGGTCTCTCTTCTTTCACATAGTGCTCATTAATAATGTAATCCAGCAGTTCTTTGTTGAACTCAAGACCGCGTTCGTCACATACTTGACGCCAGATGCCCTCAAATTCATTTTCAGTGAGTGTCTCAAAGCGTATCTTGTGTCCGATACGTCTCAAAAATGCCTCATCTGCCAGTTCCAGTGGGTTCATATTGGTAGAGAAAATAAGCACAACTTCAAACGGCACAGGAAAATGGAGGCCTGAACCCAGGTACAGAAAATCACGGCGGTTTTCCATAGGGACGATCCAGCGGTTCAGGAGGTCTGTAGCTGACACCCGCTGACGCCCGAGGTCATCGATCATAAATACACCGTTATTAGCCTTTAGCTGTAATGGCGCCTGGTACTGTTTGGAGTCGGCATCGTAAGACAGTTCAAGCATTTCAAGCGTCAATTCGCCACCAGTCATAACGCCTGGGCGGCGACATCTGACATAACGTGGATCATGTCCGCTATCCAGCAGGACTCTGTTGACATCACCGGATTCGGCAACCGTATGGTGGTATACCGGGTCAAAAAGCTGAATCACAGTTTCGCCAAGTGAAATAGCATGCGGTATCAGGATATCGTCATCAAAGAGTCTTGCAAGCTTGTTGCCGATAAAGGTTTTACCTACCCCGGGTGGTCCATAAATAAAAATTGCACGACCAGAGTGAACCGCTGGTCCAAGTTGATCGAGCAAATCATGCTGCAGAATGACGTTGGCAAACTTGGTCTGCATTCTTGACTTGCTTACTATCTGATCATGGACCGACTGGGCCTTGACGACGCGCTCATACTCATTTAGAGGGACTGGCGCAGGGCCTGTGTACCCGCTTTTGATTAGAGAATCCAGTGCCAGTGCACGTCCCCGGTCAGTCAATGCGTATCGCAAGCCACTACTGCCTTCTACTGCACCACGAACCTCAACGTAAGCATCCTGCCTGAGAAAGCCGATGACTTCTTCCAGCACGGAGCCTGCCAGGGCTATTCGTTGGGATAATTCGTGAAGCGTTAATACGCCTGCTTTATACAGATGTTTTGCTATGAGTTCGTATGTGAAATGGGTGCTGAGGCCCGTATCGGCCATGGTTCGGGGGCGGGGCGCCAGATGAGCCAGTTGGTCCAAGTCAGTGGCTTCTGGTGAAATATCTGCTGCTTGAGCGCTTCCAGTATCCATAGTTTTTTACCTGACTGATAACAAAATGTATTCAAACAAGTCCTGCAATATTGATAACCACCATAGCGCGGCTACTGTACCGATTCCTATCGCAGCTGCATAGGGAAATTTCATTGCGGCTACTTCGTTCACAGCAGGCGGCTGATGGGCCAATTGTCTGGTCAATACGAGATTCTGGATGGTTGCCCGGTAGCGCCGGGCCAATGAGCCCAACCCACCTCTGGAGAGCAGAATAATAAGAGCGAGGATCCCGCCTGCGCCCAGGCTGAGCCCTGTGGCCAGTAGCGCATTCGTTGGTCCAAGAAAGGCGCCCACAGCGCCCATTAATTTGACATCCCCGGCACCCATGCCACGTCCGAGGTAAAAAGGGAGAAAGATGCCGATACCGACTGCAGCACCACCGACCCCGGCTATTGCGCCGGAAAATCCTGATGCCCATCCTTGCAGTGCGATCCCTAAGACAATGCCCCCCAGGCTAAGTACATTTGGAATCCGGTGCTGCTGCATGTCAATCCCGGCGGCAATCACCAGAAGTAACAGCAATATTACAATCGACCCATGAGTGAGCGCGGCTTCAGGCACAGGCCGCCCCCGTGATCGACCAACCAGATTCTGGCAGTTGATAAAAAAGGACCACCAGAATCTGGTCTAGCAAATCAGGCAACTATAAGACCCAGCAAGTGATCTTTGCCGCCAACATCCAACCTTTATCACTATGAGATAGCAGAGGTAATTGAAGTAATGGAATCATTGACTGCATCACCCAGGTTGCCAAACGCTACAACTACAGCCAAGGCAATCAATGTGCCGGCTACAGCGTACTCCACTGTGGTCAATCCTTCTTCATCTTTCAGGAACTTTGCAAGCTTATTCGCGATTGTTTTCATCTTTAATATCTCCTTGATTAACATAAAATACATCTAAATTGCTTTGTGCTACTAATCCTACACTTCAGTGGGATAGACCCCGATACCTAGCCATGTAGTAGGTACTACTATTACGATATTTTCCCTTTATTACCAGAGCTGTATCGATGATTTTACAATAATTTACTTTAAGTTCCGTCAAATTCCTATTGGACCTTGGTACGCCCACCCTCAGGATCGGTACATTGAGTTACCCGTTCCCTTACGATAAATCTGCTGCTCCGTGTAAAAAAACATCGCCAAACCAACACTTGGTAACCTGTTCATTATTATTCCACGGCCTTGGTCACATCGAAAAAATCATACAGATGATTAGCATCCACAAAGGATAAGCTACGATCGGGTAGGCGCTTATAGTCCAGTCCATAATATTCAGAAAAAATCAGCCGAAAGGTATTTACCGGCGTCATTTGTGCGTATAGCTTCCTATGGTCGAAGCCAGGAAGATACAACGCATTGAGTATCCGGAATTTCTTCTGTAGCTCTTTCTTTGACGCACTTCTCCAGTCGAAATTATCCACGCTCTCTCGATAGCGTTCCGGGAAAGGTCCTTCATCTGATTGAATTATCACTATTGGCTTCGGATTCATCGACAGCAATCGGGTTATCAATTGTTCCAACCTTCCATTAGTGTAACGGACCTGGCCTATATAATTTTCCGCTCGTGTTCTGTCTTTCACCTGGTTGCCGGATAAACATCTCCCTTTCGCATCAAATACGTAGGGGGGGTGCGGGATTAACATGTGGGCAAACACGAAAAATGGGCCTTTCTGCCCAGCCAGTTCGTTAAGCTTTTCAAACTTGTACAAGATACGTTCACACTGTTTCTTGCGCTCGTCAGCAGCGAGGAAACCAGGCATGTCGACAACCTTGCTGACCGGCAGGAGTGCTGTGTTCCGAAGGAATATCTGCTCAAATTCACTGGCGGGATCAATGCCGTAGTTCTCGTCCGCAAATTTATTTTGCCTGGTTGGTTCCCACCACGATCCCAGGTGAATATAACGGTATCCGAATCCCTTCAGGAGCTTCCAAACCTTGAAGTCTTTGAGCATACGGTACACAGGCGTCCAGTCATTCGAATCACCTCCGGTATCCTCACTTAAACCATCCAGATAATCCATGTTAAGAGATGATGCGAGCGAATGTGCAGTTTTGGTATAGTTTGCTGTGCTCTCAGATGCCACAAAAAATCCTTTCGATATGAGAAAACTCAGGAAGTCATTATTATCGAATTCATAATCTCTTTTCAGCGTGCGATTTGCCGCATATCGATCAAAGATGAGATAATAAATACTTCTCTTCGTCGAATACTCACCAAGCTCCTTATTCAAGGCTACTGATTCATTCTTGTTATATTCAACATAGTTTGCACGCTCGAATAGCTGATATCGCACAATATGGAATGTCGGAACAGAAATCAGGATGACTGATATCACCAGTACAAGCGTGCTGAATAATTGGGTACGATCATCTGTGCGCGTACAAAACCACGCTGTCACGATGAATAAGAGAGTGCAGGCGGGAAAGAATAATTTAACCCATGAACTCCCGCCAAGAAAGTAATCGTAAACAGCGTAAATTTGACCATAAAACAATACAAAGATCACAATTAAAGAACCAATAATTCCCACCTTCTTTGCATCTCTAAGTACTAGTGCCAGCATAGCAATGCACAGGCTCGTGCCAACTATCACTTTACCAAGAATAGGTAGAATTTCTCTTATTTCTATTTGAGTAATGTTTCCGGAAAGAAAAACAAGAACCGCGTAAGCAGACAAGATTAATGGCGGGGAAATGGCCAATAGTCTTAAGCGCATCAACCTAATATCATGACCCACTTGCACATCCTGACTGGATATCCAGATAGTGATATTTAACGTTCATAGCAAACCAGTCGTCGCCCGCTTGCTGATACGACCTTTGTCCTCGTAATGCGAGCGCGTGATTGCAGCGACTTAAGAAAATAATCCTCATTGTAGTCATCAAATACATCTTCTCTTAGGCACAGTAATTTCTGAACCATTGCATCATTTTTTGGGATAAATTCGATAATTCCAGATCGGGAAAGACCCACCAGCCAAGAGACTACCTGATCAAGAGGAATATTCCTGCCAATCGCAAGATGATGGACTAGAGCGAGTGCAATGATTGCATCAGGGGAGGATCGATCGGAAAATCCCATACGCTCGGTCTCCGCCCATCCCTGCATTGGAGACGGATTCGCGGCATCTAAAAAGAGGGGTAAAAAGGGCAGTTCATTGCTACAGGCCCTCTCGTAAGCTAACTCAAGAGCCTTCTGATCAGCATCAAATCCAATCACTCGATCCACGCCTGCTCTGATTACCACCTTAGTGTAATCACCAGTGTTACACCCAATGTCCCAAACTGTCCGGATACCGGCATGCACAAAATCATGAACAAATTGTTTTTTTACGGCAACTTCTTGATCTGTATAACTGTGTGTCTCGGCATAATCCACCCATACAGTCTTACCGGTATCCGCCGGTTCCATTTTTAGTATCCAAGAGCGAAGACTGCTCAACATCTGAATAAATGCTTCTTTGGGTAATTTCCGTTTCCCAATGACGTTATTTTTCTTGCTATTATCAATACTGGCTTGCTGGAAACGTGCTTGCAGCGAGACATGACTGAGCATTTTCCACGATAATTTCTTTCTCCATGGGATCAACCGGTTGATTTCTGAAACGTCAACACCTTCCTGTGCACCGCGGTACCAATTATTGGCTGGCACGCCTAATACCGAGCGTAGCAGCAAGGGATTCAGAAATTGCTCACAGAACTGTCTATGTCCAATCCAGAATTCACCTTGATGATATGGCCGAAACGACAGATGGTCTATAAAGACAGGATTGGGCCCTTGAAACTGAATGTTGTATGCCGATGCATCGGTGAGTGTCACGTTATCTTTTAGCGCGAGAAGGTGTACGTCCAGATGCAGAAGTGCTGCAGCCTTTAGTAGAGGGAAACTCCATTCGTATGGATAGGAAATATAAGGTAGCTTTGGGTGCTCCAGGACATAGATTGCACCCTTACCTGTATCGCCAAGTACCTCTGGGTCTACTTTATCTTCTGGTAGAACCCACTGTTTTCGTAACAACTCTTCCCATGCTGCAGTCGATCGAACAGCGTCAAAGTCAGTGGCGGCACGAGGCATTACCGTGCGATAAACATGATCTCGAGCAATATATACACTTCCTCGCGGATCACGAAATGACCCCCGGTCTTTTCTGATATCAATCAACTATCTAATCTTTTTCAGGTGGTTCTCCATGCTTTTTTGCTTTTCGAGAAAACATATCCTTGATTCGGCTCCAGTACAATTTCCCGGTTATCGTTACTCCCGCAACAGCTGCAATAAGTCCTTGTAAAAGAATACTGCCCGTGCCTGGATCAAGATATGCGTAAGCTGATTTTATAAACAATAGATTTACGATTATAGCCATAATCATAACCATCAATTTATTCTGCATTGCGTATTACCTCTTGCCCACTTTATTAAAAGGTGAAATGCGGCCAGCCACGAGCTATTGCTACACTTACCTCTATGCTAGTTTACCTTGCTGCTCATAGTCAATTGGACTCAAGTAGTATGTAATGTTTGGCAATCCCGCATGTTTCGAGTAAGCTTGGGCAGCTTACTATCCTCTGGGTTAAACTAACTTCCCTTTGAACAACTGCACTCGCCCTCTCAAACCACTGATCTCTCTCATCGTACCTGTGTTCAATGAGGCAGAGTCTGTTGCAATCTGTGTACAAACAACGCGTAGCGTACTTGAAGAAGCCGGGCTTGAGTTCGAGATCATATTCGTAAATGACGGTTCCCTTGATAGCACTGCACAGTGTCTGATGGAGTTGGCAGAAGAGGACAAAAGAGTTCGTATAATAAACCTCTCCCGAAACTTTGGAAAAGAACTCGCGCTAACAGCAGGGATAGACAATGCTGTTGGAGACGTCCTTGTGCCAATGGACGTGGACTTGCAAGATCCACCTGAACTAATTCCAACATTCATCGAAAAGTGGCGAGAAGGATATGACGTCGTATATGGCATCCGAACGCAGCGAAGGCACGATGGCTTTACCAAGCGTACTTCAGCCACCTGGTTCTACCGGATTTTTAACAGTCTATCGCGCATGCAGATACCGTACAATGCGGGTGATTTCCGTCTGATTGATCGTCGCGTGGCCGATGTTATCCGGCAAATGCCGGAGAGAAATCGCTTCATGAAGGGAATGTTTGCCTGGGTCGGCTTCAAATCGATTGGAGTTCCCTATGAACGTCCAGCAAGAGCGGCAGGCAACACCAAATGGAATAACTGGCGGCTGTGGAACTTCGCTCTGGATGGCCTCGTCAGCTTCTCTACACTGCCATTACGTGTCTGGACTTATGTAGGGGCGGTCGTTGCCGCCCTATCATTTATCTACGGCAGCTTTATCGTCATACGAACACTGGTCCTGGGGATCGATATGCCGGGTTATGCCTCCTTGCTGACGACTGTATTGTTTCTTGGCGGTTTACAATTGCTATCGATTGGCGTTCTTGGCGAATACCTGGGCCGCCTTTTTATTGAAGTAAAAGGACGTCCTCTCTATGTGATCGAATCAGTTTATCCCCCTGTGTTATTACCGCAATCTGCGGTTAAACAAGTGGACTGACGCATCTGTGGACCTGAAAGAAGAGGATATTCTCGGAGAGGCTGTCTCTGATCACTGGTACTACCAATCAAAGGCTTCCGCACTCCTCGACTATGTGAAGCACCTCAATCCTCAGTCTGTCCTCGATGTTGGTGCAGGATCCGGTTTTTTCTCAAAAGAACTTCTTAAAAAGACCGGAGCCACAGAAGCACTCTGCATAGACACAAGTTACCAATCGGAGCGCAATGAGCTTTTTTCTGGCAAGCCCGTTCTGTATCGCACCCATTCTGGCCCTGTAGATGTTGACCTTGTATTGATGATGGACGTACTGGAACACGTAGACAACGATGTTGGCCTGCTATGTGAATACGTCGACAAAGTATCAGCAGGCACCCACTTCCTTATCACGGTGCCGGCATTTTCCTTCCTTTGGAGCGGTCACGACGTATTTCTGGGACACAAAAGGCGATATACACTGAAAGAAATCGAAGGAGTTGCAGGAAAAGCGGGTCTCATAGTGGAGCGTGGCTCGTATTCCTTTGGTCTCGTATTCCCTCTGGCAGCAGTTTTGCGGTTGCTTGAGGGTATTCCCGGTTCACGAGGTCATCCACCAAGTTCACAGTTAATAAGACATAGCCCGATTATTAATGCCATGCTGAAAGGCATTTGCAGTGTAGACAGACTCTTTCTACGCATTAACCGGCTTGCAGGGCTTTCCTCATTTTGCCTTGCACGCAAGCCATAGCAGTATCAGAGATCATGCGTCCAGGCTGAGCTATAATGAATCAAGCCAAACAAGAAGTTCTGACCATGTCCCGGTTTACGCTTGTTGGAATCGCTGCGGCTTGTGTTCACATAAGTATTGTATGGGCCTTAATCACACAACTCAGTATCGAAGCCCTGCTCGCTAACCTTGTGGCATTCCTGACAGCCTTTATCATTTCGTTTACAGGTCAATACTTGTGGACCTTTCGTTCGAACCGATATTGGCAGAGCGCATTAATCCGCTTTTTTCTGATATCCCTGTTTGCCTTCGCACTCAATAACATGGCCCTGATAACTTTACTGGACCTGGGATTTATGTCTGATTCACTCGCCGCAATACTATCGGCTGGTATGATACCTGTAATTACGTATTTGGCAGGGCGTTTCTGGGCGTTCAAATGACGAACAGATACAACATGGTACCCTGCTCTATCGCTTCAATATCGAGGAAATCACTGAGACACTGATCCAAGCCATTCTTCTCGTAGAATTTCTATCTTATCTAATACCTGCGCCACATTAGCCTCAGTCGCTTCTCCTCGTTGTAGTACCAGCCAAGGATCTTGCCAAAACACAATACTGTATTGTTCATCTATCAGAAGGTCCCTAACAGAATCCAGGTATTCAGGAGTATTCATCATAATATGATGTGCCAACGTGGCGACAACAGTACTGTCATAGGGTCGTATGCGTTGTGTGGGGCTTTCCAATCTTAGTATAATAAAATCAGATTCACCGACTTTCTGAGGATAATGATAAATCAATCCCCTCTGCGTGAAATGAGCCCCGATATTGGCCTGGACCGATACGGACCCATTATAAATAATCGACTGTATGTTAGAAACTGTCGGATCGTGTGTTGAAGGAAAATGATTAGCCTTCCAGTAATTCAATGATCCGTGTAGCGGAAGAGGGGCAAATCCATAACCCAGAATAAGGGAGATTATCAAAACAAAATACGACAATATTAAGTTATCCAATCTTCTTATTGAGTGGGAGAGCCTGTAACTACCCTGGATAGCTGCGACAGCCAAAACTGGGATGAGTGTAGCCGAGTGGTAGCTGAATATACTGCGTGGCATTGGATTAGCCGACAAGAGATTCACCAATAAATCAGCCGCTGCGGGTAAAAGCCAAAACATACCACCAAGGGACAAGAACAAAAAAGGTATCAGTAACAGGAAGAGGTATTGTATGCCCCCCATCGCCACTATTGTCCGAATTACGAGCATTGGATCAAACACTATCTTTTTTATTACATATGCAGGGCTCCCGCCGA
>Ga0209013_10001966_pt1 | contig 18927 bp, 17 predicted proteins | sample Cruoilmetagenom2_FD_187291 | JGI IMG/M metagenome (GOLD analysis project Ga0209013, IMG submission 187291) | Oil polluted marine microbial communities from Coal Oil Point, Santa Barbara, California, USA - Sample 2 (SPAdes) (version 2) | ecosystem: Environmental > Aquatic > Marine > Oil seeps ...
AACCTCTTGCATCTGTTGAACCAATATACATACCCGGTCTTTTACGAACGGCTTCTAAGCCTTCTAAGACCTGAATATCATCATCACTATAGCTATTTATTGTTCCAACTTTACTCAAATACTTTCCCTCCAAAACAAAACATTTGTTCTTTATTCTATCTTAAGCGTACAAACGGTTTGTCATTATGTCAATTTATACAATAGTTTATGTCAGAATTTAATTGTAAGGAAAGATGTAAAAGAATGCAAACTCCCTTTTAAAGCATTCTATATTTCGTTACAGTATTCCTTCTTGACTTATAGAAATGGAGAATAGAAAACTGGAGAAAGCTCACTGGCTACTCCAACTGCTCCACTCATGTTAAAGCGACTAAGTTTGATTATAACCTAATAATACTAATAAACTTGATTTTATGTAAGTTTCCTTCTAATATCTTCCCAATTGTATCATGGCAAAATATAATATTTGAAAAACCTTTCTTCTAGGGCATTGAATACATACAAATGGACATGGTACACTTAAAAAAGGTAAATATAATTTTAGATTTATAACAAAGGAGTATACTATGATCATAATTCTTTTACTCTTACTCGCTTATCTTATAGGTTCTCTTCCCTCTGGACTATGGGTTGGCAAACTATTTTATAATATCGATATACGAGAGCATGGTAGTGGTAATTTAGGTGGTACAAACACATTTAGAACACTTGGAAAAAAAGCTGGCTTAGTTGTCACAATTTTGGATATCCTAAAAGGGACTGCAGCAACCTTGTTAGGTTCTATGACTATATTCGAAACTGTAAATGTTCATCCGTTAATTTTAGGGGTCATAGCAGTAATCGGTCATATGTTCCCGATATTTGCAGGATTCAAAGGCGGAAAAGCTGTAGCAACTTCAGGTGGTCTTTTGCTAGGTTATAATTGGCCAATTTTCGTCATTTTAGTTATTGGATTTTTTATTATTTTAAAAATGACAAAGATGGTATCACTAACTTCAATGATTTTAGCAATTATAGCTGTTCTTTATAGTGTTACCTATTACTTTACAGTTGATAATGATTGGCCATTAATAGTTATAGTCCTGCTACTGGCATTATTTATCTTTTATCGACACCGTGCAAATATTAAACGCATTAAAGCTGGTACCGAACCAAAAGTATCTTGGATCTAATCTAATGAAAGTATGGTGGTACGTATGAAAATACTTATTTCTTCCGATGCAATGAATTGGTTTCACAAGGAAATGGAAGCCGTAAAAGGCGATACAATCCGATTTTTTGCACGTTACGGAGGTTCGAGCCCTATTCATGAAGGCTTTTCTTTAGGTGTTACGAAGGACACACCATTCGAGCCTGCTGTGACCTATAAAGAAGAGGATATCTTATTTTTTATAGAAGAAACAGACGAATGGTATTTTGATGGTCATGATCTGCACGTAGAGTTAGATCCCACTAGGGACGAATTATCATATGTATACAAAAAAGCGTAATCCACTAGAGGATGCGCTTTTTTGTTTGGTGAATTTTATATGCTGAATAATCTATTCTAGATTGGGAATTATAAGGTTGATGTTTGAAGAATAATATAGGGAGTGAGATAGATGACTGAACAAAAGAATAATACAAATGCAGATAAAAACTTAGAAAAGAAAGACACCTCAACGTACACAGCTTATGGTGACCCTATTATTGAAAAGCCATCAACTATTAATAACCAGCATACAAAAGCTGCTTCTCCTATTGCTGACAGTACTCAAAGTGTGAGTAGCGGAAGAATAAATCCTGATACAAAAAAGCATGATACTGCAGCATATGGTGATCCTATAAAAGATAACTCGACTTTCAATACAGATGAGTATAAACTAGCCACCTCCACAATTGCTAAATCTACTCAAACTAAAAATACGGATTTACATATTTAGAGAAAGTCACTTTATCATTCTTGTCTATTTTTTTCTCTCCTTTCCAGTAATAAATAGTCCTTTGATTTGCTAATAGACACATTATTATTAATGGCAAATGTTTCTAACTGAAGCATAACGTCTTCAGGTAGAAAATGAACTATCCGTAGATTTAATCCTTTATACAGCTTGAGTGATGCTCCTTTCATAGCCCACCCGTAGCGGTTAAAGACAATTTTATTTAGATCACTTGGAGATAATTTCTTTTCGAAGAATACAAAATGAAGAATCCTAATCTTATAATTCATATTATCCTGGTTAATGATGAATTCAGTCTTTATATAAAAGCTAACGATGCAAAATATCATTAGAAAAATGGACCAGGTTTTAGAAAATCCAGAGTCATTAATAGTTAAGAAAAATGCGATGAATGCATAAAATAATATTATAAATATTGGGCCTTTTGCTGTAACTAACTTATATACCATTTGTGCTCCTTTTAAATGTCAGACTTTTCCTTAAATTATAACTGTAGCTGAAAAATAAAACAGCAAGAGAATAAAAAATCTCTTGCTGTTTTTTTGAAACAAAATTTAAAGATCTCTTCTAAATCTCTCTAACTGCTCCAATAATCCCTCTTTGGCCATAATCTCAAGTTCGTATTTACCAAATAAGTCATAATGAGGATATGACTCTTTATAGTCAATCCATTCAGACTGTAAGCCATATTGCTGACCCCATTGGATTAGCTTTGGCACATCATTACAACCAACTTTTGTCACCGTCTTACATCCAGGAAATCGTTCATCAATCCAATAATGAGTTAGGAATGCTATTTTTCCATTCTGGACATTCTGTTTCCATTCAATTAACTCATGCCGTTTAATGCCAAATGCCATTAAACATACTCCTTAGCTATTTCTACATATTTTGCATCCCATGCCTCATGAACACGCTTCAGGGATACAGGGCGGAAGTTGTCTTTTTTCACAATTACATGCTCAGATGTAGCGGATGAAGCAACTGTACCATCTTCATGAACAATTTCGTATCCATATGTTGTTCGTAGCTTACTATGTTTTTCGACCCATGTTCTAATTACTACTGTTTCTCCGTACTTTACAGGAGTTCTATAATTTACGTTCACATTCGTTACTGGTGAAAGGTACCCATCCTGCTCCAGTCCCGCATAGGAGAATCCTAAGTCTTTGATAAGTTGGGTTCTACCTATTTCTAACCAAATGACATAATTTGCGTGATATACTACACCCATTTGATCGGTTTCTGCATATCGTACTTCAATTTCTTTTTCACTTAAAAACATCTCTAGTCACCTCAGTGATCATTATACTAAATAGAAAATAAAAATACTTAAAGGAATACTTTCTAGTTAGAAATCATCAATTTTCTAATTTAATATCTTCTAATATTTTAGGCAAATCATTGATTGGTAAGAGTTCATCGGTTGAATGAAACTTATTAAATTCGATTTCTGTAATTTCTGTACCAAGCACATATTCCCCTATAACTACCTCAAGCAAATCAAAAGCTACTCTGTAATAATCATCATTTTCTTCCTCAAACCCTTTAATATATAACTTTAAATAGAATGTTGTATATTCCTGATCATATGTATAGTGGAAAAAGACATCATCTCGAGTGAGCTTAATATCATTAACTGTTGTTTCATGTTCATCATCATTGCGTTGCTCAAATGCGATGATCGTAAATTTCTCCATTTTTGGAGCAGCTTCTACTAGACGAATTACATCTGGAAAGTTATTTCCAATGGACGAAGCCTTAATAGTAATTTCTCTTTTACCGTCGATCAATGGAACTGGCGTGGAAAAAGTTAGTTGATTATTTACCTTATTTATCAATATATACAAATCCCGAAATACTTTTTCTATGTCCTCTTCTCTTAAATTATAAAGTTTTTTTTCATGATCGATAAAATATTGCCAAAACTTCTCGATTGGATCTTTCTTTTTAAATAAATTCCTAAACATTAAAATCCCCTCTTTCTTCCTTCAAGTATAAACTAAATTTCCAACTTTGCTTACCATGAAGAAAAGCATAATCATTTGTTAGGCAAGGTATTAGATTAAAGACGAAGAAACGGAGATAGAATCTCCATACTGGCCTGGACTGAGAAAGGCATATTCCAAAATAGTTAAGTTAATCACTAGCCTCTATCTCATCAAATGGGCTGTTATCGTAACATATAAAAAGGAGCGGCTACACTCACTCCGCACCCCTCTTTGCTATCTCTTTAAATAATCCTTCTCTAGCCAGGTTATAAAGCTTCTTTTTATCAATTTTCCCTACGTCGGTCCGGGGTAATGTATCTATAAAAATAATTTTTTTCGGAACTTTATAACCGCCTAAATAATTTTTGCAATGTGAAATTAGGTCTTCTTCAGTAGCAAGATTATGTCCCGTTCTGCAGATAAAAGCTGTGACACATTCTCCCCATTTTTTATCCGGGATCCCAATAACAGCTGCTTCTCGAACATTCGTATGCCCGATGAGGCACTGCTCCACCTCTAGTGGATATACATTCTCCCCACCTGTAATAATCATTTCCTTTTTTCTACCGACAATATAGTAGTAACCATCTTTATCGATTCTTGCTAAGTCACCCGATTTTAACCAACCGTCTTGAAGAGTAAACTCTGTTTCTTCTTCACTGTTCCAATAATGGCTAAATAAGTGATTCCCAGAAATATAAAGCTCTCCTACTTCCTCTTCTCTACATTCTTGCCCTTCCTTGTTCACAATCTTTACTTCATTGAACTGCATGCTCTTTCCAACCGAGCCTTTTTTGCTATAAGCGATTAAAGGATCGATAAAGAAATTATTTGGTCCTGCTTCCGTTAATCCGTATCCCTCTTTAAATAGTATCCCTTTCTCATGGAACCGATCATAAATAGAATGCGGACATGGTGCTCCTCCAGCTAGAAAAACTTTTACAGTTGGGAAACTAGCAGTTTTCATATATTCCGTTTCAAGCATTGCTTGGTACATCGTTGGGACGAAAAGTGAAATCGTTGTCTTGTATGTATTTAACGCTTTCAATGCTTCTTCTGCTTGAAACCGACTACCTATGACAACCGTTCCACCAACCATTAATATCGGAATACTTAGGGCATTAATACCACCAGTATGAAACATAGGCATATAATTTAACGTACAATCTGTGTCACTAAGTCCCCAACTGATAATCGTATTCACCGCATTCCAATTAACTGCATTAAATGACAAAACTACACCTTTTGGTTTACCTGTAGTCCCCCCGGTGTAAATAATCATCCAAGGATCCGTCGAACTCCATTTATGTTCGGTAATATGAATGACTGAGATTTCTATCGTTTTTGTGACTAATACAACCTCTATATCAGAAAATACTTCACTAATATGTTGATGCTCCATATCGCAAATAATTAATACTGGCTTACAATCCTTTACAATATACTGTAGCTCCCTATTGCTTAAACGGAAATTCAAGGGAACATAAATGAGGCCAGTCATGCCACAGGCAAAAAGAATTGCAAATAGTTCCATCCTGTTTTGAGAAATAACTACGATGCGATCGCCTTTTTTATAATCATTTTGTTGGAAATAATGAGACCACTGAGAAATCTGACTCGTTAACTGCTCGTAGTTCCACTGTATTCCAGTGGAACTATCGATAAGGGCAGTTTTAGTTGGTGTCAGTGCTGCACGTTTATATATCCATGCTTGTTCCGTATACATATTGTACAGCCCCCTAATCACATCATAATACCGCCATCTACTTGTAGTACATGACCATGCACATAACTTGATTCTTCCGATGCTAAAAATAAATAAGCGTTTGCTATATCCCGTGGATCACCTAAACGCTGCAAAGAAACGCTGGATTTCATTTGATCAATAATCGTTTCAGGCATTTTTGCTACCATTGCAGTGCTTGTAAAACCTGGTGCAACTGCATTGACATTTATACCTTTTCTCCCTAACTCTTTTGCCCATGTTTTGGTCATCCCTATAACAGCGGCTTTCGATGCAGCATAATTTGTTTGACCTACATTTCCATACACACCACTTACAGAGGACGTATTTATTATTTTACCGTGCCCCTGCTTCGCTAGATGTGGAACAACTGCTTGGGTACAATTAAATACTCCAGTAATGTTTACATTCAAAACGCTTGAAAAGTCAACCTCTGTCATTTTGGTCAGCATGGCATCCCTTGTAATCCCAGCGTTATTAACAAGAATATGAATCTGTCCAAAATGGTCCAATGTTTGTTCTACAAGAGCATTTACGCTTCCTCTATTCGCAACATCCACTTGTATAAATTTAACTGCATAACCTAGTTTGTTTAGCTCAACTTCTTGTACTGTTCCTGCCTCCGCATCATAGTCCGCTAATACAACCTTTGCCCCTTCTTCTCCAAACCGTTGTGCAGTCGCCAATCCTATGCCATTTGCTGCTCCTGTTATAATGGCAATTTTATCTTTTAATCTCATCGGTTCATCCCCCTTCTACAAAAATGTTTGAATTTTATCCGTTAGCTGCTCTAAGTCATCAATTAGCGGGGAGTGTCCACTAGCAATTAAAGGAATATAGGTGGCATTTTCTCCTAGATCTTCTACAATTTCTTGTGTCATCTCTTCTGAAACGACATAGTCCCGATCCCCTCTTAGAATTAGAACTGGTATAGTAATTTGTTTTGCTTGGTCTGTACCTTCCGATAACCCGTTACGAACTCCACTAATATTAAATGTATTTAACGCATGATAGACATCGGCTAAATTCCGTTGGGTCAGCATATCATCAATGTACGCCTCATAAGCAGCTTCTTCGGGTTGCTTATGCGAATAGATTGCTGCATTCCAAACTGCCTTTAATCCTTCTCTATTACTAGAATCATATAAACTTTGAATGACAAGCGTCTTCGATGGATTTTCTTCTATCTCTTCGATTGTTTTTAGTCTGTTATTTAAGTCTGGTGTCCCGTCTTCTTTTACCCCGTAAAATGGATAGCCTCTTGTCGATGCAGATGCTAGTAATACTAGCTTTTCACAGCGACCAGGATGATCTATTACATATTGCATACTAATGGCACCTCCCGTAGACCAACCGATTAAATAGAATTTCTGCAAGTCCAAGGCATTGACTACTGCATCTAGATCATCTGCAAAATCCTTAATCCCCTGAACTCGGTTGTGATAGGTAGATTCCCCAAAGCCTCGTAAATCTATCGCATATATCGTGAATTTGTTATCCAGTCTTTCGATTAAAACATCCCAATGCTTGGATGAAGTCATATTTCCATGGACTAGTATGATTATTTCCTCTCCACCAGGACGAACACGATAAGCTATATTTTCACCATTGGAAAGTTGAATTTTAGGTAAACTCATACACACTCTCCTCCTACTTTCCCCATTTGATGACGATTGCTCCCCACGCATAGCCAATACCAGCACTTACTAGAACAACTATATCGCCATTTTTAAGTTTTCCCGCTTCTTGTGCAAGTTCAAGCGAAATAATTTGATCCATCTGTCCTATATGTCCATAATCACTCAAATAAATAGACTGTTCACTCGTTAAATCCAATTCATTTAACACAAAATCATGTGCTGATTTTTTCATGTGAAGAATGCCCAAATAATTGATATCCTTCTCGGAGTATCCACTTTTCATTAAAGCATTTCTAATAACGAGTAGAAAGTTTTGCATCGACTTTTGTTCTAGTCTTGCTTTCATTCCTACTGAATCCATTACATCCAAACGATAAAGTCCTTGCTCTAAATGTAATGGGGTCAAAGGTTCTTTAGTTCCTCCCACTGGTACAAGTACATCTTCGGAGAAAGAACCATCTGTTATTAAATCGGCTTCTAAAATAGTATTTTCATAATAGTTTTTCTTTAAAATCATTGCGGCTCCACCAGCACCTAAGTTAAACATGAATCTTGTACGTTCATTTGTATAATCAATCAAATCACTGTTTCGATATCCTCCTGCCAAAAGTACGGTATTGATAGAAGGATCTGATTCCATCATACTTTTAGCGACCTTCATGGCCATTATTGTCGTTCCACAACGCAGGGCAACATCGAACCCCCATGCATGATAAGCACCGATTTCTTCTTGAATTTTAATAGCAGCTGTCCAAAGAGGATATTCTTTATGCTCTTCTCCAATGTAAATTATCAAATCAATAACTTTAGGATCAATATTTCCTTTTAGCAATGCTTTTTCAGCAGCTTTTATAGCCATCGCCACTGTATGATCTTCTGGACCAGGGATTGGTTTTTGTGTTATTCCCATTTTGTTTTTTACTACTAACAGTGGTAGACCAGATTGCTCGGCAATTTCCTCTGCTGTCATCACATTTTCGGGAATATACACACTAGTACTTGCAATTCCAATGGTCGTCATTTAGCTAACCCCTTTCTTTTCGGGACATTAGCTATTTTAATAGGATTCTTTTTCTTCCAAAACAAATATCTAAACGTACCAACAATTCCTCGAGGAAAGAAAATAACAGCTAATATATACACGATTCCAAAGAAAATAATCCATCTTTCGAATATAGGATGTTCTTTCGCAAGTCCAGATAAGTAATGTTGTGCTAGTTCAATCACACCAGCACCAATAATTGGACCTATTAAGGTGCCGACCCCTCCTATAATTGTCATGAGGAGCGCATCTAAGGTTATATCCATCGTTAGCACACTCGTATTAACGAATCTCAACGATACTGCGTAAAGGGATCCTGCTAAGCTAGCGATTACACCAGCAACAACAGATGCTATAACTTTATAGTGCAACGTTTGATAGCCTAATGATTTAGTGCGCTGTTCATTTTCCCTAACTGCTATCAATACTCTACCTAATGGTGAATCTACAAATCTACGAAGGCAGAAATAAACTATTACAAGACAACCTAGCACAAGTAAATAATACATCATGCGATCCTTAAAAAATTCAGGTGCTCGAAATGTAAAGCCATCGTTACCAAATGTTAAAGATCTCCATTTCTCTGCTAGTACTAAAAACAATCCCGATACTGCCATTGTTAGCATGGCGAAGAAATGACTTTTTAATCGCAGCGTTAACAATCCGACTAAAAAACTAATGATCCCAGCAATACACATCCCAACAGCTATTGATAAAACAAAAATTCCAATGGTTGGTTCAAAACGATCGAGCATAATAGCAGTAGCGTAAGCGCCCATCCCGAAAAACATCGCATGCCCGAAAGATACTATGCCGGTATAACCTAGTAAAATGTCATAGCTCATTGCTAGAATGGAAAAGATAAATATTTGGGTCAGTAAAATTGTCCATGTACGAGAATCGGAAACAAAAGGAAAAATGGCTAATGCGGCGATAATAACAAATAATATAATATTGTTTACTTTAAATGTTGACTTCATTTTGCATCATCCTTTCGCCGTGAACAAACCCTGCGGACGAAATATTAATACGATTGCCATAAGCATCATATTGACCGCAAGCGATAAAGCTGGAACATAGTAAGCCATAAAACTACCAGCTAGGCCGACTAATATAGCAGCTAGAAGAGAGCCTGGAAAACTACCCATTCCTCCAATTACTACAACAATGAAAGCGAGAATAGCAAATTCCATGCCCATTTCTGCATAAATTACTCCGGAATATGGGGCCATCAGTATCCCACTTAAAGCTGCTAGTCCAGCACCGGTCATAAATACATATAAAAATACTTGCTTAATATTAATCCCGAGTGCTTGCACCATTTCTTTATTCATTACCCCTGCACGAACGATCAAACCGATCTTCGTACGCTTTAAGATGAACTGGAAGATTCCAAATACTATAAATCCAATAATAATAATAAATAAACGATACTTGATAATTATTACATCCCCAATTTCCCAGCTACCTGCTAAAAGTGGTGGGGTTTTAGCAGCAAGTTGGTTTGGTCCAAAAACGACCTTCAGCATTTCTGATAACACAATCATAAAACCTAGAGTGATTAGTATTTGCTGAACATGATTTCCATAAACTGGCGTGATAATCAGTTTTTCAGTTATAAAACCAAGAATAACTCCAGTTAATATTGCTCCAATAATAGCAAGGGTAAAGCTATCTGTTACACCGTAAAGCCAAACACCTGAAAACGCCCCCCAAGCAAATAGTCCTCCATGGGCGAAATTTAATACATCCATCAACCCGAATATTAATGTAAGTCCAGCAGCTAAAAGAAATATCAACATCCCCGTTGCTAAACCATTGATCAATAAGTTTATTAGTAACTCCATAATATGATAACCTCCTTAGCCGATTCCTAAATACTTACGCTTTAGATCTTCATTCTCAATCAGTTCTTGCATAAGCCCAGACTGCACCGTTTCGCCATCATCGATTAGTGTGTATGTATCGCCAATTTTACTAGCCATCAGAAAATTTTGCTCCACTAGAATGATTGTTGTTTGTTTTTTCATTTCATTGATTGCTTCCATTACTTTTTCTATTACAACAGGTGCAAGACCTTTGGAAGGTTCATCGATTAATAGCAATTTACTTTCATTTACGAAAGCTCTTGCCATCGATAGCATTTGCTTTTGACCTCCAGATAAATGGCCACCATCCTTTTTCCAATACTTTTTTAAATCTGGAAATAGCTCCAATACATATTCCTGTCTCGCTAAAGCCGCATCATCTTCTTTTTTCATTGCCACTTTAATATTTTCTTCCACAGTTAACGCACCAAAAATCCCCTGATCCTCAGGCACGTATCCAATGCCACCCGTAGCAATATGATGTGTTGGAATCTTGACAATAGACTTATTGTTAAATGTGATTTGACCTGAAGTAGCCGGGGTTAAGCCCATGATCGTTTTTAATGTTGTTGTTTTCCCCGCACCATTTCGACCGAGTAACACACTGACCTCACCAGCTTTTGCCTCGAATGAAACGCCTTGTAAAATGTGATATTGACCTATATGTGTATGCACATTATCTACTTTAAGTAAGATGCTCATCGTATAATCCCCCTAAATAAGCATGTTGAACGGTTTCATTGTCCATAATTTCAGTAGGTGTACCATCCGCAAGTAATCTACCATTGAACAAAACCATAATGGAATCAGACAAATCCATAATCATATCCATCTTGTGTTCGATCAATAATATCGTTCTTTCATTTGTTTGTTTGATCTGTTTAATAACATCTAAAATAGCTGGCACTTCTTCTAATGACATCCCTGCAGTAGGTTCGTCTAGTAGTAAAACCTCCGTGTCTAATGCTAGCAACATTGCAATCTCTAACTTTCGCTTTTCCCCATGAGAGAGTTGTGTCGCAAATGCATTTGCTTTGCTAGTCAGTAGGACAATATCTAATAACTTTTCAGCTTGTACGTGCATGTTTTTGTATGAAGTAAAATGTCGTATAAATTGATATCTTATATTCTCTTTAGATTGAACTGCCAAGCGAACGTTTTCAATAACCGTTAAATTAGGAAAAACATTAGTTATTTGAAAAGAACGTCCAAGTCCTTTCCGAGTACGAGCTACAGAGGATTTTCCAGCAAGTGACTCCCCTCTTAAAAACACATCTCCACTAGTCGGTTTCAGTTCCCCACTTATTAAATTGAAAAAGGTTGTCTTGCCAGCCCCATTTGGTCCAATAATGGATTTAAAATGCTTTTCTGGCATCTCAAAATTGATATCATCAACGGCGGTTTGCCCACCAAATTTTATCGTTAAGTTTTCTGTACGTAATATTGGTTCCATCCTTTAAGCTCCTTTCAAAATCACTCTCCATGGGATAGAGTGTTCTCTATCCTATGGAGAGTGAGCGACCCAAGAGGGTCGTCACTTTCCTATTACTTATTGTTCATAATTGGTGGCTCTGTTTCTTCTGGTGAAAGCTCTCTTATTAGAACAGGTACTGGATAGTCCACTCCATCTTGTTTTTCTAATTTGATCGAATATAGCGATTGCAAGGCTTGGTGGTCCTCTGGTCGGAAAGTCATTGTTCCTTTAGGTGTTTCAAATGACATACCTTCCATGATTTTAATTAAATCATTGCCGTCTGCATTTCCTTCTGATTTATTTAATGCCTCCACAATGGCAATAGCCGCTGACATACCACCAGGAGTAAATAGATCCGGAACTGCTCCATCAAAACGTTTTTTATGTTCTTCAACTAACCAATCATTAATGTCATTATCAGGAAGCGTGTGATAATAAACGGAGAATCCTTCCATTCCTACAAGAGGCTCCATAATAGAAAGTGCTGGAATATCAGGAGCTCCAGTTGAAACTTTGATTCCATTTTCTTGTAGTTTCAAATCTGCTATCTGGTTCCAAGGTGAGTTTGCCCCTGCCCATACAACAAATAAGTAGTCGGGTTTTGATTGAATAATTTTTTGTAGATTAGACGTAAAATCAGTAGCTGCAGGATCTGCAAACTCTTCTAACACTACTTCTGCTCCAAGTTTTTCAGCTGCTGCTTTAAAGGCTGCAACTCCATCCCACCCAAACGAGTAATCTGGAGCGAATGTTGCAATCTTCACGCCAGGCTTAGCGATAGCTGCAGCACCTGCAACAGCATCCTGTGAAGAGTTTCGACCTGTTCTGAATAGATAAGGATTAAATTCAGAACCAGTGATGCTATCAGCAACGGCAGGTTCTACAATCATAATCTTTTCGTATTCTTCTGCTAATGGAAGTACTGCTAACGTATCTCCAGAGCTAGAGGACCCAACTAAGAAGTCCACCTCATCTTCTTCTAATAGTTTCGTAGCTTTTTGTACCGCTACTTCTGGCTTTGTTTCTGTATCTTCAAATACCACTTCTATTTTCTTTCCAGCTACTTCCATTGTTCCGTTCGTAGCATATTCCAGACCTAGTTCAAACCCATTTCTCGTTTGCTTCCCGTAAGATTCCAAGGCTCCGGTTAATGAAGCAAGTACCCCAATCTTAATCGTCCCAGCTTCTTCTGTTACTTCTCCAGAAGTTGTAGTTGTTTCACCCTCATCGCTCTCAGCTTCTTTTGTCGTGCTTTCTTTGTCACTGCAAGCCGCAGCAACCATTAGTAAAAATAAGAGAGTTAATAATAATTTCCACTTTCTAACCATGTACATCCCCCTCAACATTTTGTAAGCGTTATCATACTTCTGTTTCATCTTATAAAATAGGAGTTACAAAAGAGTTACAAATAAGGTATTGCTCAAAAGAGCAATACCTTATTTGCGATGAGCTTGCTAAGGAGCAACACACGCGGTTTTTCATTTAGTTGGAATTTTAGAGGTTATAGTTGAAATAGTATACTTTTCCCAACACATATTATTCTACAAAACAAGTAATACCAGACACAAAAAAGCCCGGTCCTTTAAGGTCAAAACCTGTTTCTATCGTTTTTGAAGTGCTTTGGACAGACGTTTTGCTATAAACTTACCGATTAGTTTTTTTAGGTTGGTCGTGACTGACGTCACGACCAGCCTTTCTTTTTTCGGTAATTTTATGCTCCTACACTCATAGAAACGGGTAAATGCTTTTTTGGATAACGAGAGAAAGTGAATTCCCTATTCATAGTGTTGCTCACGAAGATGCAATTTCGTTCGCTAATTCGCTTCCTTATTTACGGAACACTTACTATTTTTCTTTAGTTCCTTGCAAAAGAAAATCTACTTCCTCCATCATTAAGAAATAGCAGCATCCCTAGTTCAACTGCCATTTCAGAAATATTTCTTCCTACATTAACTCAATCTAATCTTATTATTCCTAGCGATAAGCTATGCTAATTATTAAATGGAGTACTACATACTTAATTGATTGGAGCGCAAGGCGGCGACTCCAGCGGGATGAGTGAGACAGATGAGACATCACAGCGACGCGTAAGCGACGGCTCATCGCTCACCCCGCGGAAAGCAGGAGTATTTCCAATTTTTAAAGTCCCATATACCCATTATTCACCGGACATTTTTATATACTTTCACTTTTCCTCTCTGCTTTCATTCATAACCCGTAATCATTTCAAACATCTGAATGGTTGTGGGCATTGGTTCAATATTTAGTTCTTTCTCTAATACTTGCACACAGCGATCATACCATTTAACTGATTGGCTTCTATTTTGAAGTTGATAATAAGCAAACATTAATAAACGATATGCTTCCTCCCAAGTAGAATCGTATGTTAATAATTTTTCTGCCCAATAAATCGTTTTCTCGAAATCTTTCAATCTAGTATAGGTCTGTGAAAGTCTTTCTAAAACTTGTATAAATAGTTGTTGTGCTTTATCCCGCTCAGAGGAAATCCAATCGATCGAAATCCTGTTTTCAAATAGTTCTCCTTTATATAAATGGACTGCTTTTAGCAAAAGTTCTTTGGATAGGTGAGGAGATTTTTCCCCCATTCCGTTCTGAGCATAATGATTAAAATCTTGCACATCGCTCCCTACAAACGCATTTGGATTTAACCGATACATCGACTGCCTGCGCATTATAAAGTAAGATTCTTCACGTGCTTGCCTATTTGGTTCAAGTACCTTTAATAAGGAATTCAACGTAACCTTAAAATCTCGGTCCAGATTTTTAGTTTCACTTTCCCCCCAAAGCATTTGTATCAACTCTTCTTTTGGTACATAGCGATGATTCTGTAAGTAAAGGTACGCAAACAATTCCTTCGATTTATCTCTTTGCCATTTACGATCGTTTACTTCTTCGATTCCTGCGTATAAGCTAAAAGGTCCTAAAAGCCGAAGATAAAGTGTATAGCCGGGGTAATTAGTTTTAGCTTGTATATTTAACCTATTTATGATTTGCCCGACATACTCATTGTCGTGATGAACCGCATAGATTTTTTGGAAAATAGGATAGTTTGTTTGGAGATCTACTGGACCAAAAACAGTTCGGTTTTGTAAAAAGAAGTAAAAGTTATGCATAGCGCATAATTCCATAAAATATTTCGCATGCTCACCTAGTGAATCTCCCTCATTTAACGTATGGTGAATCCGCATCAACCAATAATACGAGATCATTTCTCCGTATACATCCGCACAATTGGTGAATAGTTCATTAGCTTGACTCATATGCTCCACAGCTTCTTTATACTTTGCATTTTCCAAATAGACAATCCCAAGACCTACCAATATATAGGCAGAGAGCCAGTGATCATTTACTTTTTTTGTTTCACGTAAACCTTTTTCGCCGTAGTCAATTGCTTCTCTAAAAAAACCTTGTCGAGATTTTATAATAGAAAGGCCCATATAGGGCTCTGCGGTTGCTCTAGCAACATTCAAATCAACCATTTTTTGAATTGCTTGCATATAGTAAACTTCCGGTGTTTCCAGATTAAACGGATCAGTTAGTGCTTCCGAATGTCCAAGCCGAATCAAACCAACTGCTTCCACAAGCTCAGATTTTTCCCGAATCCCAGTTTCAATTCCTTTAATGGCCGATAATTTCGACTGTGAAACCTGACCCGTAAGCGAATAAATAAAGGATAATAACACATCTGTTTCACGATGGGAATCAGGTAAACTATCAACCTCTCGAGTCCTACTCTCTAATAATTGTTGAGCTTCCATTAGCTTTCCAGTCCTCAGTAAAATCCTGGCATCTAAATTCCCTTCTGTTAAAATGGCAGGATCTAGGTTCTCTTTTTCTATCCACTCTTTTGCATCGTTCGCCTTTCCTACATTGACTAGGTTCTCTGCCATCAAACGCTGTAAAAAAACTTTTTCAAAAACAGAGATGTCTTTTCCCTTTTCAGCCCATTCGATCGCTTCTTTTAAATATGGTTGTGCCAATGCTGGTTGAATTGTATCAAGGTAAATATGTGCAAGCCCTGCATTCGCTCTGCTAATATATAATATATTTTCATTTTGGAAAGCTTTCACTAAAGTGGCTTCATAGGAAAGCCTTGCCTTTTCATAAAAGGCTTTGTACCGATGACATTCGCCCTCGTAATAATATAGTTCATAAAAGTGATCCCGAATAGCTTTTGACAAATGGTCAGCTATTAAATCCAACAACCAATCGAACTGCCCGCTTTTAATCATTTTTGGTGCACAGATTGATAATAGCACAGCTAAAAAACGTTCATCATTTGCTTTTACCGCATGGTGAATTGCCTGAACGATGTTTTCCTTGTCTTGAAAATAACTAGCAGCCTGCCGATGAGTTTCATAAAAAGCATGTACATCCTTTTGTTTCGATTTCGTTTCTAAAAACTGTTGGAATAGGGAATGGAATCTAAACGTATTAGAATCGCCTAACGGTTGTATAAAAGCATGACTACTAGCGAGTCGTTCCATATTTTTTGCTTCTTCCTTATTAAAAAAGTCTTGAATATCATTTGCGGTAAATAAGGGAAAAACACTAAAATTTAAGAGAGATTGCTGATCTTCTGCTGATAATAGCAAAAACACTTCTTCCAACAAGTAGGAAAACAAGTCGTGTAATGCAGGATTTACTAGCTGACTAATTTGCCTATTCGTCTCTGCTACTTGCATAGCAATCAATTGTATGGCGATTGCCCAACCTTCTGTAAGCCTCATGATTTCAGAAGCATCATGAATGGTAATATGTTTATTGAAATAGTCTTCAAAAAAGACGAGTATTTCTTCCTCTGTAAACATTAGATCACTCTCTATTATTTCAACCAACTGCCCACTTAGTTTTAGTTTTAATAAGATGGACCATCTAGGTCTCAATCTAGTCGAGACAACGACATGGATATTCGGCGGTAGAAATTCAATTATCTTTTCCATTATATAATTGATATGAAATACATGGTCTACAAGATGAAAATCATCTAGCACAATGGATAATGGCTCATCAATATTAGATAATTCATTACTAAATAATGAATACAATTGTTGAAGCTCTGACTCTTTTGGATAAGTTGAAATTAGGTCTTTATCTAGAAAACTCCTACCGAATGTAGGGACAGTTTTTTGTATACTGCTAATGAGATGACGAAGAAAAGGAAGTATACCATCATCTTCCTCCGTTATAGAATACCAAGAATACAGACTTCTAGAATCTGCAAAGTATTGAGCAAGGGCAGAGCTTTTCCCATAACCTGCTCCGCTATGTAATAAGGTAAGCTTCTTATGTGTATTAGATTTAAGTTTTTTCATCAATGAAGATCTTCTCATATAAGTAGAAGACGGTATAGGCGCACTTAGTTTGGATAAAATTATGGTAGGCTGATCCATCCTTTACCTCCTATCGAGTGACATTTAGACATTAGCATAATCCTACCACATAAATATTTTGAATTAAATAACAATTCTATCTTTTAGTAGTTTACGCATTAAAAAACGTAGATATGTCGTTGACTTCCGCTCCGAGCGGACGCTTTCCGTGGGCACGGCTTCAGCCGATTCCCTTGCTTACGCTCAGTCCAGGGTCCTCAGCTTGCGCTGTTCCCACAGGAGTCGCCGCTCTGCGCTCCAATCAACTACGTCCACTTTATATAGTCGGATAATTGGATATAAACCACCTAAATATTCGTGTTTTATCTTCAAATAAGTAACGATGAAAGGGACTCAGATAAAAGAAAATCCACTTTCTTCTTTCATTATCAGGTAGTGTACTAATCTGTCAGGCGGTTTTATCTCTATCATAATTTTGATTACTCTTATTATCTTAGCGATATGCTTTGCCAAATCTTAGAGTTGAGGACTACTCACTTAATTGATTGTAGTGAAATGTGGCGACTCCGGCGGGATAGCTTGAGCTGAAGACCCCGCAGGAGCATAGGTTTTCGCAGCGACGAGGAGGCTGAAGCCAAGCCCGCGGAAAGCGTTCACATGTATCGGAAATCAATAGCATTATCTATTCTTAACAGTTCAGTAAACCCAATGTTCTTACGGCATTTTTATTTACTTATCTATTAAAAAAGAGACTAGTTCCTAAAAAGGAATAGTCTCTTTTTCACATTTAAATTATGCTTCTAACATTTTGTTACGTAATACCATTTGTAGGATACCACCATGACGGTAGTAATCTACTTCTACTTCTGAATCGAAACGAGCAAGTACGTTGAAGATTTTTTCAGTACCATCTTCCGCTTTTGCCGTTACTTGTAGAATATCACGAGGTTTTACACCTTCAGCAATATTAATACTGATTTCTTCTTTACCAGTTAAGCCAAGTGTTTCAACGCTTTCACCTGGTAAGAAGTTAAGTGGTAATACACCCATCATAACTAGATTTGAACGGTGAATACGCTCAAAGCTTTCTGTAATAACAGCTTTAATACCTAATAGGTTAATTCCTTTAGCAGCCCAGTCACGTGAAGATCCCATACCGTAATCTTTTCCACCAAGAACGACTAAACCAGTATTCGATTCTTGATACTTCATAGCTGCATCATAGATAGGCATAATTTCGCCTGTTGGCCAGTAAGTAGTATATCCACCTTCTGTACCTGGAGCTACTTGGTTACGGATACGGATGTTAGCGAATGTACCACGCATCATTACTTCATGGTTACCACGGCGTGAACCGTATGAGTTAAAGTCGCGAATTTCTACGCCGTTTTCACGCAAGTATTTACCTGCTGGAGTATCTTTACCAATTGCACCAGCTGGTGAAATATGGTCTGTTGTAATCGAATCACCAAATTTAGCTACTACGCGCATTTTATCAAGTGATTGGATCGCACCAGGCTCTTTAGATAATCCTTGGAAGAATGGTGGGTTTTGAATGTAAGTTGACTTGTCATTAAATGAATATAAAGATTCAGTTGACGTTTCAATTGCATTCCATGCTTCGTTCTCATCAAATACACGTGCATATTCTTTTTGGAATAATTCGCGAGTAACAACAGTTGAAAGCACTTCGTTTACTTCTTCAGTAGAAGGCCAAATATCAGCAAAGTATACTTCGTTGCCATCTTTGTCAGTACCGAATGAATCTTTTTCTAGATCGATATCTACAGTTCCAGCAAGTGCATAAGCAACTACCAATGGTGGTGAAGCTAAATAGTTTGCTTTCACAAGCGGATGTACACGACCTTCGAAGT
>Ga0209013_10001967_pt1 | contig 18902 bp, 15 predicted proteins | sample Cruoilmetagenom2_FD_187291 | JGI IMG/M metagenome (GOLD analysis project Ga0209013, IMG submission 187291) | Oil polluted marine microbial communities from Coal Oil Point, Santa Barbara, California, USA - Sample 2 (SPAdes) (version 2) | ecosystem: Environmental > Aquatic > Marine > Oil seeps ...
GGAAGTCAGTCCGCCCTCAAAGCCGTGATTAAGCACCAGCAACAGAGACTCAGAACAGCATAGTTTGTGGTTTTCATAAAGGTTCTCTGCCCGTTGACCTACGAGTTTAATAAGATCTTCGTGCGGAAAGGATTTTTTAGTATGTGAATTCATTCAATCAACCGGATTAAATTTTCTCTGGAAAATTATATTAATTATTAGTTATGTCATGTTATTGAGTTGTTTGACAATTTTATATCGATAAAGATGTCTAGCAAAATAATAATACGAAAGGAGAAAGAATGAAAAGAAAATTGTTTTTCAGCGTATTGATGGTAGTTTTGGTCTTTTTTGTTACCAGTATTTGCGTCGCGGGACAAGGAAAGAACAAAGGCTCTGGCAATTCAAACAAGCAATCTCTTGAAACTTCAACCCAGGGCAAGGAACGTGCTGAACAGCGTCAGCAGATGAAAAAAAAGGGCGAGAATTCAGTTGAAAAGGATGATGAGGAGAAGGGGAAAAAGAAAGAGAAGGGCAAAAAGAAGGAAAAGGGCGAAAAAGATAAAGATAACAATGATGATAAGGACGATGATACCGATGACAAAAAAGGCTCACCCTCTGATGAAGAATTACAAAAGGAATCAAAGAGGAGATGGTGGTAAAGCGTGTCATGGAATGGGTTGGCCGTTCGATTAAGGGCCTGGAGCGTGTCAATTTAAAATAATAAACGTAGCAAAATTGCGTGCGAAATTTAAAAATGACTGGCGATACCGGAAAAATAATTGATCAGCAGCATTTGGAAAACGGCATTGAACTTTTGCTGTATGATCGGTCCCGGGTCACGGCAGGTGACCGTTGGCAGGTCGAATTGAAGTGTGAAGCGCACATTCCTATTGATAAGAGCTATTGGGAGTTGGTGACCCATGAAGAGGCACATCTGCTTCCGGATATCCGGAAGATACTGGGGGACCGGTTGGTGTTCGTTACCACCAAGCAGCGTAATTTTGTCGATGCAAATGAACGCGAAACAGTACTTCAGGAAATGGTGCACCAGGTTTTCAATTCAATACTGAAGTACCTGAAGAAGGCACATTTTCCTCGAGAGTTTTTTAAGACGCAATATCGTGAAGCCCTTCAGAAGGTGTTGATCCAGCAGGCAATGGATCAGGCTGAAAAGTCGGTCCCGGAAGATGACTAGCTAGGAATGATACTCCGTTAATTAATCCTATGAAACTTTAGTTTTGTTGATGGTTCAAGCTTTGCTAAACTTGTAAACTGGTGATATTACAACGAGGCTAAACCAAAAGAAAGTGAAGCCTATCACTTGGTCCCGCGCTGCGTGACTGCCCTGCGCTCCTCGAAACGACCGGGAGTTTGAAAACTCGCTACGCTCAAACAGGTCAAACTCCTGTTTCGGTCGATTCTGTGGTGCTCGGCGGCGTAAAATGGCAAATTAGAAAACATGTAGCTTATTTGTTTGTATTCGAGGGGCTCAATGATTCTATCATTCCCTGGAGAAAAGCAGTTCATGCGTGTCCGGGGCTGCATCAACCACGATACTGTCTCCCTCACCGAATTTCCCTTCCAGAATATGCATGGCAAGCTGGTCCTGGATGTAACGTTGTATCGCTCTCTTTAACGGTCTGGCGCCAAAAGCAGGATCATATCCCACCTCGATAAGGAAATCTTTGGCCGCATCCGTAAGGCTGATGGTAAATTTTCTCTCAGCCAGTCTCCTGGTCAGAAGTGTCACCTGGATATCAACAATTTTGGCTAGATCTTCCTTGGCCAGACCATGGAAGATGATGGTCTCATCGATGCGATTGAGAAATTCAGGCCTGAATTGGCGGTGCAGGATTTCATCCATCTGTTTTACCATTTCCTGCCTCTTCTGTTCTCCCAGTTCCATGATGAGCTGACTGCCCAGGTTAGAGGTCATGATGAGAATGGTATTCTTAAAGCTCACTGTGCGGCCCTGGCCGTCAGTCATGCGGCCATCATCCAGAATCTGCAGAAGAACATTGAAGACGTCTGGATGCGCTTTTTCTATCTCATCAAACAGGATGACGGAATAGGGCCTGCGCCGGACTGCCTCGGTAAGGTAGCCTCCCTCTTCGTAGCCCACATATCCTGGAGGGGCACCGATCAGCCTGGCAACAGAGTGCTTCTCCATGAACTCTGACATGTCCAAACGGACCATGGCCTGTTCACTGTCAAAAAGAAATTCTGCCAGGGTGCGGGCCAGTTCCGTCTTGCCGACACCGGTCGGCCCCAGGAAGATAAATGAGCCGAGTGGACGGTTCGGATCCTGCAGGCCGGCCCGGGCTCGCCGTACGGCATTGGCAATAGCCTGGATAGCCTCAGATTGTCCGACAACCCCTTTGGCCAGGAACCTTTCAGCATGCACCAGTTTGTCCTTTTCAGATGCCAGCAGGTTGTCAACCGGGATACCGGTCCACTTGGCAACAACACTTGCAACATCTTCCTCATCCACTTCTTCTTTCAGCATTTTGCGGTCCTGCTGGATCTCGGCCAAGCGCTCGTTTTCTTCAGCCATCTGTTTTTCAAGCTCTATTTTCCTGCCGTGACGGATCTCGGCAACCTTGCTGAGATCGCCTGCCCGCTCGGCCTGCTGTTCTTCGATGCCGGCCTCTTCTATCTGGGCCTTGATGTCCCTGATCTTCTGAATGATTTCCTTTTCCAGTGACCAGTGACCTTTCATGCTGTTTAAGGATTCATTGATATCAGCAAGTTCATTTTCCAGTTTTGCAAGATGCTCTTTTGAGACCTTGTCTTTTTCTTTTTTCAGGGCCTCCCGTTCAATTTCCAGCTTTATTTTTTTGCGTTCCACCTCGTCAATTTCCGTGGGCATGGAATCGATCTCGATGCGCAGCCTTGAGCCTGCCTCGTCAATGAGATCAATGGCCTTATCAGGCAGGAAGCGGTCAGATATATAACGGTTTGACAGGGTGGCGGCAGCAACGGTTGCCGAATCAGTGATGCGTATTCCATGATGCACTTCATATTTTTCTTTAAGACCACGCAGGATTGCTATGGTATCCTCAACGGTCGGCTCCAATACGAGAACCTGCTGGAATCTTCTCTCAAGGGCAGCATCCTTTTCGATATATTTTTTGTATTCATTTAAGGTCGTTGCACCTACACAGTGAAGTTCACCGCGGGCCAGGGCCGGCTTGAGCATGTTGGAGGCATCCATGGAACCCTCTGCTGCCCCGGCACCAACCAGGGTATGGATTTCATCGATGAACAGGATGATCTCACCTTCGCGTTTCTGGACTTCTTTCAAAACTGCTTTTAACCGGTCTTCAAATTCACCGCGATATTTGGCACCGGCTATAAGGGCACCCATATCAAGGGCAACAACCTGTTTGTTGCGCAGGGTTTCAGGAATATCTCCGTTGATAATGCGCTGGGCCAGCCCTTCTACAATGGCTGTTTTCCCCACACCCGGTTCACCGATCAAAACAGGGTTATTCTTCGTGCGCCGGGAAAGGACCTGAATGACCCTGCGGATTTCATCATCACGCCCAATTACCGGGTCAAGTTTTCCCTGTTTGGCAACATCAGTCAGGTTTCTGGCATACTTTTCCAATGCCTGGTATTTCTCTTCAGGATTCGGATCTGTGACTCTCTGGTTGCCGCGGATGCTGACCAGGGCCTGCAAGAATGCATCTTTGCCAATACCATACTTTTGAAGTAAATCAGTGACAGCACCTTTTTCTGAAAGGAGAGCCAGAAAAAGATGTTCCTGGCTGACATATTCATCCTGCATATTGGAAGCCAGGGTGAAGGACTGGTCTAAAATCTTTTTGAACTGCTGGGAGGCGTAAACCTGTCCAAAGCCTCCACCGCTTACCTTCGGCAGGTTCTCAAGCAGGCGCTCTGCTTCAACCTTCAGAGCAGAGAGGTTAACCTCCATCTTCTGAAGAACCGGGATAATGACCCCATCTTTTTGTTCGATTAGGGATGACAGAAGATGTTCAGGCTTAATTTCCTGGTGCCCAAGACGTTCAGCAATGGTCTGGGATTCTTGGATAGCCTCCTGTGATTTTATGGTGAACTTGTCAAATTGCATATTTTCCTCCGCAATTTATATATATGTCTGAAATTAAATAAGATTTGTGATTTGCAACTGCATAAAAGGTTAAGATCGTTCCAGTAATCTGTCAAGAAAGGGGGGAAAGCTGTCAGCTGACAATTTTGAATTCTGTATTTTAAATTCTGAATCAGTTTTTCTGCTGCTCGGCTGCGTGAAATGGCTTTTATAATGGAAATTTAATTTCAGAGGGCAAAAAAATACCCCCGTGCAGAAAACTGCGCGGGGGTAAGTGTGAAAATAAAATGAAAAAATCAGCCGCAGCCGCTGGAACTGCAGCCCGCGCTGCTGCTGCAACCGCCACCACCGATGGGCTTGGCTGAACTGATTGAAAATCCAGACCTCATACCGGCGTCCATAAAATCAATCTTGATAGATCCACAGGTGTCCAAAAGGTTGTTGTCAACCAGGAATATCAATCCATCCTGCTCATACTTTGCATCAGATTCTTTTGGCTCATCCAGAGCCAGTCCCAGAGATGGGCCAGATCATCCGCCGGACATAAGGGATACACGTAAGGCAGAATCAATCTTGTTCTGCTCCATGTACGATTTAAGATTTTGTGTTGCTAACTCTGTTACTTCAAACATTACTAGTACTCCTTGCCTATTATTTTAATCTTAACGTCTGCTTGCTTTCAGGCCAGATAAAAAATACCGTTAAACCGGAAAGGCTGGCCAGCGGAAAGCTGCAGACAAACCTATTGTTTAAATTTTTCTTATTATAACTGTAAGGAACATCAGTAAATATGTCAACATTGGAAACGACCATACCCCAATGACCAGTTTTTATTGTATTAATTTTATTAAGAAAATTTTATATTACATGATTTAAAAAGAGTGATGCACTGCTTATCAGAAATATGTATATTACAATAAATACGCAAAATGAACCAGATTTATAATTTTGCCGGCAGTAGTAGGTTTGCCGTTTGCCGGTTAAAAGTATTTATGAATTTAATAATCCATAAGGTGGGAAATGAAAAAGATAGTGATATCTACAGGCGGCGGAGATGCCCCGGGATTAAATGCAGTTATTTACGCTGTAGTGCAATCGGCCCATCTCCGTGGATGGGAGGTGTACGGAAGCCGCAGCGGCTATAAAGGTTTGATCGATCTTGATGAGTTGATACGTTTGACCCCTGAAATGGTTGAGGACATAACCCCGACAGGGGGTACTATTCTTGGAAGCACCAACAAAGGGAATCCATTTGCCATGCCGGTGGAGAATATGGCGGGAGAGACTTTGATACGGGATGTTTCAGAACGTATTCTCAAGAATTTCAAGAGGATGTGCTTTGCTTGTCATATTGCTGTGGGAGGGGACGGCAGTCTGGAAATTGCCCACCGTTTCGCTAAACTCGGCATGCCTGTTGTGGGAGTGCCCAAAACCATTGACAATGACCTTGGGGCGACAAATCTCACTTTTGGTTTTGATACTGCTGTATCTACTGCTACAGAGGCCTTGGACAAGCTGCACTCAACCGCCAAATCCCATGATCGGGTCATGGTTGTGGAAGTCATGGGGCGGGAGTCCGGCTGGATAGCACTCAATTCAGGGATTTCAGGCGGGGCAGATGTTATTCTCATCCCCGAGTTTGTTTTTGATATTGATAAAGTATGTGAAAAGATTGCTGATAATGAACTGCACGGCAAGGATTATTCTATTGTTGTAGTCGCTGAAGGCGCCCAGGAAAAAGAATGCGATGTTTTTTGTCGGGAGGGCGAGGTAGGCAGGCAGGAGGTGGTCCTGGGGGGGGTAGGTGAGTGGGTAGCCCAAAAAATAAGGGAAAAGACCCAAAAAGATACCAGGTCCCTGGTCCTGGGACATTTGCAGAGGGGAGGCACCCCGACAACCTTTGACAGGCTTCTGGCCTTACGTTTCGGGGCTGCAGCAGTTCGCATGGTGGAATTGGAGACCTTTGATCATATGGTGGCATTGGCCACTCCTGCCATGATAGCAGTACCGCTGATTGAGGCTATCAAGTCGAGGAAAACAGTCGACAGCGATAATGACAAGGTTCTTACTGCTCGTGAGATCGGTATCTGTTTTGGAGATTGATTTTAACTTATTTTTGAAAACTATTTTTTAAGGCTAAGCTAATATTTTTATAAATGTATTTTGTTTGTTCATTTTCTTTGCTTGCCCAAAGAAAACGAACCAAAAGAAAGGGCAGCCGTTCACTTGATTCGCTTTTAGCGAACAATCCTTCACGTTTTTAAAAAAGACGGGCGCTGCGAAACTCGCTTCGCTCAGACAGTCCTCGCGCTTTTTCCGTCTTTTTTAAAAACGCTCGGCTGCATGAAATGGCATCATAAAAACATATGAATAAAGTTCAGGAAATCTACGAAATATTATTAGGTCATTTCGGGCCGCAGGGATGGTGGCCGGGTGATACGCCGTTTGAGATCATGGTCGGAGCGGTTCTTACCCAGAATACCAATTGGGTTAATGTCAGCCGGGCCATTGATAATCTGAAAAAAAATGATCTTCTCTCATTTGAAAAAATGCATGATCTGCCGGTTGAACTGCTTGCAGAAAAGATCAAACCTGCCGGCTATTTTAACCTCAAGGCGGTACGGCTGAAGAATCTTTTGAATTTTATCGGTGATGAATATAACGGTTCCCTTGAGGACATGTTGCACGAAGATGTTTTAAATCTTCGTGAAAAAATCCTGACAGTAAAAGGGATCGGCCCGGAAACGGCCGACAGTATTCTTTTATATGCAGGCAACAAGCCTGTTTTTGTAATCGATACCTATACCCATCGCATTTTTTCACGCCATAATTTCATAGCTGAAGAAGAAAGTTATTATGAGATCCAGGAATATTTTACGCTATCCCTGCCGGAAGAAGTGGAACTGTTTAATGAATACCACGCCCTCATCGTCAGGCTCGGTAAGGAGTTTTGCAAAAAGAGTAAACCATTATGCAGTCAATGTCCGCTAAATGAGTTTAATGGGTTCATGTATTCCGAGGACACCTGAATATTTTAGAGGCTGTTAGTTATTGAAAATTAATGAGGACACCCTCTTGATCTTTCCTTCTGTTCCAACCTTATTTTTCCAACATAGTCCATCAGTTCTTCTTCGGAAATAATCTGCTTGGCGATAAGGATGTCGATTAGGGCCAGGTTGACAATGATCTCTGTACTTAACATATCTTCTACCGTGATATCTGTTTTTTGAAGATTCATACGTATAGCCATTTGAAAACCTCTTTATCGGTCTGGTATTAATTGATATGCCATGACTAAAGTAATCCTGGCTCCTGCCTTCAGTTTCCTCCAATGACGTTCTGGCAAATTTATATTTATGATCCGTAATAAAACCGACATTGCTATGCTGTCTTGAGAGTAGATTGCAAGGAGGATACCAATTCTGGAAAAAATTTGATAACTTACTGTTTTGTTAAAGGGAAAAATTAAAATTAGGGAAATTGCCGCTCTATTTAATTTCTATTTATGTATGTTATTCAATACAATTTGTAAAATTTTTTACACCTGTGATATTTAATCGAAAAGAAACAGATGAAGCCATTGTTTGTAGTAAATTGACCGCCTGTGCCACTTAATACTCTCACCTATTATCTTTACATATTTATAGGTCAAGAGGCCTATTGGAAATATATTTAAAAACCCCCTCAGAATTAACTGAGAAGGTTTTGGTTTAATTTCTGGAGGTCAGCCTTTTGAATGTATTTTCACAACATACCAATTCTGCACCATCAGCATGTTTATACTTATGATCAGCTTCAATTCTTAATACATATTTTTTTGTAGAATCAGGATAAGATCCTATCCCCACAATCTCCCAATATCCTTTCAGCCCTTCTAGGATTACTTTATCCCCCAAATTATATTCCATGTCCATAGTCTAGATTATAACTTTTAATCTTGGTGAAAGGTACAGCTTTATTGCTTGCCAGATTGTCAACCCATTCACGGTTTATTCGATGCAACTAAATCAAATTTTATATTAGCCTGACAATAAAGCGATGCCAATAAATTTTATGAAGTGACGAGTTATTTGATGGGTTGATATAGATAAAAAGCTGTTAGCGGAGGAGTGTAGATGTTACTTGCCAACATCTTGACTTTGCACGATTTTAATCATTAAAAAGCAGATTTTTTACTTATCTTTTTTGGGGTGTTCATTATACCAGAGGAATGAGCGGCAGAAACCGCGGATGATCCGTGCCTCTTTGGCTCGCAGGCCCATCCTTCCCAAGAAATGCCTGATGTTTCGTATCCAGTACGAATTATCATTTGTCCTTAAAAACCCTATTTTGTTAAGGAGTTCTTCCACATGCTCATACATACCCTCCAGTTCATATGAGCTGGCCAGCTTGGGGCTGGATTCGATAATCCTGCCGGAATGCATTACACCCCAGTAAAGTTCATAGCATAAAATTGCGACTGCCTGTGCCAGGTTCAGGGATGAGAAATCTGCGGTCGGTATGTTCACTGTGGTCTGGCAATATTTGAGATCATCGTTGGTGAGCCCTCTGTGCTCAGGACCAAAGAGCAGGGCAACCTGATTATTTTCAAGTAGAGGCAGGATAGATTCAGAAATGTAGCGAGGACTGTTTTCAATTAGTCTTTTCCTGCCTTCTCTGGCAGAGGTCCCCACAACATGGGAAAATGGCGCCAGCGCATCTTCAAGACTGTTGAATCGCTCAAGCTGTTTGATAAGATGCGCAGCTTTATGGGTGGCCATTTTCAGCATTTTCTCCTGGTCAGGAGCTTCATTACGGACAATGATCAACCGGGAAATTCCCATGTTCATGGCACAACGTGCCGCTGCTCCGATATTTTCAGGATATTTGGGTTCCATGAGGACAATTGCGATATTGTCCAGCAGATTCTGTTTTTTTTGTGATTCAGGCATGTTTTAAAATGTTAATTTGTAAGTGCCTAAAGTTTCTTTTTAAAAAGGTTTCGAGGTTTCAAGGGTTCAAGGTTTCAAGCAAAAAAAGAGATAACTTAGGGCAAAAAAAAGTTTAAAAGCGATTGTCAATTATCTGTATTTATTCCGTGTCTTCTTTTGTGTTTCGTGCTTTTCGGGTTCTTATGTACCCTTGACCCCTAAAAACCTGTTTCTATATACATGCTGCCTGCCAGGTGTCTTTATCTTTTATCCTTTTCTTTTGTCTTTATACCCTTGAACCCGCGACTCCTTGGAATCTGTTTTTTAATCCAGAACGAAATTTATTCTGCGCTGCCTTACATCAACACTTTCAACCCGCACCCGCACAAGGTCGCCAACCTGAAAAATTTTAGCTGTACGTGAGCCGATGAGTCGGTAGCTTTTTTCGTCAAACTGGTAATGATCCCCTTTGAGATTTGCTATTTCAATGGCGCCGCTGACAAAATGATCCAGAAGCTCGATAAAAAGTCCAAATGCAGTTACTCCGGAAATGATTCCGTCAAATGACTCTCCGATTTTTTCTGCCATGAACCGGACTTTCAAACGATCGGTCATTTCCCGATCCGCAATCACAGCAGCCCTTTCCCTGCCGGAGAGGAAATCACCTGCCTGCTGCAGATCAATGGCTGGGGAGGTGGTGGAACTTTTCTTTTTTGTAAGCAGGTTTGTCAGAGTGCGGTGCACAATCAGGTCCGGGTAACGTCTGATCGGCGAAGTAAAATGGGTGTAATAGGTGGCAGATAAGCCGAAATGCCCGACATTTTCATGGGAATAACGGGCGCGCTGCATTGTGCGCAGGAGAATATTGTTCACAATGTACTCTTTGGGGGTGTCGGCAACCATGGAGAGTATCCTGCCGAACCATTTGGGGGAGCCGCTGTTATCCGTCAGATGCAGCCCCAAGGTGCGGGCAAATGCAGTAAACTCCATAACTTTGACATCATCGGGTGACTCATGGACCCTGTACAGTGTTGGATAATTATTGGTTTCCAGTGTTTCTGCAACAGCCTCGTTTGCTGCCAGCATGAATTCTTCAATCAGTTTATGGGCCATATTGCGCTCGGCCCTGATTATATCAGAAACCTGTTCGTCAGCATCAATAAGCACCTCAGCTTCTGGAATGGAGAAACCAATACTGCCGCGTATAAGCCTTTTCTTTTCCAGGACTTTGGCCAGTTCACCCATATTTTTCAGATGAGCATGAATGCCCGAGTACTCATTGATAAGTTTGCTGTCCCTGTCAACAAGAATCTGTTTTACAATAGTATAAGTCAACCGGTGATGACTGGTAATGATGCTTCGAGTGAATTTTTTTGTCAGCCTTTTGCCTTTTGGGTCAAATTCCATTATTGCGGTGAAAGCCGGTCGGGCTTCATTGGGCACCAGGCTGCAAAGGTTGTTGGAAAGACGTTCAGGCAGCATGGGGACAACCCGGTTGGGGAAATAAACACTGGTGCCGCGTTCATAAGCTTCCTTGTCCAGGGCGGAACCGGGTTTGACGTAGTAGCTTACATCGGCGATTGAGACATAGAGGAGCCACCCTTTTGCAGTCTTTGCCACAGCAACGGCATCATCAAAATCCCGTGCTGTTTCACCGTCAATTGTTACATGCGGGATGTTGCGCAAGTCGAGCCGTTCTTTTTCTTCAGGCATGGTATCAGGATACCTGTCTGCTTCCTGCAGCGCCCTGTCTGAAAATTTATGGGGCAGTTTGTATTTGCGAATGACTATTTCAGTCTGAACTCTGATATCCTCAGGATCACCCAGGACTTCAACTATACGTCCTTCAGGGTTGCGTTTGCCGCTTTTAAAATCAGTAACTTCTACAACCACTGCGTCTCCGTTTCTGGCACCGCAGGAGTTTTTTCTGTGGACCAGAATGTTGAAGAGAAAGCGCTCGTCTTCCGGGATCACCAGGCTCGTCTGTCTCCCTGCCTCATAGATGCCGACAAGGACGGTGGCAGCCCGCTGGATTACCTTGATCACCTCTGCTTCCGGTCGGCGCTTTTTAGAAAAGAGTCTGAAGAGAGCTCGGTCGCCGTGATGTGCACTGCCCAGATTATCAGGCGCAATGAAGGGGTCCTGCCGCAACTTTTTATCAGCCTTTTGCAGGGCATTCGGCCTGGCGCCGATAATGGCAAATCCAAATCCTCTGGGATGGACCTCAACAGATCCTTCAACAAGATTTGTGCCTTTTTTCAGTCCATAAATCCTGCCCGCACGTTTACTTCCGGAGCAGGAAATAATGTCACGTTGGCAAAGATCTGAGAGTAAGCTGGACAGCATTTTTCTGTCTGAACGGGTTAGAGAAAGAGCGTCCATGATGTTTACCATGGTCTGCGGTTCTTTTTCCTTATAAAGGATGGCGAGTACTTCCTGTTCAAGGTCAGTAAGCCTATTATTATTTTGCGTTTTCCTGGGCCCGGCCAAGCGGCGGAATTTTTTTCCTGGATAGCTGGTCTTGCCGTACTTGTCCTGCCGGAAGCCTTTTTTTCTTCTTCTCATAATTAAATTGTATTAGAGTCTCTATGGCGGCCTTGCTGATCTAATCTGCCAGTTGATTTTTCAAGTGAGGTTATACGTAGTTTTTTCTTGAAAAGCTGGACGTATAGCCTTTATAAAAATATCATTTTCCTGAAAAAGACTTGTACGGTTGATAACTCAGTGTTATTTAATAAATTTTTAGAAGAATCTATCATACTCTATATCACAATAAATAGCAGTAAACACTCTCCGTTTGTATGATAAAGAAAGAATTTGATATTGTTGGCTATAAAGAAGTGATGGCCAATTTTCTGGATGACCCGGATGGCAAAGACAAGGTTTTTTTTGAAGCACTTGATTTTGCAGTACAGGCCCATGCCGGACAATGGCGTAAAAGTGGTGATTCTTATATTCTGCATCCCTGCAATGTAGCCCGAATATTAGCAGAGGAAATGGAGGTCAGAGATCCGGAGATTCTGGCAGCAGCACTCCTGCATGATACAGTTGAAGATGTCAAGGAAGTTAACAGTGAGGTTATAGGTAAGCGGTTCGGTACAAATGTCGAGGCCATAGTTGATGGTTGCACCAAGATCACCCATTCTTTCGGTGATAAGCAGACATTTTACAAGCTGGTGCACCGGAAGATTTTTTCAGGTGCAGCAGCAAGACTTGAAGTGATGTTGGTAAAGCTTGCCGACCGGCTTCACAACCTGCGGACCCTGGACGCCATGCCTAGGGACAGACGCCAGAAGGTGTCGGATGAGACACTGGACATTTATGCTCCCATGGCGAGGGTTATGGGCCTCTTTGATCTTAAGAGAGAACTCTACCAACTTGCCTTAAAGAATAAATTTCCCAAGCAGAGCAATAAAGTACTGGCGCATATCCGGAACCTGGAAAACTCGCCAACTGTTGAAAAGATTGTTTCCACACTCAATAAGGAGTTGGAAAAGGTCTGGATCAACGGAGAGATTAAAGTAAGAGCCAAAGGGCTGGGTGGGTATTTCGATCCTGTTAACAAGGTGCTTTATAAGACCCTTGAGCATCCTCTGGAGATTGTTGTCCTGGTAGATAACGTAGAATCATGCTACCGGGTCCTGGGTCTGGTCAACCTGCACTTCCCACCCATTCCCAGGACTATCCGTGACTTTATCGCCAACCCCAAACCGACTGGTTATCAGGGACTGCACGCAAGGGCCAATATCAAGGGCGAAAACTTTCTTTTTAAAATAAAAACCCCGGAAATGGCCAGGTATGCCCATAAGGGTATTATTAAGGCCTGGTCAAGCAAAGGAAAAGTTCCCGGCCACTTTGAAAAGGGGTTACGGGAGATGTTTGATTTTCTCAGCGAAGACCAGGGACTCTCACCCAGGGAGATGATCGCGGCAAGCGGCAAGAAAGAAATATATACCTTTACCCCAAAAGGTGATCGTATTTTTTTGCCATTGCATTCCACCGTACTGGATTTTGCCTATCAGGTTCATACCGAGGTGGGGAGAAGATGTGCAGCTGCCCAGATTGGCAGCAACAGGGTAGAGCCTGACCATATATTAAAAGACGGAGACCAGGTTAAAATCATTCTTCAGGAAAATCCGGTGCTCTTTGAACCTCGTCTGCAGGAACTCTGTAAGACTCCCAGGGCTCGCTCAGGGCTTGCAAAGGGTTTTAAGATTCGGCGGCAAGCCCTGGCAGTGCAGATCGGCAGGGAAATGTTGGAGCAGGAGTGCAAGCGCTATGGCCTGACTCTTGATGAATTGAAGGAATGCGAAGATGATATTCTTGAAAAATTGGATTTGGATTCACTTGAGCAGCTTTATTTAAACGTCGGCGAAGCAAAATTTCTTTTCCGCGACCTGCGCCACAAAATAATAAGCTGTTTGCCGCTGGACCTGGAAATAATAAAACCTTCCGGCCGCAGACTGCATAAAATCTCCCTTACCACTCTGGACCCGGCGATCATTAAGTTCTCTTCCTGTTGTAAACCGATACCAACACAGAAAGGTCTTATAGGCATTCTGGATGAACGCGGCATATCGGTGCATCAGAAAAAATGTGAAAGGTTCCGGGCTTTGAAGGTGCGGCGGAAGGATGTAATTGAGTTGCAGTGGCTTCTTAAGGATTCAGTCATTAGCAGGCCCCAGCACTTATTTGTTGAAGAGGCGACCAGAAACCGCATACTGATGATACTTGCCGTTGCTCCTGACAAGATGAAAGTTGCTGATATTTTAGTCCTTTCAAGGATAGATGCCAGAAAGCCTGCCTGGGAAATTAACTTTGAGGTTGCCGACCTGCATGGCTTGAAAAGTATCCTGGCCCATTTCAATAAATCCGGTCTGCCGTATGAGTTCGTAATTGAGCAGTAGGTTTTCAAGAAGAATTCAAAAGGATACAGATGTTTTTTTTCGTAATAGATTTTTCCTCCGAAAAAGCGATTACTTAACATTAAAGCAATAAAAACTATCGGACTACCGCCAGGATATTGCTGCTGAACAGTGGCATCAATCCCAGAAGAATCATAGCAGAGGTGAGCATCAGCAGGACTTTTCGCTGTGTGTAGTCGGTGATAAGCGGCCTGTCACGTTAAGAGGCCCTATCAAGGGGGGTTGCTCGATTATATTGTGATATCAAATGGTTAGAAAAGTGAATCTGGTGGGTCCAATAATCTGGGAATGGCTCGTAAAACGGCTTTTTAAATTAGATAGAATGTTTGCCAGTAGTCAACATATCCACTGTACATTTTAATTATTTTCAAAAGAGTAAGAATTCAATATGTTGAAAGAAATTACAGGTTTTTTATTTGAACAAATAGTTAAATTATAGTTTATAAATATTCTGTATAGCTCTCCAATTCAATTTGTTAGAACAGTTTTATATTAAAGCCCTAAGCATGAATTTGAACAAAACAAAAATATTTTTACTCATAGGGCTATTGTTTTTTTCTTTCCCCCCCTCCCACCTCAATCGCCACAGATGCTCTTATAGACTTTAAAAAATCCTCGCCGGCCGGCCTCATTTTAAGATCAGGTATATTTATTGGAAACTCTGGGAATCCAGACGACTTTTACCTAAATTTTTTAATCCCATTTCATAGTCGGCAAGATAGTTTAATGATGCTCGATTTTACCATGAGCGTTAGTAATTATTCTGGCGATAGTGCTAATGAGGGAAATATCGGCTTTGTCTACAGAAACCTTTTGTATAATGACAAACTCATGTTAGAATTTAATGCTTTTTTCGATACCAGGCGAACCATATTGGATAATCGATTCAACCAGGTTGGACTTGGAGTAGAGGCATTTTCCCATTGGTTTGACTTTAGAGCTAACTATTATCATCCTCTCACTGATGCAGCCAGAGAGCCTAAGTTTGACTTATTTTATCCTGGAAGTCCCCCTGGAACTCTTGTTGCCCTGGGCTTTGAAGAGCCCCTTCAGAGGTGGGACGCGGAGGTGGGTGTCCTCCTGCCAGTACTTTCTAATTACCTGGGAACCAAAGTCATTGCCGGTCTTTATAGCTTTTAACCAAATTATCATGACAGAATATATGGAAATGAGGTCAGAGTTGAATTAAGACCTAACGATTTTATCACCTTAACAGCAGAATTTTATGATGACAATATTTCAAGCTCAACGTATCTGGGTGGTTACCTGACCATACCTATTCCATTTTATGACAATGCAAGTGACATTTTTAACCCGGATTACAGTTTTGGGAAGGGAGTTCGAGATTTCAAAACCAGGATGCTTGACAAGACTGAGAGAGATCGCCATATACGAACTCTGGCAGGCCCTATCGGTCCGACAGTTTCAGTTGGTGAAGTCCCTGGGATAACTACAACAACATTACCGACGCCAACGACTACGACCACCAGCACCACAACCACAACGACTCAGCCACCGACAACCACAACGAGTACGACGACTACTACGTTGCCGGCGTTTTGTTCGGATCCTTGTGCTGTTGGTGGAAAAAAACCAAAAGAGTGCTACAAAGCTTTTGGTGGTGTTTATGAAGATGGTAATTGTACAAAGTGCAAAAAAAATCCTGCTACTCCTCCATATTGTCAATAGTAATTCACCATATATTTAGCAGATAAATGAACGGGGAGGAAATTTTGCCCCTTTAATTCCTGAGGGTTGGCGCTATAAAATATTTCAGGTGAGAAAGGAAAATTGACAAGACATACTACTAGCGGAGAAGAAAAACCTACCCTTACAAAAGAGGCAGAGGGCACCATGGCCTGTAGTGCCTGAACCTTGTTGAATCGATACGGACAAGAATGAAGGATGATTGAGCACCTGATAGTTATAAAATTATTGTAAGGCAGGATGATTAAAATCTGCCCTGCTTATAAGTTTTATGTCCGCTATGAAGCTTGACTCGTGAGTGATTCTTAAAAGGTCAAGATTCCGGTGGATATGTTAACGTAAGCTGAGAAATTTTTAAAAAATCAGTCAACCTGCCACTTCCCTTTCTGGTCAGGACGGGCACTGCTTTTGTCCAACAACCGCTGAAATTCATTTCCCGGAATTTCCCTGGCTCCGAATTGCATGAGATGTTCTGTTTTCATCTGGCAGTCGATGAGATCGAAATTCCATTCCTGCAGTTTATTCATCAAGTGGACCAGGGCAATCTTTGAACTGTTCGGCTCTTTGCTGAACATGGATTCGCCAAAGAATATGGAGCCCAGCGAGATGCCATAGAGCCCTCCAACAAGTTCGTCATCAAGCCAGCACTCTACAGAATGTGCATAGCCCATATCATGGAGTTGACAGTATGCTTCAATCATTTCATCGGTGATCCAGCTACCTTTCTCCTGGCGTTCATCTGTATCTGCACATGCAGTTATCACCTGCCTGAAGGCAATATCCATTGTTACGGAATATTTTTCCTGGCGCATCAGGCGGGAAAGCCGCTTAGGAACTTTAAATTCTGCAGGAAAAATGACAAGGCGTGGAGAGGGGGACCACCAGAGAAGAGGATCTCCTTCTGAATACCAGGGGAAGATGCCGCTGCGGTAAGCAAGCAGCAGCCTTTCTGGAGAGAGGTCTCCTCCGATGGCAAGTAAGCCATTATTCTCCGCCAGTTCGGCAGGAGGGAAAATCAGTTTGTCTGTGAGCTGAAAGACCGGCATAAATTATTAATGACTCAATAACATTTGCAGCATTTGAGACAAAATGACTCCAAAGATCATTACTGTGAGAACACAGGGAAAAAGATATTTATATACCTTTATAAATGAGGCACTGAAATAATCAACAGTGAGCAGAAAGCAGAGATGCACAGGGGAGAGCATCATGCCTGCATATCCCATGCTGAAAGCCAGAACAAGGGCTGCAATGGGCTGCAGGGTGACATCAGCACTGACAAAACCCACCACAATGGGAAAGGCAGCGCCGGCGAAACCAATGGCAATGCCGGTGACAAGTCCTGCCAGGAATGGCAGAAATGCAATGATCAATGCTATGGGGACACTGCCTCGGGAAAGTTCCTGACCAGCAAGGGGTATTAACCCTGAAGAGTCGAGCAATGACTCAAAGACCATGACTCCTGCCAGGGTAATGAATACATTCATGGTCTTTTTTGAACCAATATCGGAAAACATTTTCCTGCTGAGATTCTTCCTGTTGCGCCAGATTATTCCCAGGCTGATAACCAGGCCGGTCAGCATGGCTAAAAGCTTCCAGGAAGCCTGGTTCAGGCCGGGCAGCATCTTATGAAAAAGCCCCGGTAGCAGAAGCGTTGCAAGAACAATTATTGATATGGGAATCAGAACCTGAACAATGCTTGGCAGATTTTGTTCTTCCGGACCATCTGTTTTAAAGGAAAGTTTATGTGACCTGAGCAGGAAAAAATATCCGGCTGTAATACTGACGAGTGTAAAGGGGATTTGCAGGAGCATAAATTTCCAGGTCTGCAGGGTAAAAATGGAGAGGGTCACGATAACAACAGGATAGAGCGGCCACCAGTATTCCAGGATGTGCCGGAACCAGTAGTTGACAGCAGCCTTCCATTCTGCAGAGTTGTTTGAGTTTTCAGCAGTCTTTCCGACAAGAGGGGCCGAGAAGAGAGCGCCGCCTGGCATGGGAACAAGCCCGATGGCTGCTGGAATAAGCACAAGGCTGACCGCCTGTCCATGTCTGCCTCCATAGCGGCGCGCCAGTGCCAGGATGGCCTTGCCGTTTTCCTCTGACGCCATGAAGTGGCCTATTTCCATGATAAGGGTAATGGTTATGGCCAAAAGCCATAATTCAGGACGTATAAGGGCTTGCCAGAAGTCACCGGGTATGGCTTGGATGTTCTTTGCCCAGAGATCCAGTATCAGGCCACCGCCAATCAGTCCCACACCGAGGGGTACCCGCAAGCGACTTGTTGCAAGCACACCAAAGAAAACAATGAGGATTTTGGCTACGGCAGAGAATTCCATGGTATTCCATGTTCATTTTCTTTGTTTGCCTTTATGCCCTGTTTTTAAGGGTGTTTATGCCCTGTTTTTAAGGGTGCAAAGAAAACGAACCAAAAGGCCATTTATGAGCAGGCACTAGAAGGGCTGCATGACCCAGATACCGCAAGGGCATGTATCCTTGCAGAAACCGCAGGCAATGCATTTCTCCTCGTCAGAGATATATTCATAGCCAACCTCGGATGGCACTTCCCGGCGGGTTATGGCATTGGTCGGGCACATGGTCTCGCAGAGATGGCAATCCCTGCACTTGCCGCAGGAAAGACAGCGATACGCTTCCCCTTCCACGTTGGCACCGCATTCGATGTCCGGCGGATAATGTTGTGTGGTCAGTGATTTGAGATCAATCAGTTTTTTATCAAAAGGCACCCATTCTTTACCCTGGGCCTGCGAGATAATGAAATCTGCTGATTTTTTGCCGCTGCCAAGAGCATTGGTTGCCAGGCCGGGACGTTCAACATCACCCACTGCAAAAACATTAGGTTCGGATGTCTGGCCGGTTGCATCTGTCTTGATCCAGGCAGCGCCACCGACGGACAGACATTCAACGGTGTCGGGCAGGAATTTCAGGGCCGGGATGTCACCGATTGAGATGATAACGGTCTGGGCCGGGATAAGATCACCATCGGTGGTGACAAGACCTTCTTCGGTGACTTTCTTGGTAATGACCGGCCAGCGGAAAGTGGCGCCAAGTTCCTCGGCGGACTCCTTTTCCTTGCCAAAGGCCAAAGGTTTCTGGATATCAACCAGGGTAACCTCTTCAGCCCCTAGTTGGTATGCTTCATAGGCTACGTCACATCCAACGTTACCGGCACCGATGATCACAACCTGCTTGCCAACTTCCAGGGGATTGTCGCTCTTGGCTGATTTAAGAAAATCCAGGGCGGCAATGACGCGTTCCTTGCCGGGGAATGGGAGGCGGCGTGGTTCA
>Ga0209013_10001968_pt1 | contig 18898 bp, 16 predicted proteins | sample Cruoilmetagenom2_FD_187291 | JGI IMG/M metagenome (GOLD analysis project Ga0209013, IMG submission 187291) | Oil polluted marine microbial communities from Coal Oil Point, Santa Barbara, California, USA - Sample 2 (SPAdes) (version 2) | ecosystem: Environmental > Aquatic > Marine > Oil seeps ...
GTTCTCCCCAGTCAAACCCGAGCCAATGGACATTGTTCTTTATGGCTTCGACATATTCGGTGGATTCCCTGCCGGGGTTGGTATCATCGAAGCGCAGGTGGCAAACGGAATTATTCTCTTTGGCAATGCCGAAATTAAGGCAGATTGACTTGGCATGACCGATATGGAGAAACCCGTTCGGTTCAGGTGGAAAACGGGTAATAACCCGACTGTGTTTGCCTGATTTCAAATCTTCGGCAATGATGGTCCTAATAAAGTCAAGAGGGGCTTTTTTCTGTGTATCGGAATTGTTTTCTGTCATTGCAATGAATCGTTACGTTAGTGTTATTTTATCACGATGGCGTTTTTACTTCCCTCCCCATAAGGAGGGGCATGCTGAAGTTACTCTGATCCGGAAGTTTTATACAACTTGTCAATATTCTTCAACCGTTCAACTACCTTTTCCTTTCCCAGGGCTTCAAGAATATCAAACATGCTAGGCCCGGCAAGTTGGCCGGTTAATGCCGTTCGCATTCCGTTAATGAGAATACCCGGTTTGATGTCAAGTTCGGCAGCCAGTTTTCGCGTGACGGCCTCAACTGAATCCTTGTCAAAGGTCTCAAGTTGTGCAAACCGATCCGCCAGAATGGGAAACCATTGTCTCAGGTCCGGATGCTTGAGGATATTTTTTTTCAGCGGCTTTTGTTCAATTGCATAATCATCGGCAAAGTATGCCCGCCCTGCATCAGCAAAGTCATGGATGGTATGAAAACGTTCCCGGACGAGATCAAGGGTTGCAAGAAACCACTGCTTTTTGTCAGCGTCATAGGCTTCATCCCACAACCCCTTGTCCTGGAAGTGTTTTTTAACCATAACAGCTATCTCATCAATGGGCATGGACCGCAGGTAATGACTGTTAATGGAAATTGCCTTGGGATCGGTAAAAAATTTGGGATCGTCCTTTCGGTAATTAAAGACCGAGTTGACCTTGCCTATACGCTCGAGTGTAAAGGCTTCGATGAGTTCCTCACGGCTGAAAATTTCCTGGTCGGTACCCGGATTCCAGCCGAGAAGTACCAGGAAATTGCACAGAGCCCAGGGGATAAAACCGTGGTCCCGGTAAAACTGGACCGCAACAATTTCTCCGTGGCTTCGTTTGGAGATTTTTCGTTTCTGCAAGTCTAATGTGAGTGGCATGTGGGCAAACACAGGAACCTGAGCGTCAAGCGCCTCATAAAGAAGGACCTGGCGGGTTGTATTGGTCATATGGTCCTGACCGCGGATAATATGGGTAATTCGGTCCCGGATATCGTCAACAACGTTGCAGAGTAAATAAAGGGGTTTGCCGTTGGAACGGACGATGACAAAATCCTCAATGTCATCGTATTTCCGCTCAATTGTACCAAGAACCTTGTCTTCGTATGCAACAGTGCCTTCATTTCGCGGTACTTTGAAGCGTATGATAAAAGGAATCCCATTTCGTTCCTTTGCTGCTATTTGCTCAGCAGTCAGATTCCGGCAGGTTCCGTCATACCGTATGTCTTGTTTGGCTGCCAGTGCTGCTTCGCGCTTTGATTCAAGTTCTTCCCTGGTGCAGAAACATTTGTATGCGTGTCCTGATTGCACAAGACGGTTAGCCGCCTTAACATGATCATCTGAAAATTCCGTCTGGAAGTAGGGGCCTTCGTCCCAGTCCAGGCCGAGCCAGTTGAGTCCGTCAATAATACCTTCGATTGATTCCTTCGTTGACCTTTCGGCATCGGTGTCTTCGATGCGAAGAATAAATTTTCCGCCGGTTTTTCGTGCATACAACCAGTTGAGCAAGGCTGTCCGTGCTCCGCCGATATGGAGATAGCCTGTAGGGCTGGGGGGAAAGCGAACGCGAACTTCAGTCATAGGTGACTCCTTGATTATTAAAAAATTTGTAAGAGTTCAGCAGCACCCCATCTGCACACGATCAGGACGTGCGGCATAGAGGGGCTATAGCCCACCCGTCCTGATCGTGCACATCTGGAGCACTGCTAAACTTTTACAAGTTTGGGGTAGAGACTACGTTTTGCATCCCCGGTGAACTGTTACAAAAAAATTATGCACACCTGGATTTATGTTTCCGGTTCAGCATAAATAAAAATGACAACGTTATATCGATAATTACGTGTTTGTTCAAGTGGGAAGGAATAATTCATAGTATTCTGGGCATTTTTTCTCCGGTTCTATGTGATACAGGTATACTTTCCTGTTGTCGTTAGAACGTATTGACGGTATAATTTCTTTTTCTGTTTTAAAAAGCAATAAGTTTATATTTATGATGAACTCGATTAAAGATTCAAAATTTAAGAGGAGAACATGAAGGTACTGATTAGCGACAATCTCGCTCCCATAGGAGAGAAAATTCTCAGGGATGCGGGCCTTGATGTAGATGTAAAAACCGCTCTGCCTCCGGAGGAACTTAAAGCAATCATCCCGGAATATGACGGGCTCGTCATTCGCAGTGCGACCAAGGTGCGTGAAGATATAATTGAAGCAGCCACTAACCTGAAAGTTGTCGGACGTGCCGGCATAGGCCTCGATAATGTCGATATACCTGCGGCCAGCCAGAAAGGTATTGTCGTGATGAATGCCCCGGACGGCAACGCGACTACTGCTGCCGAGCATGCTATTTCAATGATCATGTCGCTTGCCAGAAACATCCCGCAGGCAACTGCATCTATGAAGGCCGGCAAATGGGAAAAGAAAAGTTTTATGGGCCGTGAGGTTACCGGAAAGACCCTGGGTATTGTCGGCATCGGCCGTATCGGTTCTATTGCCGCCAACCGCGCCCAGGGATTGAAAATGAAGGTCATTGCCTTTGATCCGCATATGCCGCCGGAACTGGTCGAAAAGATTGGCGTAGAGCTTGTTGATCTTGAGGAGCTTGCCAAGCGGTCTGATTTTATTTCCGTCCATACTCCCCTGACCAAGGAGACCCATCATATTCTTTCCACGGACTTTTTTGCCAACATGAAAAAAGATGCCCTGTTCGTTGATTGCGCCCGCGGGGGTGTGGTCGATGAAGAAGCTCTTTTCAATGTTCTTAGTGAAGGACAGATTGCCGGAGCAGCTCTTGACGTTTATGAGAAAGAGCCGACAACACTCAAGTCGACTCCGCTTCTTGGTTTACATAATTTTATCTGTACGCCTCATCTTGGTGCGTCAACAAGCGAGGCACAGGAGAATGTAGCATCGGCCATAGCCGAACAGGTGGCTGATTATCTTCTCAAGAAGGTTGTCCGTAATGCGGTTAACGTTCCGTCGGTCAGTGACGATGTGCTCGCTTCTGTCGGCCCGTACATAACCCTTGGAGAAATGCTCGGCTCTTTGCATATGCAGATTGCCAGGGGAGGGGTGGAAGAGGTGAACCTCGAGTTCAATGGCGACCTTGCCGCTCAGGATACCAACCCGGTTACGGTAGCCTTTCTAAAAGGTTTGTTTACCCCCATTCTCCAGGATGCGGTCAACTTTGTCAATGCACCTCTTATTGCCAGGGAAAGGGGAATCCGTATCGTTGAGTCAAAATCCGAACAGGCTGCTGATTTTACCAATCTGCTTCGGGTTACGGTCAAGACAAATGAAGGGGAAAACATGCTTGCCGGAACCGTATTCGGTAAGAAAGAGCCTCGCCTGGTGCGGCTCAATTCCTTTCGTCTCGAGGGACTTCCCTCCGGCCCGATGCTGCTTGTCTATAACAAAGATATTCCTGGTGTTATCGGTGCCCTGGGTACAACACTTGGTAACGGCAAAGTCAATATAGCCTTGATGACGGTTGGTCGTCAGGAAGAGTCCAGGCAGAATGTAATTCTGCTGAATACCGATACGAGGGTTTCGAAGGAGCTTCTCGGAAAGGTCATGGCCCTGGAATACATTGAAGATGCTGTAGTCCTTGAATTACCACAGTATATAAACTGAAGTAGAGGAACGGTTCGTCTAGCCCCCATTTTTCACCAAGATCGTCGTGAAAAGTCGGTAAGTGCTGTTGACGCTGTGCTTAACTGCTTTGCAGCAGCTCGCTGGTGAGAAATGGGGGCTAGTATTAAACAAAACAAGCAGAGAGTGTACATCGGTCATGAATGAGCAGTCACAAAACTGTAATGAATGCCCTGAAGGACGGGTACGAAACGATGCCGGCAAATGTGTTATGCCGAAGGTGACATTTGCCAGCTTTATTCTGTCTCTAAATACGACAGCCCTTTTTCACCTGGGAGAAATTCCCCATCCCGAAAGCGGGAAATCAAATGTTGATCTTGAACTGGTAAAGCACGCGATTGATACCTTGTCTATCCTCCGTGACAAAACCAGGGGCAATCTGGACAAGAACGAGGAGGAGTTGGTTACTAATATCCTCTATGATTTGAAAATTCGGTATGTGAAGGCTTCTGACAGCTTGCCGTCGAAAAGTTAGGCCGAGCTGATAATGATGTCTGTTGACCGGATCTCGGTTGCAGCACCGGCCAAGATAAATCTGTACCTGAAGATTACCGGACGCAGGGAAGACGGATATCATCTTCTGGCGACCTTGATGCAGAAAATCAGCCTGCAGGACTACCTGGACCTTGAAAAGATTCTTGGTGGAATCAGCCTTAAGTGTCCTGACAGCAAGCTGCCTGAGGACGAGCGAAATCTTGTTTTTCAGGCGGCCAGACTTTTTTTTAAGAAAAGTTCTGATCGCCTGCATGATAAACGGGCAGGCGTTGCAATCAGCCTGAAAAAGAACATACCTCTAGCCGCCGGACTCGGCGGCGGTTCAAGCGATGCTGCTGCCACCCTTCTCGGGCTTGACGCCCTATTTAAAACGCATTGGACAATTGATGAGTTGAGGACAATGGGAGCGACCCTGGGAGCAGATGTTCCTTTTTTTTTCGTTGGGTGGTCGATTGCCTGGGCCGAAGGCATCGGTGATGAACTGTTTCCGGTCTTCCCTTTGGTGGATTACCGGGTTCTTGTTGTAAATCCGGGTTTTTCCGTATCAACTCAATGGGTGTATAAGAATTTTGCATTGACATTAGAGCAAAATATTTATAACCTAACATATTTACAAATTGACAAGTCAGCACATGGAAAACGGGATAAATTGACCCGTAGGCCTATCTTGCCGGATGAACTCGAAAATGATCTTGAGCGGGTAACTATTGAGCATTACCCTATAATTGATACTCTAAAAAAGAGATTGCTGCAGAGTGGTGCTGTTGCTTCCCTCATGTCCGGCAGCGGTCCTTCAGTTTTTGGACTTTTTTTGAAAGGTGATGCAGTAAGGGCGGTTGCCTGCTATGAAGAGTTGAAGAGTGAATACAGGAGCACATTTCTAGTAAACCCTCTGCAATAACTCTGTTTGTTGCTCTGCTGTTGAATGACAAATGGGGCGTCGTCAAGTGGTAAGACACAAGATTTTGATTCTTGCATTCGCAGGTTCGAATCCTGCCGCCCCAGCCAAATTTTGTTCGACTTGCATAGGGCCATAGAGTAGTTGAGACTTAACGATCTGAACAGTAACGCACCTGGCTGTAACCTGGAAAACGTCGGCAGAGCATTTTTTTGTGTGGCTGACAAAATTTAAGAGGCGGATATTATGCCAAACAGTATGAAAATTTTTACTGGTAATGCCAACAGAGAAATGGCAGATGAAATCTGCACATATCTGGGTGTTCCTTTGGCAGATGCCGAGGTAAAGAAATTCAGTGATGGGGAAATTTCTGTTGAAATCGGTGAGAATGTACGCGGAGCTGATGTTTTTGTCGTACAACCCACCTGCCCGCCGGTCAATGATCATTTAATGGAACTTATTATTATGGTTGATGCCCTGCGTCGCGCCTCTGCCCGACGCATTACCGCTGTCATCCCCTACTACGGTTATGCCCGGCAGGACAGAAAAGTCAGACCACGGGTACCGATAACCTCAAAAGCGGTGGCGGAAATGCTTATGGCAGTTGGGACCAGACGGGTGCTGTGCATGGACCTTCATGCCGGGCAGATCCAGGGTTTTTTTAATATTCCCGTTGATCACCTGTATGCAGCTCCTGTTTTGCTCAAATATATCCGCGAGTCGTTTCAGGATGTGATTATGGTTTCTCCGGATGCTGGAGGTGTTGAACGAACAAGAGCTTTTGCCAAGCGGCTGAATGCGGAGATTGCAATTATCGACAAGAGACGTGTAAGGGCTAATGAATGTGAGGCAATGCATGTCATTGGTGATGTGACAGGTAAAACAGCCATCCTTCTTGATGATATGGTCGATACGGCTGGAACGCTGTGCGGCGCTGCCGCCAAATTAATCGATCGAGGCGCAAAGGAGGTTCATGCATGCTGTTCGCATCCGGTGTTGTCCGGGCCGGCAATCGAAAGGCTTGAGCAGTCATCCATAAAATCATTGGTCGTGACAAACTCCATAGCCTTGCAGGGTGAGGCTATGAAATCAAAGAAAATCAAGGTGCTGTCAGTTTCTGAACTGCTTGCTGAGGCTATACGCCGTATTAATGCAGAGGACTCTGTCAGCTATCTTTTTGTATAGTTACAACAGAACAAAAAAAATCAGATAGTATTGAGGGAAGGAGGTTTTTCATGATTCAGGTTTCCATACCGGCCGCTATTCGTACAGATTTTGGCAAAGGAGAGTCAAGACGTTTGCGAATGAAGGATATTACACCGGCCATACTGTACAGTGGTGGGGCGGAGTCAATAGCCCTGCAGTTTGATTCGGGGCTGCTTTATAAAAATCTTTTTGATATTCATGGCCGTAATGCAGTTGTAACATTGAATATCGACGGCGACGATAAAGGAGAGCGTCATGTTCTTGTCAAAGAGATTCAGAAGAACCCTGTCACTGATCGACTCGTCCATGTTGATTTTCTCGAGATTGCCCTTGAGAAATCCATTGTTTTTACTGTACCGTTAAAATATGTTGGTACTGCACAGGGTGTTGACCTTGGCGGTGAATTCAAGATAGCAAAAAACAGTGTCAAACTGAGCGGAAGCCCACTTGATATTCCTGACTTCATCGAAGTGAATATCACCGCCCTTGAGAGAGGCGATGGGTTGACGGTTGCCGATATCAGCGTGCCTGATAAGGTTGAAATGCTTGAAAAAAGTGAAGCAGCCTGCGTAACAGTCTACTAGCCGGAAAAGAAATTCTTCCGGCTTTTCATTTATTGTTTCTGCGCTCAAAGTGGATTCATGCCAGACAGTAGATTCATGATCGTCGGCCTTGGCAATCCTGGGTCGAAATATGAAAAAACAAGGCATAATGCCGGATACCTTGCCCTGAATTATTTCGCTGATAAAACCGGTGGAAAGTTTGACTCTGAAAAAATGCAGGGAATATTCGGATCAATACGTCTTTCCGACAGGAAGGTCTACCTGGTAAAACCGCAGACCTACATGAACCGGTCCGGCGAATGCGTTGCACGGTTTTCCCGTTATTTTGATATCGCTCCTGAAAATATTCTGGTTGTTTACGATGATCTTGATCTGAACCCGGGGCGGATAAAGATAGTGTCAGGTGGTGGGGCAGGTGGACACAATGGTATTCGCTCAACCATAAAACATCTTGGCACAGATCGTTTCGCCCGCCTCAAAATTGGTATAGGCCGCCCTGAGGTTATGACCAACAACCAAACCATACCTGTACCTGCAGAGCGTTTCGTTCTGGCCCGTTTTCCTGACAACGATATGGAGTTGTTTGAACATAATCTGGATCGGATATCCCAAGGGATTCATCTCTTTGTTGATATGGGTGTCCATGCCGCAATGAATAGAATTAATACAAAGGCCGGATCGGAGTTGGGCAACTAACTCGCATTTCTTACCAGAATCGTTGCGAAAAGCCGTTAAGCACTGCGTCTACTGCGTTGGAGTCTCGCAGGTTCACTATCTGTATCCACAAACTTCCCACCTTCTCGCGATGATCTTTGAAGTCTACGCTTATCTATGAAATATGCGGGTTAACCTTTGCGAAAAACGAAAAATATGGTATATTAAAAAATTGTTAAATTATTTTCCTGGTTCAAGATGATCAGGATGGATTTTTTTTTCGGATGTATATCCTGGAGGATCAAGTGTTTGTAACTGGCGACATGGCTGTTTATCCTGCTCATGGTGTTGGGGTGATAAAAGCCATTGAGACACAAACTATAGCAGGTGTGGACCAGTCTTTTTATGTGATGAGAATTTTGAATAATGATATGACGATCATGATTCCAACCGCCAACAGTGAAAATGTAGGGCTCAGAGCCATTATTGCAGAAAGTGAAGTCGATCAGGTGCTGGAAATTCTCAATGAGCGCGAAATCAAAATCAATTCCCAGACCTGGAATAGACGCTACCGGGATTATATGGATAAAATCAAAACCGGCAGCGTCTATGAGGTGGCCGTTGTGCTCAGGGACCTTTACCTGCTCAGTGGTGATAAGGAGTTATCATATGGTGAGCGGAAAATGATGGATACCGCCAAGAATCTTCTTGTGAAAGAAATTTCGCTCGCAAAGGATGTTGAGGAGCTCAAGGTCGAGCAGCAGATTGAAAAAATTTTCAGCTGATTCATTGTTTCTGATCTGTTTCCCGTATTCAATGTAACCCTATAGCAGGATTGAATATCCCCTGAATCATGGAGAAAAGCGGACAGAGCTTTTCCTTTACCGTACTCCCCCATGAAAAAGGCCTGCGCCTTGATCTTTTTCTTGTTCACCATCTTTCCGAATTTTCCAGATCAGCGCTTCTGAAGCTTATCCGGGATGGGTTTGTCCAGGTAAATGGACTCACTCTCAAGGCAGGCTATCGTGTTCGTACGGGAGTGAGGATTGAATTAGTTGTCCCCGAGCCGCCACCATCTTCGATAACTCCCGAACAAGTGGATTTTGAAATCGTCTATGAGGACGACAGTCTTCTCGTCCTGGTGAAACCGCCGGGCCTGGTTGTTCACCCGGCAGCCGGCCACAATCAGGGAACGCTTGCTCATGGATTGCTTTTTCATTGTAAAAGTCTTCCCGGGATTGAAGAACAGAGGCCTGGTCTGGTTCATCGACTGGACAAAGATACTTCAGGAGTTATGTTGGTGGCCAAGACCGATAAGGCCATGAGAAAATTGACAGAGGATTTTCGTAACAGGACCATTAAAAAAACATATCATGCCATTTTGTTGCGCTGCCCGTCCGATCCTGCCGGCAGGATTGTCTCGCCCATAGGCAGGCATCCTGTCAACCGGAAGAAAATGGCTGTCCTTCAGAGAGGAGGCAAATATGCGGCTACCACATGGCAGATCATAGAGCGTTTTGATTGTGGCATCTGTTTTGTTGAAGTTGGCCTTGAAACGGGCAGGACACATCAAATTCGTGTTCATATGGCTTCAATGACCTGTCCAGTGGCTGGTGATGTCTTGTATGGAGGGAAGGTGCCCGAGTCGTACGGATTAACGGTTTCACGTCAGCTCCTTCATGCCTCAACTATTTCCCTCAATCATCCGGAGACGTTAAAGCCTTTATCCTTTACAGTACCGTTATGGCCGGATATTCAGGAGGTTCTTGATACGTTGCGATCTGTCAAACCGGACCATGAAGAAATAGCGAGGAAGTAATCTTTACATCATAGAATATGATGAACGAGCAGGGTGGCAATTCGGATAACCATAGACCGGGAGACGTCAACAAAGTCATTTTTAGAGATGCCGGCGGGATTGATAAAAAAATTCTGGTCGGGATTACAGGTGGAATAGGATCGGGCAAGAGTACGGTCAGCCGTTACTGGGCTTCATATGCCGGCCTGCTCTGTATTGATATCGACAAAATATGTGCCCGGCTTCTTAAAAAGGGGAAAGCGGGCTGGAAGCAGCTCCATAGCCATCTTGATGCCTCTTTTTTTGGTCCGGACGGCCAGCTTGACCGCCGACGTTTACGCCTGGACATTTTCTCGGACCCTGGTTTGCGCAAGGAAGTAAACAGACTTATTCATCCCCTGGCCTTCGAGGGGATGCGCAGTGAAGCAGCGGCAGCAGAAGGAAGGGTTGTCCTTGTTGATGTCCCTCTCCTGTATGAGGCAGGATGGCAGGATCAATTTGAACACTGTGTCGTTGTTTATGCAGACTACGCTACCTGCTGTCAGCGGATCATAAAGCGTGATCAAATCGCGCTGGAGGAAGTTGAGCGGACAGTACGCTCACAAGCTCCTCTCGCTGAGAAAGCCCTTCTTGCCGACCATGTCATAAATAACAATGGAAGTGTGGTGTCTGCCATGTTGGAGGTAATTCATCTTTCCAGGGTAGTTTTTCATTGATGTCAGGGTGTGTCATTTTCTTTAGAAAGTTCTTGACAGGATGCCGTGAAGACAATAATAAAGTATCTATCAATAATAAATTCGATGTATTCGATTGCGCCTGACGGTTTCACGTTCTTGCAATTCACATATTTAAAAGAAAAAAATTCGCTGTATAGTTTTGAATTTGTTATTACAGTAGACCAATTAAATACTTAAAGCCTGATAAAAATCCCAGAGTAAACCCTGCCATTCATTTTCAACAGTTTGGATAAATAACGTATACTGTACAACCGGTGAAATTCTGGTCATTGCATTTTTTGAACGACAATAGTTACCTTTTGCTTTTCTAATTGAAAGCCTGATTAACAGGTTTATTTGGTTACTTGCATAGAGTTGAATGCGGTAATGCATAGAGAATAAGGTGGTGGTATCAGTTTGGTTCGTTAGCCGATCAAACTGTCTTTTACTTATTTCAGGAGGAATAACGGATCTATGAATCCAACTGAGCTAAAAAACAAGAAAATCAACGAGTTGGTACAACTGGCGACAGCGCTTGAAATCGAAGGCGTAAGTTCAATGCGTAAGCAGGAACTTATTTTTGCTATTCTGAAGGCACAGGGTGACGTTGATGGTAAACTTCGGGGAAGCGGAGTTCTGGAAGTCCTTCAGGATGGCTTTGGTTTTCTGCGTGCCCCTGACTACAACTACCTGCCTGGTCCGGATGATATTTATGTTTCACCGTCCCAGATTCGCCGGTTGAACTTGAGAACAGGCGATACAATAGAGGGAGAGGTCAGGGCGCCGAAGGATAATGAGCGTTATCTTGCTATGCTCAAGGTTGATACAATCAATTTTGAGCCGCCTGAGGCTTCGCGAAATAAAACACTTTTTGTCAACCTGACTCCGCTTTTTCCTGATGAAAGGATAAATCTGGAGGATCAGCCGGATAATTTTTCCATGCGGGTAATGGATATCATGTCTCCGGTTGGAAAGGGACAGCGTGGCCTGATTGTGGCCCCGCCACGTACAGGTAAAACTGTTCTCATGCAGAAGATTGCCAACTCGATTGTTCACAATCACAAAGAAGTTATCCTGATAGTTCTTTTGATCGACGAACGTCCGGAAGAGGTAACTGACATGAGCCGGAACGTTGCTGCCGAAGTTGTCAGTTCGACATTCGATGAGCCGCCGCAGCGTCATATTCAGGTTGCTGAAATGGTCATCGAGAAGGCCAAGCGTCTTGTCGAGCACAAGAAGGATGTCGTTATTCTTCTGGATTCAATTACCAGGCTTGCGAGGGCATACAACACGGTGACACCTGCTTCCGGCAAGATTCTCTCCGGTGGTGTGGAAGCCAATGCCCTGCACCGTCCAAAACGATTTTTTGGTGCAGCCAGAAACATCGAAGAAGGAGGGAGCCTGACAATACTTGCAACCGCCCTGATTGAAACCGGCAGCCGGATGGATGATGTTATTTTTGAGGAGTTTAAAGGAACGGGTAATATGGAGCTTGTTCTTGACCGGAAAATGTCGAACCGGAGAATTTATCCCGCTATAGATATTCAGAAATCAGGGACCAGGAAAGAAGACCTGTTGCTTCCTGAGGATGATTTGAACCGTATATGGATTTTAAGAAAACTTTTTTCATCCATGAATCCTGCCGATGCAATGGAATTTCTGCTGGATAAAATGAGGCAGACTGAATCAAATGAAGACTTTTTTGCTTCAATGAACAGCTGATGACTTTTTTTGTTTTAAAAATTGTCTGGACACTGTAGAATTAAATATTCTGATCATTAATAAATTTGGACAATATCCATACTGGAGGCCTTGAAAAAAGTGAAACCTGAAATTCATCCGGAATACCACAAAATTAAAGCCAAATGTGCTTGCGGCAGCGAGTTTGAACTTGGTTCAGTGAATGAAGAAATACATGTTGAAATCTGCTCATCCTGCCATCCTTTTTTCACCGGAAAGCAAAAATTGGTTGATACTGCCGGCCGGATCGAAAAATTTAACAAGAAGTACGCCAAACATTTATCTAAAGATAAAAAATAGTTTATTCTTCTTTTTCTATCCCACATGGTAAAGTGTTTCTTTGCCATGTGGTTTTTTTTTGTTTTTTTTCTGGAGTGAACAATGTTTGAAAACCTGGTTGATATACATGATAAGCTGGAAAGCCTTGAACAGCAGCTTTCTGACTCATCGTTAATAAGTGACCAGAAGAAATATCAGCAGGTTGCCCGAGAGCATTCCCATGTTGCCAGACTGCAGAGGCTTTATTCCGAGTATCAGTCAGTCCAAAAAGATATTCAGGAGAATAAGGATCTTGTCCGCGAGGAAGTTGATGATGTTGAGTTGACTGAACTGGCACAGGCTGAAATCGAGGAGCTGACCGTCAGAGGGGCGGAGCTGGAAGAGGCGATCCGGATTACCCTGCTCCCAAAAGATCCCAATGACGATAAAAATACTTTTCTCGAAATACGGGCTGGAACGGGTGGAGATGAGGCAGCCTTGTTTGCGGCAGACCTGTTTAGAATGTACAGTCGTTATGCCGAGGTTCTCGGCTGGAAAGTTGAGGTCATGAGCAGTAATCCTATCGGCATCGGCGGTTTTAAGGAGATTATCGCCCTCATAAAGGGAGAGCAGGTTTATTCCAGGCTGAAATACGAGTCAGGTGTCCACCGCGTCCAGCGTGTACCTGAAACTGAAACCCAGGGGCGCATCCACACCTCTGCGGTTACGGTTGCCATTATTCCCGAAGCAGAAGAGGTGGACCTCCATATTGAGCCCAACGAGTTGAAATTCGATGTTTACCGTTCTTCCGGTCCCGGGGGGCAAAGTGTCAACACAACCGATTCGGCAGTACGGGTAACCCATCTTCCGACCGGGCTGGTTGTAACCTGCCAGGATGAAAAGTCACAACATAAGAACAAGGCAAAGGCCTTGCAGGTTTTAAGGGCGAGGCTGTTCGACAAAATCGAACAGGAGCAACACGATAAGATATCCGAAGACCGTAAGAACCAGATTGGAACCGGTGACCGCAGTGAGAGGATCAGGACCTATAATTTCCCGCAGGGAAGGGTGACGGATCACAGGATAAGCCTTACCCTGTATAAACTTGAACAGGTCCTTGCCGGTTCTCTGGATGAAATTATCATGCCTTTGATCAGCCATTACCAGACAGAGGCGCTCAAATTACTCTAGTTCCTCAGGTGGCAGCATCGGAGTGCCTTTTTTTGAACGTTCGATGTTGGAGTCTACGCTTACCTCGACGTTGATTATGTAGATTCACGTAACTCGGTAACCCGGTTAATGCCGGTATTGCTGGACTTTCAGTCCACGAATTCAAATTTACCTGCTTACAGTAGGTGGTTGTTTATACTCTGATGTTTACATAATGCAAATTGCCGTACTCTACCAGGATGCTGTTCAGCAGCTTGTTCAGGCCGGTGTCGATGAAGCTCAGGCCGACGCTGCTCAGCTGCTGGAATTTTTCTTTGGATTTACAAGAAGCCAGTTGATCTTGCAGGGCGGAATCGATGTAGATGAGAATCAGGCTGCATCGTTCAGGAAGGTATTGAACAGGCGTATTGCCAGGGAACCTCTCCAGTATATCACCGGCTCCAGGGAGTTCTGGTCGCTTGATTTCATCGTTTCGCCTGCAGTTCTTATTCCGCGCCCTGAAACTGAATTTTTGCTTGATTGGCTTTTATCAGCCCTGGCGAAGAACGGAATGCAGCCGCGTAAGGTACTGGATATGTGCACCGGAAGCGGGGTTATCGCTGTAGTTCTTGCAAGGGAGCTCACCGCAGATATTATTCTGGCTGTTGATCATTCAAGAACTGCCCTGCAAATCGCTGCCCGGAATGTAGTCAGGCATACGAACGGTCAGCAGATTAACCTGGTCTGTTCTGATCTGTTTTCGGCGCTTCAGGAGAGTGTTAGTTTCGAACTTATTGTTGCCAACCCCCCTTATATAGTTGAGGACGATCTTGCCGGCCTGGATCCTGAGGTCAGGGAATGGGAACCTGAATCCGCTTTGATTTCCGGTTTCAGAGGGCTTGATATAATTAAAAAGATCGCAGAACATGCTCCTTTTTATCTTAAATCGGGAGGCTGGTTGTGTATTGAAATCGGAGCTGACCAGGGGGACGCTGTATATTCTCTGTTTGTTGATCATGAAATTGGTGTTTATGAGCATGTTGAAGTCATAAAGGACTGGTCTGACAGGCCACGAGTGCTTATCGCAAGAAAAAGAAAGAGTGCATAATGGACAAGATAATAATTGAAGGCGGTCGGGAACTTCGAGGAAACATTTCGGTCAGTGGCGCCAAAAACGCTGCCTTGCCGTTGATGGCGGCAACCTTGATAACGCCGGGCAGTCATCTCCTCCATAATGTTCCCGATCTCCGGGATACCAGAACAATACTTAAGGTTCTTGAAACGCTCGGTGCAACCTGGCAACGGGATGGTAGGACAGTACAGATAGATACAACGCATCTCAACGGTGCAGAAGCTCCCTACGAACTTGTTAAAACCATGCGGGCCTCGGTCCTGGTTCTGGGGCCTCTCATCGCCAGGGCAGGATATGCCAGGGTATCCCTTCCGGGAGGATGCGCAATCGGTGCACGGCCTATCAATTATCATTTAAGCGGGTTTGAACAGCTCGGTGTCCGTACCAATTTGGCCCAGGGATATGTTGAGGCAACCGTGTCAAAACGACTGCAGGGAAATGTGGTCTATTTTGATACGCCCTCTGTAACCGGGACAGAAAATCTGCTCATGGCATCAGTGACCGCAGAGGGAACAACGGTAATCAAAAATGCTGCAAGGGAACCAGAAGTCGGCAACCTTATTGATATGCTGACCGCTATGGGAGCGGTAATTGAAGGCAAGGACAGTGACCGCCTCACTATTCATGGGGTGGATGCCCTGCAGCCGGCCGAATCGACAATTATTCCCGACCGGATCGAGACCGGAACCTATTTAATCGCTGTTGCTGCGACGGGTGGCGAGGTAACTATACAGGACTGCAACCCCACTCACCTACCATCGCTTGTAGAGAAATTGCGCAGTACCGGCATCCATATCGAAGAGCAGGAAACTTCTTTCCGGATTGTACATACCGGAGAAGAGAGCCGCCGCAATTTGAGAAGTGTGGACGTCAGGACAATGCCTTACCCGGGTTTTCCAACCGATCTTCAGGCCCAGTTCATGGCACTGATGACCTTTGCAGATGGTGTAAGTGTTATTCATGAAACTATTTTCGAGAACAGGTTTATGCATGTCGCTGAGCTCCAGCGTATCGGCGCAGATATCAAGATAGATGGTTCGTGTGCCATTGTAACGGGAAAGAAACAGGAAAAACTCTGCGGTGCCCAACTGATGGCTACCGACCTCAGGGCATCTGCTTCCCTCGTTATCGCAGGTCTGGCAGCCCGGGGTGTTACCGAAATCTCAAGGATCTATCATCTTGAGAGAGGGTACGAGAATATGGTGGACAAGCTTAAAGGACTCGGCGCGGCAATAGATATTGTCAAGGATTAGGCATCGGCAGTCGCATCCTGACTGTGCACCCCTGGCCTGGCTGGCTGATGATTTCCAGCTTACCTTTATGGCTTGCAATTATCTGTTGAACAATTACCAGCCCGAGGCCTGCCGTATCCTCTCGGGTGGTGAAAAACGGCTCAAACAGCCTGTCGTGGATGGCCGGATCTATACCGACGCCTTTGTCGATAACTTCAAGAATGATATATTCACTGTCGTTGTCCGTGGCCGGTTCGGCGGTGATTTCGACCAGTTCAATAGTTTGCTGTGAGGCATGGCAGCTATTTTTCAGGAGATGGGTAAGGGCAATCTGGATTTGCTGTTTGTCGCAAAAGATATCGACATCTTCTGGTATGGTAACATTGATCTCACATTCGTCAGCATCATTCGAGACGGATTCAACAGTCTCATTCACCAGCGATTTGAGGTTGAACCACTTCAGGTCTGGAGTCGCCGGACGGGCGTAGTGGAGAAAATCGGTGATGGTTTTTGCCATTCGGTCTGATTCACGCAGAATGATGTTCATCAGTTCGTTCTGGGTGGTATTCCGGTTGTTGTCTGTTTCGTTCATCTCCATGGAGAGAAGCTGGGCTGAACCGGAAATGGCTGCCAGTGGATTCCTGAAGTCATGGGCAACTGAAGCACTCATTTCACCTATGGCTGCCATTTTTTCAGCGTTTCTGACCTGCTGCTCCATTTTTTCTAGCTGACTTATGTCCTGGAGGGTTATTACCTTGCAGCTTGCATATGTCGGTTCAGTGAGCAGGGGTTCTGAGGACATACGCAGTTCCGAACAGGAGTAGCCTAAACGGATCATATTCCCGTCTTTTACCTTGAAATCAGTTACATGCCTGTTTTGATCGTCGGTTTGAATCTGGGAAAAAATGTTACTCAGCTTCCTGCCGGATACTTCGTCGGGACTATAGCCGGTAATGTCGGATGCTGCAGGGTTAAATGAAGTAATCCTCCCATTGTCATCGAGTGTGATGATGCCTGTGACAATGTTGTCAAATATCTGTTTGTATAAAAGGAGCAGGCGGTCGAATTTGAGTTCGGTCAAGGAAAGGGCATCTTCGGTGGTCCGCAAACGTACCGCAATGATACTGCTTAATATTGCGATCAGAAATAAGGTCAGGCCGAAAACGGCAAAAATATTCATGCTGACCTGAAAGTCTTCAACAACGTTGTATCTGAAGTCTAAGAAGTAGCTTGGGATGATGCGCAGGTATTCAAGGGTGAGAACCGAACCGTATAACAGTGTTGAAGCAGAAGCGGGAATAAGTCCGCCGACACGGTAGAGGATAAGCCCGCCGGCAATAGTGGGCAAAATGAAGACAGATGTGAAGATAGATTGACTGCACCCTGTTGCGTAGACAAGCAGGGCGATAAAAAGGGTATCAGACAGGAGCTGTATAAGCCCGAACCGGCGAATACGGAGATTTTTCTTTTGGAGGATAAGTGCGGAACCGATCGAGTAACCATATACACTGACAAGAAATGCAAGGATAAAGAAAAGGGGAGGCAGGATGACCTGCCTTTCCCTGGATTGGAGAAGAATAGTGATGCCAAGAAGGAGGGTATATAAAATGACCCTGATGAAAATAAACCAGAGAATATGATGGCGCAACTGCTCATCCGAATCGGTAACAGGTTGTATCTTTTTTAAAACATTGAAGAAAGACATATTCTATAGGATATCGGGGTAGGAGATACGTCCTAATCTAATTGATATTTTTTTGTTTTATAGCGTAGCGATCTGAAACTGACCTTGAGCAGTTCTGCTGCCTTTATTTTTGAGTTGCCGGTTTTTTCCAGGGCATGGCGGATTATTCTTTTTTCTAAACTGGTTAAAACCTCATCCATGCCACGATCAAAGAGTTCGTTTTCGTCCTCGGCCGCAATAAAAAGAGGGTCTACTGTCTGTTGCTGGAAATTCTGGCGGTGCGATGAGAGATCGAGACTTTCCGGCAGAATGATATTGGATGTTTCCAATGCTACACCTCTCTCAATTATGTTTTCCAGCTCCCTGACATTGCCGGGAAAATCATAGTCCATCAGGACCTGCAGCCCGTATGATGAGATGGTCTGGACATCCTTGTCAAGCGAGCGGGAGTATTTTTCCAGAAAATGATCTACCAGGAGCGGTACGTCACCCTTTCTTTCCCTGAGCGGAGGTACCCTGATTGGCACTACTGCCAGGCGGTAGTACAGATCTTCACGAAAATTGCCTGCAATGATTCCATCCTCCAGGTTTCGGTTTGTGGCGGCAATGATTCTGACATTAACCTTTTGGGTTTTTGTGCTGCCAACTGGGATGAATTCACGTTCCTGGAGGACACGAAGCAGTTTTGTCTGGATTATGAGGGTCAATTCTCCAATTTCATCAAGAAAGGCGGTACCGCCGTCAGCCTGTTGGAACAAACCCTGTTTATTGGCTATTGCTCCGGTGAACGAACCCTTAACATGCCCAAACAGCTCACTTTCAAGGAGGCTTTCCGGGATAGCACTGCAGGTAATTGGCACAAAAGGCTGGGCGGTAACGCGGCTGTACCTGTGGATTGCTTTGGCGACCAGTTCTTTCCCTGTACCGGATTCCCCGTAAATGAGCACATTGGCAGGTGTGGGGGCAATACGCTTGATGAGGTCAAAGATTTTCAGCATCTCTGGACTTTGGCCGATGATCTCGGAAAATAATTCGGTGGGAGAATCGGCAGTCTCTGATTTCTTACGAGCTGTTGCTGATTTGATAACCCGTTTTATTTCCTCGACTTTAAACGGCTTTGTAATATAGTCAAAGGCACCGTTTTTCATTGCAGTAACAGCGTCTTCCGGAGAGGCAAAAGCCGTTATCAGTATAATCGGAAGGTCTGGTTGGATGTTTTTCAGTTCAGCCAGCAGATCAAGGCCACTCATGCCGGGCATGCGGATGTCGGATATGGCAAGGTCAAAATGGTTTTTTGATGCAAGATCTAATGCAGCAGTGCCATCTGCGGCCAGTTCCACGGTATGGCCGTCTTTTTCAAGCAGGATTTTGAGAAATTCCCGCATGCTGAGTTCGTCATCAATAATAAGGATAGAGGACATAGTAATGATT
>Ga0209013_10001969_pt1 | contig 18890 bp, 10 predicted proteins | sample Cruoilmetagenom2_FD_187291 | JGI IMG/M metagenome (GOLD analysis project Ga0209013, IMG submission 187291) | Oil polluted marine microbial communities from Coal Oil Point, Santa Barbara, California, USA - Sample 2 (SPAdes) (version 2) | ecosystem: Environmental > Aquatic > Marine > Oil seeps ...
GGCGCCGCCGCCGATGGTGCCGGCAACACCCTTCTCCGAGACGACGACGAAGGTGCCTGTGACTCCGGGCACCGAACCCGAGTGGTCAACAACCATTACGAGCACCGCCCGTCCGTGGTCCCGCACCGACACGAGAGCGTGACGCCAGGGATCAGTCTGAGTGTGTTCTAGGAAAGCCACGCGGCGATTCTATCTCAGCACCAGGAAAACCACAGAGGCACAGAGACACAGAGGCGCACAGAGGAGATAACGCAGAGGAGCAGAGCCGTCCGCCCACGTCGAAAACACAAAGACACGAAGACACGAAGACACGAAGGTCGCCCGCCCATTGCGCCCGCAGATCACGCAGATCACGCAGATGAATTTCTTTGGCGCCGTTTCTGGCAGTTGGCTCATTGGGTTCGCCAAGGGCGTCCACTGGTTCGGTATTTCACCGCAAAGACGCAAAGACGCAATGAAGTTGTCGCTGATGTGGTGCGGCAGTGCCGAGATTGACGGCGGAACAGCCGGCGATCTGGCGATCGCCGGCCACCGGTGGGAAGCCCGCCTGCTCCGAACGCGAGCGTTCGTCACAGCCGAGCTCCCCACCGGCCGACACGCCTACGGCGCGTCGGTTCCGCCTTCCCTCTCTCGTGTTTGGAAAGGCGGCACATTCCGTCAATTATTGGAAAAGCAGTGGTGAGGTCTGCGGTCCTTAGCCGTTGTCCGACGGCCAGGACCTCGCCACGCGTTGATTTGGCGTGCTCTATCTGTGTCAATCTGCGTGATCTGCGGGCATATTGCACGGGTGGCGGGACGGTTGAACGTCTTACCGCTGAACGACGTCCGCGGCTTCGGCGATGTCTTCGTTCGAGGCATCGGAACGGTCGCCGTGGAGGAACATCAGGACGCGCTCGGGTGTCATCGGGGCGTGGAAGATGGCCTCGCGATCCGGGCGAAAGGCCTTGAGCGCCGAAAGCAGAGCGAAGTAGGCGCCGATCCCGTACATCAGAGGCGGCTCGCCGATGGCCTTGGAGCGCAGAATGGCGGCGGGATTGTCCGCGTCGGCGAGGAAATGGGCCTCGATCTCGGGGGTGCACATAATGTCCGGGATCTTGTAGGTGCTAAGGGTGTCCGTGATGTTGTGCCCGTCGGCAAAGAGGAGCTCCTCCATGGTCATCCAACCCAATCCCTGCACCAGACCGCCCTCCAGTTGGCCCATGTCCACCAGGGGGTTGAGGCTGCGGCCGGCATCGTGGACGACGGACACCCGATCGATGGCGTAGGTGCCCCGCAGGACGTCGACAGTGACCTCTACGAGAGCGGTGCCGAAGACATGGTAGGCGAAGGGTTCGCCCTGCTCACGTTCCTTGTCGTAGTGGATCTTCGGAGTCGCATAGTGGGCCTGTGCGGTCAGGTTGACTCTGCGCGTGTAGGCCTCCCAAACCAGCTTTTCCCAGCTCAGCTCAACCTCGTTTTCGTTGACCAGAATGCGATCTGCGGCGACCGACACCTGGTCGCTCGCGGTATCGAGAATTTCGGCGGCCACTACCTGGAGACGGTCGATGATCGTGTCGCAGGCGATCTCGGTGGCGGCGCCGTTCATATCGGCCCCGGAGCTTGCCGCGGTGGGAGAGGTGTTGGCAACGCGGAGAGTATTGGTGGTTTCCACCGTGATTCGGGCCGCGTCGATGCCGAGAGTGTGGGCGGCCACAGCGAGGATCTTCGCATTCACCCCCTGTCCCATCTCCACAGCCCCGGTGCTGACGCTGACGCTGCCATCGGTGTAGACGTGGACCAGCGCCGCTGCCTGGTTGAGGAAGGTGCTGGTGAAGGAGATGCCGAAGCAGACCGGCATCATCGCCACACCTCGCTTGCTGAGTCGGTGGGTCTGGTTGTGCTCGGCCACCTCGGCCTGCACCCGCGTGACCTCGAAGCGCTCCTCGACCTCGGTGAATGCCCTCCGCGCGTTGCTCCGCTCAACTCGCATGCCGTAGGGGAAGACATCGCCCTCCGAGAGAAGGTTCTTGTGCTGGATCTGGAGGCGGTCGATGCCCATCGCCTCTGCCGCTCGGGTGATCGCGGACTCCATCACGAACATTGCCTGCGGCGCGCCGAAGCCGCGGAAGGCGGTAAAAGGCGGGAGGTTGGTGCGGCAGCTCAGTGCGGTGACCCGGACGTTCGGGATAAAGTAGCTGCCCGTGGCGTGGAAGAGGCTGCGTTCGAGGATGGCGGGTGAGAGGTCCGCCGCGGCGCCCGCGTTCTGGTAGTAGGTGACCTCCCAGGCGAGGATGGTGCCGTCGGCACGTAGTCCGATCTTGAAATCGGAGGAGTAGGGATGGCGCTTGCCGGTCATCCGCATGTCCTCGTTGCGGGTCAGGACGATCCGCACGGGCCGACCGAGCTTGACCGCCCCCAGGGCGGCCACCGCCGCCCACGGCGTGGCCTGGTCCTCTTTGCCGCCGAAGGCGCCGCCGAGCCGTGCCACCTCGACCTCGATCGCGTTCATCGGCAGACCGAGCACGCGCGCTACGATGCGCTGCACCGCGGTCGGAGCCTGGGTGGAGGAGAGGATCTTCAGCCGCCCGCCTTCGCCGGGTAGGGCGAGTGCGCTCTGGGTCTCGAGGTAGAGGTGCTCCTGGCCCCCGGACTCGGTCCGGCCCTCCACCACCACATCGCAGGACCCCCACGTGGCATCGACGTCGCCCAGGGAAAGGGTGCGTGACGGCGCGATGAGGTTTCCGGCGGCGGCGGCCTCCCTGGGATCGAAGATGGCAGGAGCTTCCTCGATCTCGATCTCGATGGCGGCCGCCGCCTTGCGCGCGCGGCGGGGCTCGTCGGCGATCACCACCACGATCGGCTGACCGACGAAGTGCACCTCACCCTCGGCGAGCAGGGGTTCGTCCTGGATGATGCCGCCGATCTGGTTCTCACCCGGAATGTCCGCCGCGGTGAGTACGCAGGCCACGCCTTCGAGTCCGGCGGCGGGTGTGGTGTCGAGCCGAACCACGCGGCCGTGCGGAATAGGCGACGCGAGGACCGCGGCGTGGAGCAGTCCGGGCGGGACGGGATGGTCGCCGACGAACATCGACGTGCCGCGAGTGTGCGGTTCGATCTCGCGGTTGCTCACGCTGTGGCCTTCCCTTCGAGCCCATCCTCGAGCCCAAAGAGGACGTGGAAATGGGCGAGGAGCAGCTGGCCGAGGAGAAGCCTCTTGTACGCGGATGAACCGCGCACGTCCGAGATCGGGGACACCTCGGCACGGGCCCGGGCCGCGGCACCGATGGCGGTGTCCGCCGTCGGCTCCCGCCCCTCGAGGTAAGCCACGGTGTCCTCGAGCTGCAGAGGGACCGGCGCGACACCGCCCGCAGAGACGCAGGCCTCGGCGATGCGATTCCCGTCGAGCCGCAACGAGATGGCGGAGTTGACACTGGCGATGTCGAGATGGGTTCGTTTGCTGACCTTCTCGAAGCTGAAAACGGCGTCGGATCTCTCAGCTTTGAAGCGCACCCACTCCACGAGCTCGCCCGGCTGCAGGTCGAGGTCTTTGTAGCCGCGAAAGAAGAAACGGAGGGGAAGACTGCGATGGGCGCCGCCGGATACCAGGCCGAGCTCTGCGTCGAGGGCGAGCAGGATGATGGTCATGTCTCCTATAGGAGATGCGTTGACCAGGTTTCCGCCCACCGTCGCCATCCGCCGGATCGGCTGCGAGCCCATCAACGCCATTGCGCGATCGAGGCCGCCCACTGTGCGCCCGAGAATCTGTGAGACCTTGATGTCCTCGGCGGTGGCGGAAGCGGCGAGGTACACGTGGTCGGCGTCCGCCCAGATGGAAGGGCCGGTCCGCCTCTGGACGAGGAAGACGTCTGCCTCGGCGAGCTCGTCGGGTCTCTGTACGTAGAGATCCGTGCCGCCCGCCACGACCACCTGCCTCTCCGATCGCCCATGGGGCGATGCCGGCGGCTCGAGCTCGGCCAGAAGCTCTGCTGCCCGGAGGAAGTACCCGGGGAGGTAACCTTCGCGGACCAGAGCGGGGATGCGCTCCTCGGCTGGATCGACCGCCATCCGCAGCTGTTCGAGGATTGTCCTGATCACTCTGCGGATGGACGAATATCCGGTGCATCTGCAGATATTCCCGGCCACCGCCTCCTCGGCAAGGTCCTCGTCCCAGGACTCCGTCTCGAGCAGGAAGCCGGTCAGCGAAACCACGAAACCCGGGGTGCAGAACCCGCACTGAGAGGCGCCCTCATCCACGAAGGCGCGTTGGATGGGTCCGAGATCCCTCTGGTCGAGACCCTCGACAGTTACCACGTGCCTCCCGGCGAGGGCGCCGACGGGGATCAGGCAGGAGGTCACGACGCGGTACCGGGGGGTTGGCCCGTCGAGCTCTCCGAGGAGCACCACGCACGACCCGCAGTCACCCTCACGGCACGCGTGCTTGACCCCGGTGAGGCCTGCGCTGTCGCGCAGGAAGTCGAGGGCCGGCAGTCCGGAAGGGCTTGCGGCTTGCACCAAGCCGTCGTTTAGGGCGAAGTGTTGCATTGGCGTCCCGGTTTCGAGGGCAAAGGTATCGACGCCGCTCAGGGTATCACGACGCGAGCTCGGGGCGATCGAGGAATGTCGTCAACTCCTTTTCGGACAGCGGGTTCGCGAGGTAGAAACCCTGACCGTACCGACAGCCGAGCTCGACAAGGCTCTCGAGCTGCTCCTGGGTTTCGATGCCCTCCGCCACCACCTCAAAGGCCAGACCTATTCCGAGCCTGACGATCGCCTGGACGAGAGCGGCCGCTCCCTTGTCCTTTGCGAGTCCGTCCACGAACATGCGGTCGATCTTGACCACGTCCACAGGGAAACTGCGCAGATAGCTCAGCGAAGAATATCCAGTTCCGAAGTCGTCGAGGGCGAGGTGAACGCCGAGGGATTTTACCGCCCGTAGCCGACTGGCCACCGCCTCGATATCATGCATGATCACGCTTTCGGTGATTTCGAGCACCAGCCAGTCCGGATCGAGACCGGACTCTTCCACGTCCCATGCAAGATTGGTGATGAAGTTCGCATCCTTGAGGCTATTGGGGGAGAGGTTGACGTGGGCAAATACAGGTCGCTGAGAGAGAGCTCCCGCATTGAGCTCGGCGACCGTTTTGCATGTCCGCCGTAGGACCATGCGGTCGATGAGAGGTAAGAGGCCAGATTCCTCTGCGAGAGGGACGAAGGACATGGCGGGCATCAATCCCCTTTCGGGGTGGTGCCAGCGGACGAGAGCCTCGAGAGCGTGTACCGAGAGGTCGGCAAGGTCCAGCACAGGCTGGAAGAACACGTCCAGGGCCTCGTTCTCGACGGCGAGGCGGAGATCCTGTTCGAGATCGAGGCGATGGAGAGCCGAGGAGTGCATCGACTCCTCGAAGACCGCTACCTGACCCTTGCCGCGTTCCTTGGCCGCATGCAGGGCGGTGAAGGCGTTGCGCATGATCTCGTCGGGCGAAGCGTCGCGCGAGCGCTCCAACGCGATGCCGATGCTGGCTGAAAAGCGCACCTCGCGATCTTCGAGAGGGAAAGGCAGCTCGAGATCACGGAGAATCCGGTGCGCGGCGGCGATCGCCTCGACCGTGCTCGAGGCCTCGAGCAGAACTGCGAATTCATCACCCCCGAAACGGGCCACCGAATCACCGGCGCGAACGCTGGTGCGGAGTCGCTCGGCGAGAGCGATGAGGATCTGGTCACCCGCCCCGTGGCCGAGGCTGTCATTCACCCGCTTGAAGTCATCGAGGTCGAGAAATAGCAGCACCACCTCCTGCTCGGGGGGGCGACGGCGGGCCAGCGCATTGGTGATGCGGTCCTGAAGAAGTGTTCGGTTCGGGAGGCCAGTGAGGGGGTCGTGCATCGCCTGGTAGCTGCTGTGGTAGGCAATCACCTTCTGGGTCTCGAATGCCTCGGCGTTAGCGACTGCGGACGCGGCCTGGTCCCCGAAGAGGCTCAGCGCGCGAAGATCGTGCTTGGTGTACTCCCGCCCCGGTTTGGCGTTGACGTTGAGAACGCCGATGAGCTCGTCACGGTAGATCATTGGTACGGAGATCGCGCTGGAGGGTCGATGGATCTCGGGCTGGGGTTTGTAGTGCATCCAGTCAAAGGTGCCGCGCACCAGCACCGGCTCACGCGAGGCGGCGACCCTGCCGGCAATGCCATCGTGAAGAGGAACGCGCGCTCCCCGCGCGGCTGTCTGGCCGGCCGAGGCCACGGTCCGCAGCTCGTCTTCGGAGTGCATCATCATGATCGAACCGCTCTGGGCGTCGAGAAGCTCAATCGAGCATTCGAGAATGGTCTCGAGTACCTGGTCTAGGTCGAGACGGAGGTTGACGGCCTTCCCGGCCTCGAGCAGGACCTGGGCCTCACGCAGGCTGTTGGTGAGACCCGCGGTTAGAACACGCTCTTCCATCAGCTCCACCGTCAGGGAGCGCAGCTCGAGCTCTTTTTCGATGGCGTAGACGCAAAAGAGAATGACCAGAGTCACCAGGCCGAGGTAAACGGCCGTGGGCGGAAGCCACACTGGGAAATTTACCTCGCTCCAGAAGAGAACGAGCCCGAGCAGGAGCACCGTTGCGGCGAGCAGGGCCAGAGTCATGATCCAGAGCTGGAGGCGGCGGCCCTCGATGGTCTCCAGGTCCGGCGTGTCAAAGCTGGTCAGACTTGTTATGTCCCCTCTGCCCTGAACCCCAAAGTGGCTCACGGTCATCGGGACACCCTGCAGTTCATTCCGTGTTCCTTTGGCTGTTCGGCATGCAATCAGCCCTCATCTCCTTTTAACTAGGTTATCACGCAGAAATCTCGAAATATTGTGGAATAGGAGCCTGAAGGGAATGTACCGAGGCTCTCCAACCGGAGATCTCTATAATCCATACCCGTTGGAGGGAAGCCTGTGTTGAAAAAGGTACCCGATGTCTTCGTGATCGTGTTCTCGCTGATCATCCTGGCGGCGGTGCTGACCTGGGTGCTGCCCGGCGGCAGCTACGAACGGACAGAAAAGGTCGTGAACGGGCAAAGTCGCACCATCGTTGTCGATGGGTCCTACCACGCCGAGCCGGCCCGGCCCCAGACCTGGCAGATTTTCACCGCCCCGGTCAACGGGTTCCTGCGCAGCGGCATCACCGAGATCGTAGTTTTCATCTTTTTGGTCGGCGGCGCGTTTTACGTGCTCAACGAGACCGGCGCGATCGCCGCAGGCATCCACCAGCTGGTGCGGATCCTCAAGGGCCGGGAGTATCTGGTGATCCCGATCGTGATGACCTTCTTCTCTTTTTTCGGTGCAGCATTTGGTATGTGCGAGGAGGCGATCCCATTTGTGCTCATCTTCGTTCCGTTGGCGCTGGCTCTCGGGTACGACTCGATTGTGGGCATCAGCCTCTCCTTCCTGGCCGCCGGTGTGGGTTTTGCGGGGGCCTTCGTCAACCCCTTCACGCTGCAGATTGCACAAGGTCTTGCCGGGCTTCCGCCGCTGTCCGGCATGGGTTATCGGTTGATCGTGTGGACGGTGGCGACCGGCGTGACCATCGCCTGGGTGATGGTGTATGCGGCTCGGATCAAGACGGATCCGACCCGGAGCCCGATGTACGAGTTCGACTGTGTCCGGCGCGAGGAGTTGTTGGCTCAGCAGCAGGAGCAGATGGAGTTCACCTGGCGCCATGGGACCAACCTGGCGATCCTCGGGTTGGTGATCGTGGCGATGATCTATGGCGCGGCCGTCCGTGGCTGGTTCATCGTCGAGATCGCGGGCCTCTTCGTGGCGATGGGGATCATCACCGGTCTCGTCTCCGGAATGGACTTGAACCATCTCGCGAAGACCTTTATCGCCGGCTGTAGGGACATCGCCGGCGCCGCCCTGATCGTCGGTTTCGTAGGCGGCATCATCGTCATTCTCGAGAGCGGAAACATCATGGACACCATCCTCCACGGCATGGGGACCGTGACCTCTCAGCTGCCCGGGCTCGTCTCGGCGTGGTCGATGTACGGCATGCAGGTGGTGCTCAACACCTTCATCCCCTCTGGCTCGACCAAAGCAGCCCTCACGATGCCGCTGATGGCGCCACTGGCCGATCTGTCGGGCATCACCCGCCAGACCGCGGTGTTGGCCTACCAGCTGGGCGACGGCTTCACCAACATGATCATCCCGACCTCGGGCGTGACGATCGGCACCCTCGCCATGGCCAGGATTCCCTACGAGAAGTGGGCCCGCTGGAACCTGCCAATGCAAGCGATGTTCATCGTGATGTCGCTGCTGTTCCTGGTCTGGCCGGTGCTTTCAGGTTGGCAGTGAGGCGGAACTCCCGACCACTCGGAAGAACCACAAAGACACGAAGACATGAAGAAGCCCGCAGATAACGCAGATCGACGCAGATTCGCACAGAGAAGTCAACGAAGAGGCGCAGAGTCGCAAAGAGGTGGTTGTTTAACTTGGTCGTTGAAACCGAGGTCTGACGGCAGAACTGCCGGCGATCGGAAGATCGCTGGCTACCGGTGAGAAGTCCGCCGGTTCCGGATGCGAGCATCCGTCACAGTCGGACTTCCCACCGGCTGACACGCCTGCGGCGCGTCGGTTCTGCCTTGCTCTCTTCTCATTGTGTTGAAGTGCGGGCTCGTTCCATTCCCTGAATTGAGAGAAAAAATGGCAAGGCCTGCGCTCTTCGAGAGCGCAGGCGGCTGGGTCGGGACATCGCGACGAACGGTTGCGTTCGGAGCGATTGCCCGGCCCAGCGGTCCCTGGCCGCCGTTCGGCGGCCAGCGCCTCGCCGCGCGATGAGACCTCGCGTGGGCCTCTCTGCGTCTCTGCGTCTCTGCGATAAGGGGTGGAATGAACTCGTCGATGGAGCAGAGTGAAGTGATGCATCTGCGTTCATCTGCGTGATCTGCGGGCTACAGCTCTCGAAGCGCGGGTGCTACCTGCAGCCTGGCCGCGCGCACCGCCGGTAGTACCCCGCCGACAATCCCCATGAGGATTGCAAATACGATTCCGGCCGTCAAAAGACCGGGTGTTACCCTGAACGCGAACGCCAGGTGCGAGAAGGTCTGCCAGTTCATGGTACCGGCGGTGAATCCGTTGAGCGGCAACACCGCGATACAGCCCAGCACGCCACCGGCAAGGGCGATCAACAGAGATTCGAGGAGAAATGACAGCACGACGCTGCCGCCGCCGAATCCGAGGGCGCGCATGGTGGCGATCTCGCGGGCACGCGCCGCCACGGCCGAGTACATCGTGTTGAGGGCGCCGAAGACGGCGCCGATGGCCATCACGAAGGCCACTAGAAAGCCCAGAACCCGGATCAGGGTGCTGACCATCTGCGATTGTTTGGCGTAATAGGCCGCCTCGCGCTCCACCTGCACCGTGAGACGAGGATCGGAGGTGAGCGCGTCTTTGAAGGCCTCGAAGTCGGAGGGGGAGTTGAGCCGCGCGGTGACGGACTGGAAGACATTTTCCGGACGCTTGAAGGCCTGGGCAAGGAGCGTGTAGTCGGTCCATATCTCCGAGTCGAAGGCCGAGCCGCCAGCGTCGTAGATGCCTACAACCTTCCAGTCCTGTCCGCCGAAGCTCACCGTCGAACCGAGATCCAGCCCTTTGTACGTCTGGACGGCATAGGAACCGATCACCAGCTCGGCCAAGCCGGGTTTGAAGAACCGACCCTCGACGACCGTGACCGTTGGCCGCACCTCGAGGACCAGGGGCGTCATCCCGCGAATCTGGACATTGGCGTCGGTCCCTGATTTCTTGAGTTGGAAAGCGCCGATGACCACGCCCTCAGGGCTGGTCAGTGGGATGTTCGCTTCATTCCGTGCGACCTGGCCAGCATCCGCGATCACCCGTGCTTGGTCGAGGGACACCCCGCTGTCCATCTCCGAGCTAGCGCCGGCCCTGCGAATGATGGAGTTCGAAGACGAGCCGGATGCAACCAAGGTGGCTTGGAAGCCGCGAGCCATGGCCAGCATGGCGACAAAGACGCCGACGGTGCCGGCGATGCCCAGAATCGAGACGACCGCAGTCTTCCACCTCGCGGCGACCGACCGTACGTTGTAGGAAAACGGGATTGCCATCACACCCTCCTCAGCGCGTCGACGATGCGCAGATTCATCGCCATCAGGGCCGGGATCGATCCCGCAGCGATCCCCACGAAGAGCGCGATTGCGATACCGAAGGCCACATCACCGGTCGACAGGTGGAAGACGGGCAGCATGCCGCCAGTGGGGTCGCCGCCCATCGTGAAGAGTTTGGCCAGACCGACTCCGACGGTTCCACCGACTAACGCGATGACCAACGATTCGGCGAGCACCAGAAAGAGCACCGTCCTGTCGCCGAATCCCAGGGTCTTGAGCACGCCGAGCTCGGGCACCCTCTCACGCACCGCCATGGCCATGGCGTTGCCGGTGACGAGCAGCAGCGTGAACAGAACCACCGCTCCGATCGACAGGATGAGCATACGGATGTTGCCGATCTGCTTGGCGAAGCCTGCCGCGAACGCCTGTTCCGTCTCGGTCGAGGTTTCGTAGGCTGAGTTGGCGAAGCGCTCGTCGACCGCACGGCTTACTGCCACGGCGTGATCGGGGTCGTCGATCTTGACGGTGTACCAGCCGACCGTCCCCTTTCCGAACGGCCGGCGCTCCTCGAGATACTTCCAGTGGAACCAGAACTGGGACTCGTCGTCACCGGCCCGGGAGCCGTCGTAGATGGCGCGGATATTGAACTCCCAGGTGCCGCTCCAAATCGTTCCCTGGAGCGGGATTCGATCTCCCACCCCCCAGCCGAACCGGTCGGCGGTCACCCGACCCACCACGGCGCCCTCCTGGTCGGCCACGAAGCCCTGCCATTCGTCGTCGGAGATCTGGAACTCCGCATACACCGATCGATAGGTTTCCGTGTCGACGGCGAACTGGGGAAAGAAGTTCCTGGGCTCCTGGTAGATGGCGCCGAACCAGGTAGCAAAGGTCGCTTCGGAGACGTGGTCCATCTGGCTCAGCCGTTCCTGATAGGAAAGAGGAAGCGGCATGATCAGCGAGATTTTGTTGCGGACGATCAGACGATCAACACCGGCCACATCGACGCCGGCGTTGAGTGCGGTCTCGATGGTAACCAACAGGCCGAAGAGGAACAGGGCGACGGCGATTGAGCCGATGGTGAGGATGGTCCGGGTTTTCTTGCGGAACAAGTTCCGAAAAATGAACGGCAGGTACTTCATGACGCGGCCGCCTCATCCGCTGCCTCCACCAGAACTCCCTTGTCGAGGTGGAGCACCATGTCCGCCCGTTCCGCGGCGAGCGGGTCGTGGGTCACCATCAGGATCGTCTTGCCGTGGTCCGACTCGAGCTGTGTCAAGAGGTCGAGGATCTCTTCCGCCGCCTTCCGATCGAGGTCGCCGGTGGGCTCGTCACAGAGGAGGAAGGTGGGGTCGGTGACGATCGCGCGGGCGATGGCGACGCGTTGCTCTTGGCCGCCCGAAAGCTGGCGCGGGTAGTGCTTCATGCGGTCGCCGAGACCGACCAGGGCAAGGGCGGTCTCGACGTGCTGACGTCGCTGGGCCTTCGAAAGCTTGGTGAGCAATAGCGGCAGCTCCACGTTTCCAAAGGCGGTGAGGACTGGGATCAGGTTGTACATCTGGAAGATGAATCCCACGTGGCGGGCGCGCCAGGCGGCGAGGTTTCGACCGGACATGCTGGTGATCTCGTCACCGTCCACGGACACGGTGCCCGAGGTTGGTATGTCGAGGCCGCCGAGGAGGTTGAGGAGGGTGGTCTTGCCGGAGCCGCTCGGCCCCATGAAAGCGACGAACTCACCTCGCTCCACGTCGAGGTTGAGGCCCTGAAGGACCTCAATGGTCTCGCCGCCGCGGTGGTAGATCTTGTTGAGGTTGCGCACCCGGATCAGACTGCCGCTGTGCTGTTTTCCATCGATGCTGACCATTCTCGTGGCTCCTTGACCCTCAGCTCTTAACTCTTAACTCTTGACCCGCACCTTCTGACCATCGCTAAGCCCTTCAAGGCCACTGACCACTACCTGGTCACCCGGGGTGACTCCAGCCATGATCTCGACGTCGCTGCCGACCGCACGCCCAACGCTGACCGTGCGACGATCGACCGTGTCGTCCTCGATGACGAAAACCACCATTTGACCGCCGTCGTTCTTCACCGCGGGCTGCGGAATGAGAGACTGCGCCGGTGACGAGGAGGATTGTTCCTCTTCCACGACCTCGCGGAACGCCACCTTGACCCCCATGTCAGGCAGTATCTTGGGGTCGAGTTCGTCGAATGTAAGCCGCACTTTGACCGTCGCCTTCTGGCGGTCCGCGGTCGGGATGACGGTGCGGACGGTGGCCGGGATGTGCCATTCCGGGTAGGCGTCGAGCACGGCGTCGGCCGGCTGCCCAGGGTGGACCTTGGCGATGTGGGATTCGTTGACATCCACTTCGATTTCAAGAGAAGTCATGTCGACGATGGTCGAGATGCCGGTGCGGGTGAAACCGCCGCCGGCTGAGATCGGCGACACCATTTCGCCGGGTTGGGCGTCCTTGGACACCGCGACGCCGGCAAAGGGAGCGCGAATGGTGTAGTTCTCGAGGTCCTGGGCGGCGACCGCGAGCCTGGCCTTGGCGGCGTCGAGAGACGCCCGCGCGAAATCGAGCTTGGCCTCGATGGCGTCTACTGCTGCGGTCGCCGAGTCGAGGTCCTGGATACTGGAGACGCCCTGAACCCGCAGCTCATTGGTCCGCCGCAAGGTCCGCCTGGCGTCGGCGAGGTTTACCTCGAGCTCCTCGATGGCCGCCCGCGCTACGTCGCGGTCGGCCTTCGTAGCTTCGTAGCGCCGCCGCGCGTCCGAGTCATCGAGCCGCGCCAGGATCTGTCCTTTTTCGACTATCATCCCTTCATCCACGAACACATCGGTGACGCGACCTGTGATTTTAGCGGCCACGGTCGCCTTGCGTCGCGGCTCCACGTATCCCGAGGCGTTGAGCACGGTGGCGGCACCAGCAGCGGGCGCCGAGCGTGCGGTTGCGACCTCCACCGTGGCTACCGATGCCCGGCCCATAACCAGGATGGCGACAATCGTGATGATTACCAAAGTTGTGGCGGCAAATAGCATGAGGCGGCGGCCGTTTCCGGTGCGGGAGCGGGCCTCGCCGTCGATCCTGAGGTCGGAGAGCTCCGGTTTGGTCGAATCGGTCATGCTTCGTGTCCCATGCTGTGCTGAACGGATAGCTCCGTTCGCTTGTTCCCATTTGTTTTTTCGGGCGTGAAGTTTATCACTGCCCACCGGCCCGATACTCGATACTGGATACTCGATTCTCGATACCAAACGCCCGGATACAGGATTCGGGTCTCAGGTCTCAGGTCGCAGGTCGCAGGTCGCAGGTCGCACCAAGATTCTGGGCTGGACCATTGCGATGTCGAGCCTTTTCTTAAACTTCCGTGAGTTTTTCAATGAGACCTGAGACCTGAAGCCTGTGCAACCTGCAACCTGCGACCTGCGACATGCATCCAGCATCCAGACTAATGAAAGTCATGACTCTCGACTGCGGCGTCGGCCCGCACCGCCTCGAAACGGCGGGCCTTGACCGAGATGGTGCCGTCCTGTTTCTGCAGGGGACCCTCCACCAGAATTACCGGGGTGCTCACGAGGAAGGGGCGGTGCTTGCGGAAGAGGTCGGGGCGGATGATCGCTTGCACCATGCCGGTCTCGTCCTCCATGGTGAGGAAGACGAAGCCCTTGGCGGTGCCCGGGCGCTGGCGCACGATCACCGCCCCCGCCACCCGCACCACCTCGCCGTCGCGGAGACCGCCGAGGGCCGCAGCCGTTGTGATTCCGCGACGGTCCAGCTCCGGCCGCAGATAGGCCAGGAGGTGCGGTCCGGTGGTCAGGTGGAGCCCGGCATAGTCGGCGATGGTCTCGTCGAGTTCGCTCATCTCGGACAGGGGCGAGCCTCCCTCCGGCGGCAGGTCGGCGAGTAGCGGACCGCGCCGGCCCACGACCTCGGAAACCTGCCACAGCGCTTCGCGCCGGCTCAGGCCGAGCGAGGAGAGGGCGCCCACGTGGGCCAGTCGCTCGAGCTGTTCAGCGTTGAGGCCGCAGCGGTGGGCGAGGTCGGCGGTGTTGGAGAAGGGGGCCCTCACCCCCTGGGTCTCGATGATCTCGCCGGCAGCATGCTTGAGGCCGTGGACGTAGCGCAGACCGATGCGCACTGCCGCGTCCTCCCAGCGGCAACGCCAGCCCGAGCGGTTGACGTCCACCGGCAGGAAGCGGACGCCGTGCCGCTGGCCGTCCTTGACCAGGGTTGCGGGGTGGTAGAAGCCCATCGGCCAGGCGTTGAGGAGGCTGGCGTAGAAGGCGACCGGGTGGTGGGCCTTGAGATAGGCGGAAGCGTAGACGATGAGGGCGAAGCTGGCGGAGTGAGACTCGGGGAAGCCGTAGAGCGCGAAGGAGGTGATCGAGCGCACGACCTCCTCCTGGGCGGCCCCGGTGATCCCGCGTGCGGTCATTCCTGCACGCAGCCGCTCCTCGATCGATTCCATTCGCTCCCGCGAACGTTTGAATCCCATGGCGCGGCGCAGCTCCTCCGCCTCGCCGCCGGAGAAACCCGCCGCCGCCATCGCCATGCGCAGCAGCTGCTCCTGGAAGAGGGGCACCCCGAGGGTGCGTTCGAGGATCGGCTCCAGGCAGGGGTGGGCGTAGGTCACAGGCTCGCGTCCCAGGCGGCGTTCGAGGTAGGGGTTGGTCATGTTGCCGGCGATGGGGCCCGGACGGATGATCGCCACCTGCACGACGAGGTCGTAGAAGTGCTCGGGCCGGTTGCGCGGCAGCGACGCCATCTGCGCCCTGCTCTCGATCTGGAAGACACCGGCGGTGTCGGCGCGGCGGATCATCTCGTAGGTCTCCGGGTCGTTGGGGGGTAGGTGGGCGAGATCGATCTCCACCCCCTCGTGCTCGCGGATCATGGGGATCGCCTCCTCGAGGGCGGCCACCATACCGAGACCGAGAAGGTCCACCTTGATCAGCCCGAGGTCGGCGCAGTCGTCCTTGTCCCACTGGATCACCGTCCGCCCCTCCATCGCGGCCGGCTCCAGCGGCACCACCTCGTCGAGGCGGCCCTGGGCGACGATCATGCCACCGGAGTGCTGGCCGAGGTGGCGCGGCAGGTGGTGGATCTCCCACCACAGGCGCTTGAAGTGCTCGACCCGGCGCGAGGAGGGGTCGAGGCCCACCGCCGCAAGCTCATGGTCGAGATCGCGAGCCCCCTCGCGGATCTCGGTCGAGGCGTGGCGGCCGAGGCGCTTGGAGATGCGGCCCACTTGCTCGAGCGAGAAACCCAGCGCCTTGCCCACATCCCGCGCCGCCGAGCGGTCCCGATAGGTGATGACATTGGCGGTCATGGCGGCGCCGTGCGGCCCGTAGCGGTGGTAGACATACTGGATGACCTTCTCGCGCTGGTCTCCGGAAGGGAGATCGAGGTCGATGTCGGGCCACTCGCCGCGCTCCTCGGAGAGGAAGCGTTCGAAGAGGAGCTCCATTTTCACCGGGTCGACGGCGGTGATGGAAAGCGCATAGCAGACGGCGGAGTTGGCGGCCGAGCCCCGGCCCTGGGCCATGATCCCCTCGCGCTGACAGAAGCGGACGATATCCCAGACGATGAGGAAGTAGCCCGCCAGGTCGAGCTTCTCGATGAGGTCGAGCTCCTTCTCCATCTGCGCCTGGGCCCGGGCGGTGAGAGGGCGGAAGCGGGCGCGGGCGCCGTCCCAACTCACCCGGCGCAGGTGGGAGGCGGGGCTCTCACCGGGCGGCAGGGGATAGTCAGGGAAGCGGTAGCCGAGGTCGTCGAGGGTGAACTCGAGTTCGGAGGCTAGAGCCCCGGCCTCGGCCACCGCCCGCGGATGGTCGGCGAAGAGGAGCTCGATCTCGCGCGCCGAGCGCAGGTGGCGCTCGCGTCCGCCCTCGAGGAGGCGTCCCGCGGTGTCGAGCGTCAGACCTTCGCGGATGCAGGCGAGCACGTCGGCGAGATCCCGGTTCTCCGGTCGCGCATAACGGGCGCCGCCGGTGACCGCCAGCGGCAGGTGAAGACTCTGTGCGAGATCGATCAGTGCCCGGTTGCGGTGCTCCTCGGCGCGCAGGCGGTGGCGCTGCAGCTCGACGTGGAGACGGCCGGGGAAGAGAGAGCTGAGGTGGTCGAGCTCCCTTCGCGCGGCATCGAGGCCGCGATGGGTCAGGCGCTGGGCGAGCACCCCCTCGGCACCGCCGGTGAGGCAGTGGACGCCCTCGGCGTGGGCCTCGAGCTGGCGCCAGGTGGCGCGGGCGTGGCCTTTGGGGCGGTCACGGGCGGCCTCGGTGAGCAGGCGGCAGAGGTTGCGATAGCCGCGGCCATCGCACGCAAGCAGGGTCAACCGCGGCAGGGGAGTTCCGGGTGGGGAAGGAGGGGGGACGAGGCCCAGAGGGCCTCTCAATTTTGAATTCTTAATTCTCAATTTTGAATTTTGAATTTCCGGCATCTCCTCCCCGGGTGTCTCTGGAAGGTTGGTCGGTAATTGAGAATTAAGAATTGAGAATTGAGAATTATCGTCAAGGACGATCTCGACTCCAACCAGTGGCTTGATTCCGGCTTCGCGGGAGGCCTTCCAGAATCGCGGGGCGCCGGAGAGGGTATTGCGATCCACCAGCGCCACCGCGGGCAGCTCGAGCTCGGCGGCGCGGACCACCAGGTCCTCGGGCTGCGAGGCTCCCTCGAGGAACGAGAAGGCGGATGCGCAGTGCAGCTCGGCGTACTTCATGCGATTCCCAGAAACCGGCCACCGACGAACCACAGGAACCACAGAGACACAGAGACACAGAGAAGAAACACAGAGACGCAGAGACGCAGAGATCCCCGCTTGCCACGGCGTAGTCGCTCGGCGGCGGAGCCGGGCCCACCCAATAAAACGCAAAGGCGCAAAGGCGCAAAGGCGCAAAGAGGTTGTCGCTGATGTGGTGCGACAATGCCGAAGATTGACGGCGGAACAGTCGGCGATCTGGCGATCGCCGACCACCGGTGGAGCGTTCGTCCGCTCCAAGCGCGAGCGCTTGTTGCGGCCAAACGCCCCACCGGCCACCGCGCCGGAGGCGCGTCGGTTCCGCCTCTCTCCTCCTCTGTTGGGGAGGGATACGTGCCCTTCCCAGCCATGAGATGAAGAGAGGGAGTGGCGAGGCCTGCGCTCACTGAGCGCAGGCTGCTGGGCCGGGACACCGTGACGAACGCTTGCGTTCGGAACGTGTGTCCGGCCCAGCGGTTCCCGACCGTCGTCTGACGGCCGGGACCTCGCCATGCGGTGAATACTCGTGGGCTCTTTGCGTCTTTGCGCCTTTGCGTTAAGAACCGGGTGGGTGGGTGGCTCTGTGCCTTCTCTGTGTCTCTGTGCCTCTGTGGTTCAACCCCGGGGGGGCGAGTGGGAGAAAATCCGAAATTCATCAGTCGTACATCCCATCCGCGAACCAGTCGCCGGTTGTTCGGTTGCGGTAGACCCGGTACAGCCTGCCTCCGCCAAGCTCCACATCCCAGTAGTCGCGCTCCACGGGCGCCTCGTTCCACCACCCCTCCTCGAGGGTCCACGGCCCGGCTGCCACCCGCACCAGGCCCTGAATTCGCGGTGTCGCCTCCGGCACCGAAGTGATCGAGATCAGGCGGAGGGAGGCGGAAAATTTTGAATTCTCAATTCTTAATTTTGAATTTCCATCCGTCCCATCGGAGAAGTTTTGAGTTGTTTGACCCGGGGCGGTCTCAGGGAGGGAGGGCGGCAATTGAGAATTGAGAATTGAGAATTGAGAATTCTCCTCCGTGATCACCTCGAGCGCCACTGCCGGCCGCAACACCCTGACGACCAGCAGTCCCCGTCCCTGCCGCGGCGGCCGGCGCAGCTTGGGGGCCGGCGGCGGGTCGAAGGGGACGGTGTCGAAGCGCTCGGGGAGGTAGCCGTCGACGGTGCGCGGCGAGCCCACCCGATCGGGGCCGAGACGGGCGGCGAGGTGGGCGAGGGTACCGGCCAGCTTGTCAGGAGAGATGTCGGGAGCTCCGAAGAGGGTGAGCTGGCCGCGGCGCGGCCGGTCGGGGCGGGTCACACAGGTGAAGGAGACCACCGGCGCCCGCGGTGGGTTCGACTCGAGTTCGAGGCGGATCAGTGCCAGCAGGGCGTCGATGTCCCGGGTCGGCGCCGGCAGCCGGATGGTCCGGTGCTCAGCGCCCTCCGGCTCCAACCCCAGCTCCAGCTCGAGCAGGGAGCACGCCAGGTCCTCGCGTTCGAGGCGCTGCCGCGTTCGCTCCAGGGATTGGCGGAGGGCGAAGAGCAGGGGGTCCACGGTGACCACCGGCCACTCCAGCTCCATCCCCTCGTGGAGCGTGGGGGGAAGGTGGTACGGCGCGAGGGGGCTGGAGTCGACACCCCGGGCCGCCCGGTGGGCGCTGGCGCCTGCCGGGCCGAGGCGGCTGGCCGCCCTATCCGCCGGCAGTCGGGCGAGGTCGCCGAGGGTGCGGACGCCCCAACGTTCGAGAGTGTCGATGAGGCGCTGTTCGAGGTTCAGGTGAGCGAGGGGCAGAGGGGCGAGGAAACGCGCCTCCTCGCCGGAGGGCACCACCGTCGGGGTGGCGGGCATGCGGGCAGCGATCCGCGCGGCGAGCTTGTTGGCGGCGATGCCGACTCGTACCGGCAGGTCGAGGGCGTCGGCGGCGATGGAGGCGACCTGGCCCATCTCCTGTTCGCCCGATGTGCTGTCGTAGAGGCGCTGCATGTCGCTGACATCGGCGAAGACGAGGTCCGGGCCGCTGTCCTCTACCCGTGGCGAGAGGCTCGATGCGGTTTCGAGGAGGGCCTCGTGGGCCGAGGCCTCGCAGGCGGAGTCCCGGCCGCGGGCGATGAGGGAGGGG
>Ga0209013_10001970_pt1 | contig 18889 bp, 22 predicted proteins | sample Cruoilmetagenom2_FD_187291 | JGI IMG/M metagenome (GOLD analysis project Ga0209013, IMG submission 187291) | Oil polluted marine microbial communities from Coal Oil Point, Santa Barbara, California, USA - Sample 2 (SPAdes) (version 2) | ecosystem: Environmental > Aquatic > Marine > Oil seeps ...
GCAGTGAATGCGACTATTGCGAGAGTAATCTCGCATTTACAGGGAGTCTGGTGGCTGACGACCAAGGCGTCAATAAGCCATCCGAATGGCTCAACGGCACCGTTTCCTGTGGAATAGCTGACACCACACCGCCAGTGATAAGTAACATCGCAAACTCTGTGCCGACAACCGATATGGTCACAATCACCTGGGAGACCGATGAGGCGAGTGACAGTCTAGTTAGGTATGGCACTGAGTCAGGTAACTACGTGGCAGACGAATACGATGCAGCGATGGTCACATCACACAGTATCGTGCTTACTGGCTTGAGTCCTGAGACGGTCTACTATTTCGTTGTGGACAGTACGGATATGAGCGGAAACTCGGTTGAAGGTGTTGAGATCGATTTCGAGACCGCAGCAAGTCCGGCTCCGCAGACTGCGACCGTCTCAATTGATGATGTCACAATTGCTCCAACAGAGGTGATCGCCGTACCGGTCACGATACGTGATGTGACCGCTCTGGGCGGCTGCGCGATCAGCATCGTGTACAACGCCTCAATCGTGGATGTGACCGGGGTTACTGCGGGCGAGATGGCTATGTTCACATACAACATCGATGACGGCACCGGCTGGATGTATGCGAATGCAGTCGACGCAGAGGGTCTGGATGGGGACGTGGTCTTTGCATACATCAACCTCGCTGCCGTTGGTACTTTCGGTGATGTGAGTCCGCTGGATCTCACAGTCGAGGAACTCTTCGATGTGACGTACAGCCCGATCGATCACACAGTAGTTGGCGGATCGGTCACAATCAAGAGACCGCCAGACATCGACCCACCTGTCGTTTCGGACGCATCAGTGAGTCGGGATACGATACTAAACGACAACGGCAGACCAAGAGCACCGGGAACGAGCACAACAGTTATCGAGGTCACGGCGACTGATGTGGATACTGGCGTTTTTGGCGTTACAATCGACCTCTCGCAGATAGGCGGGTCAGCGGCACAGCCGATGGAGAGGATCGCCGGAACTGATAGATGGACGGTTGCAACAAACGCTTCCGATGGCGTCAATATCACCCACAGACTGGTTATCAACGCAACCGACAACAGCGGAAACCACGATGATTCGGTGGGTGTCACACTGACGGTCCTCAGGAGGGGCGATGTGTGCCGGGACAACGTAATCGACAGCAGGGACGTGCGCTACATAACCCGGTATCTGGCATCCATAGAACCGGAAGCCTCAAGTCCGCCTGATGCGATGGTCGGGGACGTTGTCGCCATCTCAGGAGGCGCAGAGGGTGATGGTATCGTGGACATGGCAGATGTCGTGTATCTGCTGAGATCCATGAGCGGTCTGGAGGACGAACCTTAGGCGCTCAGGCGCCTCCTCCTCTTTTTTTATTTTTGTGGTGGCTAAATTGTGTCATTCGTGATTTCGTATGTGTTTAGCTGAGGCGACGAACCACGAGATGGATAAGATCAACACAAGAAGAGGGTAGTACAATACAAGATATTGGTGATAGGTTTGCATTTTACTGGTTCTGCTGTTTTCCGTGGTCGATATTGATAACCCACTCGCGTATCTGGAAAAATCGCGAAAATCTCCTTGTGCCTTTGCGCCGCTCTCGTTAAACTGGCGAACGAGAACGAGAACGGGGGTGCAAAGACGCGGGTTGTAAAGATCGGGAAACCACATCCTTTCGGCATTTTTTGAAAACCAGAGAATCTATCAGAATCAGGGAAAATCCCGACCCCCAACCGCAACCCTTATAAACCAAACTTGTTCTAAAGTCAACTAAACAGAGGGTACAGAAGATGAGCATGGTAAACATTGCAGCACTTGGCGTTCTTACGAGTATAGCCATATTCGGAATCAAAGCCGGAGCCGGATGCGGGCTCTCAAGTATCCGTAGGCGGGATATTATGTATATCGCAGCGAGCTACTTCGCAATCTCGATTATAATCGGCTACTTGATCACGCTCTTCTCAATTGATTTCATGCAGGGGCTGATGAACCTTGGTCTGGCATTCCACACGCTGCTTGCACTTGCCCTGGTCGCTGCCGGCTTATACACCACAAAGAGGTGGAACTCGGGATGCGATGTCTCGAAACGCACCTTTGCAGTACTGTCGCTGCCATGCCCGGTCTGTCTCGCCGCAATCTTCATCGCATGCAGCATACTTGCGGCAAACCTTGGTATTGGTGGCGTCAAGATCGGCATTATAATTGGAGTGACGTTCGCAGCGTTCACAATTGGATCTGCACTAATCTTCAAGAGACTTAACAAAAGTCCGGGTGCACTCGGCGACGTGATGATATTCATCGGTCTCTTCTACCTCCTCGGAGCGATTCTCATGCCCGCATACATGAGCACAAAAGAACTGCAGATAACACCAACACACTTTGATCTCGCAGGGACTGTGATACCGCTTGTCGTGCTGGCACTTGTGGTGGTGCTGGGGTTTGTTATCGACAGATCGCAGGAGTACTGAGAAATGGACGCATCGCTTGTTATATTTGAGACACTGTACTGGGTCTCGTATGCGCTCAAGTACCCTGTAATCCTCCTCCTCATGGCATTCGTGGTCTTTTCGCTTGCGCTGATTGGTGAGTTCATCTCCGAGTACTCACGGCGGCACAGGGATGTTTCGGAGCTGGACGGGTTATGCGGACGGATTGGCGCGATTGGCACAACAGGCGCCGCCGCTCTTAGAGACTGCAAACAGACATTCTTCGTATCGATGTTTATGCGTGATCTTGCAGATCAGGTGGAGCGGGGCGTCTTCGTCTTCAACAGGCTCTTTGGCGATTACGAGATCAAGATGGCGAAAAAACTTGAGAATACCAGAATCCTTGCAACAGTCGGTCCGATGCTTGGGCTGATGGGGACGCTGATCCCCCTGGGTCCTGCGCTGATGGGTCTTGCAGAGGGAGATGTGGAGCAGCTAGCAACCAATCTGGTTCTCGCGTTTGCAACCACCGTGCTAGGGCTTTTTGCCGGCTCCATTGGATTTGTTCTCACCATGATCCGCAGAAGATGGTACCAGCAGGACTTAAACGACATCGAATGTATTCTCGATCTCTGCGAGGATGTGTATGGCGAGAAGTAAAAGCGGGCGCACCCGGCGAAAAGGGCTCCTGAATGAGCCCGATCAAAGTCCATTGACCAGCGTTGCGAATCTCTTCGATGTTGCTATGGTCTTCTCGGTCGCGCTGATCGTGATGCTTGTGATGTCTTACCACCTGCCGCAACTGCTCGACCCGGACGCGGACTTAACCGTGGTCACGAATCCGGGGCAGCCGGATATGACGATCATCGTAAAGGAAGGGAAGACAATAGAGGTGATGAACATGACTGACAGGATCGCAGGCGGTCAGGGCGATGTCCTCGGAACGGCATACAAACTCCCTGACGGAAGGGTGATCTATGTGCCGGAGGATGAGGATGCGGGAGATGCGGGTGGTGCAGATGGGGGCGATATGGGGTCGACTGCTACACCATGAGTTTTGAGTTCTTCACAAGTTGGGGAGGCGAGCGCAACATCCATCTTTATCGGAAGCTGGACTACCGGCGTTCGGAATGAAACGAATCACCAGTGATCTGACGATCGTGTACCTGGAGAAACGGGTTTGATGTGCCGCAGGTGGGTCTTTTTTCGGCAACCTCAAAAACGCTCTACGAAATTCTTAATACAGCGAAGACCAAGAAGGGCGCAGGACAATGAAGAAGAGACTCTACGTACCGCATCCCGGACATTTCGATGGACTGAAGAAACTCATATCGGACGCCGGAAAAGACATCTATTCAGTATTCATGGCAGGCTCGCCCGACTTTGTTGGCACTGGCAGAAGCAATCTCGCCGCCCCCGAGATTGCGGATATCAGGGAACAGACCGAGTATGCGCACAGAAACGGTGTCAATATGGAGATCGTGCTCAACAGTTCGTGTATGGGCGGGCGGCACCTGACACCGGAGGGCTTCAACCTCATCTACCGCTATCTCGGGGAACTCGATAGCTGTGGGGTCGATACCACGGTTGTGGCAGACCCGTACTTAGTTGAGGTGATCGCAAAGGACTTTGAGATGAAACCGGTCGTATCGGTGCTCTCGTTTGTGAATTCTCCGGAGAAAGCTATCTTCTACGAGGACCTTGGCGCATCGTCGATTGTGGTCGATCCCGACGTGCACAGGCATTTCGATGTCCTGAATGCGATCCGCGATTCCGTAGACTGCGAAATAAAACTGCTCGTGAACGAGGGCTGCCTATACCAGTGTCCATTTCGGTATGCTCACTTCAACTTCTTCTCACACGCATTCGGTCCGCACCCGCGCCCTAATGTCCTTGATGACTATTATTATGAGAGATGTATACTCGCGAGGATCAAGAATCCGAGGCTGATCATCACATCGCCATGGATCAGACCCGAGGACATCCATGAGTACGCTGGAATCACTGACGTCTTCAAGATCGGCGGCAGGACACACTACACCAACTGGATCCTGAACTGCGTCGAAGCGTACACCAACGAATCGTACGATGGCAACCTGATGGACCTGCTCGACTGCCCGAAAGACTTAAAAGACCTCTATTACATCTCAAACAGAGATCTTGACGGCGCAATTGACCAGTGGAAGACCTGTGGGACAGTCTGCGTTGACTGCGGCTTCTGCAGGGATCTTACCGAGACTGCGGTCAAGGTGTACACAGGAGGCGGCACAGAGAGCGAGACGCTTGTCGAGTGGAGCGAGATTGCAGGTGCCGGCGTGACTAATAGGATAACCGGCAAGACGGTGGTGCACGCATGATTACAGAGAAACTACTAGAGACAAGAAGTGATATCGAAAACAACATGAGGACGCTTCTGGGAAGACCTGTTATGGTGACAGAACTGGACGCTTTCGCGCTGCCCTGCGGATGCAACGGAATCACTGCAAACCTCCGCGGGCTCGAACTGGATGATATCGAGATATTCGAGGAGCAGATGCTTGCTCATTTCAAAGAGGTCGCACTACGTCTCGGGATTCCGCCGAGTTTCATATTTGCAAGGCTCGTTCCTGGAAGTTCTGTTGTTGCCGCGATCAACTGGCGCGTGCTCTGCGATCGCTGCTACCCTGAGTTTGCCCGCACACATGGGAAGATGCCGAGACCTGATATCTATATCATGCATCTCGAGCGGCGGAAAGGTGGCGGAAGAGGGACGAAGAAGATGCGATCCGGTAGGATGTAGTTACGTTACACTTCACACCGAATTAGAGAATCGCTGATCGCCGTTTATGTAGTTTTCCTGATACGCTCCATACCCTTCAGTGAGTTCTGTTTGAGCCAACAGTTTACGATACACAAAAGCCATAGCAATCATCGTCGTGGGAATGGTAGCAAATAAACCAACCACCAAACAGATAAATCCCAGCAGATTAATGATCCCAAGCAGTATAACAAAGACGAATAAATCCCATTTCACACCTTTTGTGATTTCAGAACTCTTTTTGAGTGCGTCTACCGGACCAAGTCCCCTATCAATGATCAAATAATCATAAAAATAGAATTGGATTGCCCAGATAATTCCTGGGATGATCAGCAAAATAAGCCCCGCCACAACAATCAACCCACAGAGAATTGAACCGATCAGGTAATTAATAAACAAAGGATAACAGGAGAAAAGATCGGAAAACTCTCCAGTCTCACCATCGCAAAACCTCAAAGAAATCTTGATTAACCCCATCCCTATTATCATCGACAAAACAGAAGAAACGATCTGTATAATAATCGACAGGAAGGGGGAATCTTCTTCAAGCATCATTGCAATGATGTCTGGGATAACATTTACCAATACCGCCACTATCAAAAAACCGATGAAAAAACCGATGTTGTTTTTCATCGTATCCCATCCAAAGTCTACTGCTTCACGCATGGAAAAGTTTTTTGTTGTCATGTTTTTAGCCTCTTTTCTTCACTCCACAGTTGATCTCACCAAAGCAAGCATGGCTGAACTTGCGTCCACGTATACTAATCTCAATGAGCTTTTATATAAGTTTTTTGGGGTTGATGGAATTGTAAACTTGTGCGGTACTATGTTCTAACATCATGCATACCCAGTTGAACTGGATGATATCGAGATATTCGAGGAGCAGATGCTTGCCCATTTCAAAGAGGTCGCACTGCGTCTCGGGATTCCTCCGAGTTTCATATTTGCAAGATTCGTTCCTGGAAGTTCTGTTGTTGCCGCGATCAACTGGCGCGTGCTCTGCGATCGCTGCTACCCTGAGTTTGCCCGCACGCACGGGATGATGCCGAGACCTGATATCTATATCATGCACCTCGAGCGGCGGGAGGGAAAGGGGCGCGGGAAGAAGAAGCAGCGGTGACTGTTGTGACTCGATCTTAACTGTTGTTGTAACCACTCAGGTATGCTGGTTGGATTCCAGGTTGCGATTCTGCGCTTCCTGGCAAGAAAAATAACCGCGGAGGCGCAGAGGTTTGCAGAGATGTATCCTTCTCAGCGTTCTCCGCGGTGGCAAATCACTTGATTTATAGACAGCGCCATTCAGAGCAAAGACCTGGGTATGCCACAAATGCATGCGAACTGACTACAATCGTGGAGATTGATGTGGCTGTAAGTGATAGATCAGAACGAAAAGGTTATCGGTCATTGTGAGCGCGATATATACTCATGCTCACGGTGTCCAACGTCTCCAGGGTCTTCGAATCAGACACAGGAATGGTTGAAGCTCTCCGGGATATCAGTCTTGAGGTCTCTGATAAGGAATTTGTCTGCTTCATCGGGCCGTCTGGCTGCGGCAAGACAACACTGTTGCGGGTCATTGCGGGGCTGGACCAGCCGACGTCTGGCGAGGTGCTGCTCGATGGTGTAGCTATACAGTCGCCAGATCCGGAACGGGGCATGGTGTTTCAGGAATATTCGCTCTTTCCGTGGAGAACGATAATCGATAACATCGCTTTCGGACTGGAGATTAAGGGCGTGCCAAAAGCCGAGCGGCACGATATTGCGCAAAAATATCTGGAACTGGTTGGATTGGGTGCATTCAGGAACAATTACCCCTACGAACTCTCCGGAGGGATGCGCCAGCGGGTCGCGATCGCCAGAGCACTCGCAAACGATCCGAAGGTCCTTTTGATGGATGAACCATTCGGCTCAATCGACGCCCAGACAAGAAACATTCTCCAGGGGGAACTCCTGAAGATATGGCAGAAGGATCGGAAAACCGTGCTCTTCATCACGCACAGCATCGATGAGGCGGTCTATCTCGCTGATCGGGTCGTCGTCTTATCAGCGAGACCCGGACAGATCCGCAGCATAATCGATATCGATCTTGATAGGCCGAGAATCAGGACAAGCGTCGAGGTGAATGTGGTACGTGAGCGCCTCTTAGGACTGCTCGGAGAAGCGCGGGCACAGGAGTGCGGTGAAACCATCTGCTGGACCGGGGTTGCCTGCACTGATTGAGATGCGGGGCAGCGGTATTGGGCGAACGTATCCGTACCCTTCTAAGACAAAGAGCGGCGAGTAATCGCGTCTTCTCATCCGACGAAAAACACCCGGATCTTTGAATGGTGCCGTTGTGAGCATCTCGGCGTGCGCGAACGTCCCGACCGGGACTCGAACCCGGGTCCAACGCTCCGGAGGCGTTGAGGATATCCGCTACCCTATCGAGACAGTTGATGATGTGGAGCCGATGTAGATAAGGATTGTGTTATTGCGCTTTCTTGAGCGCCTCTATCTCATCCACTCCGTGTATCCGCAGAAGAAACGTGCCATAGCATGGTTTGGTGTACGGGAAGATCACGTAATCTCCATCGACTCCGATTGTGATCGGGGGAACTCCGATGATATAGACGTCAAACATTCGGTATCCGGGGTTTACCTGATAAAACTCGCTGAAATTGTTCCGGACGTAGTCCCTGCACTCCTTGAATGTCGTATTCTTTAGAATGACCTCATATTTCGTCTCTTCTATACATCCCATGTAATCACCTGGTCTATGCGTTTCTTCAGTGGAATCGGATTGTGGCTGGTTTTTGCGACGATTTTTTCGCATTCAAAGTCGACCATCGATTCGAATGCTTCTGCATCGCCGCCGGAGATGATTGCAAAGAGTTGCGCATCTGATATGCTGTGCATGGTGGCGAGATATGATATCCCGGCGTCTTTATGCACGAATACGAAACAGAGATCAAAATCAATCCTCTTTTCGGCAAGATCTTCTATGCACCGGTCCAGATCGACCGTCTCATCCACATAGTTCCGCTCAAAATCGGAGACCTTTATGAGATTGACTGCAGATCTCGTCCCTGCGACAACCACACGAATCTTCTCTTTTTTGAGCTTATTTGCAAGATACAGTGTAATTGCAGTCTGAACTGACGATTCCGGGCACCCCAGGACGATGAGTGCGTCAGTTAATCCGGTCAGGATTGGCATATATTGTAAACCTCTTATCTCTCGCAAAGCATATCAGCGTTATCCCTGCTCGATCTGCCGCAAGAATTCCTTTATCTGTGGGTGCGGACCTCGAGATCACGATCGGGATTCCGGCGTTCTCCGCTTTTGATATCATTCCTGCGGACTCTCTGCATGTGGATCCGATTGCGCATGTTGCTAAGTCGATCTTATATGAAATGGCGGAGCCAACGACCTTGTCAACCGTATTGCGCCGCGCCACATCATCACTTCGGGCAACCATCTGCCCATCAGAGAAAATAACAGAGCAGTGCGTTCCACCGGCTTTGCCCCAGATTTCAGACCTTAGCGAATTCATGATCGCAAAAACATCTTCTTTTCCGACCGTAATTGCAGACTCTGGCAAAGATCTCTTCATTACGCCGGAAGTTTCTGCGTACACCTGGATCTCGTCTCCTGACACCTGCACGTCCTCAATATCGTGCGCGAGTCCTTCGCAGACAATATACCCTGCGCCAAGCTCCTCAAGCTGGCACGGACTTGCAGCCAGATCGACAACGAATCGATTGTTGAGGTGGATGCGAAAAACTCTTCGCAAACGACACAATCGGTAGTATCAGCAATTTTGGACTCATAGCGACTCACACGGACCGTTTGGAACTCCCGGGCGCTCACACCCATCTTTGTCACAGTCTCATTCTTAACGCAGTTCCCTCCTCCGTATCGACGCCACATTCTGCAGCTTGTCCATCACGTATTCGCACGCCGCGAATGCGTCCTGCCGGTGCGGCGCGCTGCAGACGATTGTCACGATCACATCACCGACAGAGAGCGTTCCAGTGCGGTGGATCGCCTCAAGAGACTGTATCTCAAAGAGTTTTAGCGCGTCCTCTCTTATCGTTCCAAGTTCCTGCACTGCAGGTTCTCTCTGCACCTCAATCTCCATTCCCGAGATCTCATCATCCCGCACGATGCCTGTGAACGTAACGATCGCGCCGACATCGGGGTGCTTCGCTGTCTCAATCGTTCTGTTGATGTCGATATTGTCTTCTGTTATTGTGATCATTGGTTTTGCCTCTATCCGTCTCAACCTGATTGGTGTTTCATGACCTCAAGCTTTGCGATGCTGCGACAAAACTTTTGGAATTATATACATCCGTGTCCAGATAACTTTGCTGGTACTCACCCAAAATTGTGTGAATATCAACATATAACACCACGAGTTATTGAACATGCACTTTTGCTAATTTAGTGTTCGATGAGCACTATGGGTGTCGCCAATCTCAGTCTTCATGTCTCTCGCGTTGTTGTACCTCCAACAGACCATTACGGAAATCACTATATTCCCAGACCGTGTCGACTATGACCATAACTATAACTATGCAACTCCAATCGTTACACTGGGAATTAGAAATCAGGTGAGATCGTGATCATTGGAATCGACCCAGGACTTGCAAATACCGGATTTGGCATGATTAAGGGCAGTCGCTACGCAGGATATGGTATCATCATCACTCCGTCGGACGAACCGCTCCATACCCGTCTCAGGATGTTATTTGAGAATTTGACAGAGGTCCTTGATAAGTTTCAGCCGGATGAACTATCAATCGAGCGGCTTTTCTTCTCCAGAAACGTGAGCTCAGCAATCGAGGTGAGCCATGCACGCGGAGTCGTCCTGCTCGCAGCATCCGAGCACGACCTCGATGTCTTCGAGTACACGCCGAATCAGGTCAAGAAGGCGGTCACCGGGTCGGGTCGGGCTGACAAGAAGCAGGTGCAGAAGATGGTCAAGATGATGCTCAAGATCGATTGCGACATTCCTGATGACACTGCTGACGCGCTAGCAATCGCACTCTGCCATGCGCATTCGAACGTGTCCGGTAAAGGCAAACCGTGAGTGAGTCGTGAATCGTGAACGTGTGACTCCCTACCACCACGCACAAGCTTGCTACCACCCACAAGCTACTTATAATCAGCATGGATAGTATGGTGTATAATTCCCGGAGGAAATGAACGATTGAAACAGCCCAGTGTTAACATCGGCATGGTAGGGCATGTCGATCATGGAAAGACCACGCTTGTCAGCGCGCTCTCCGGAGTGTGGACAGATCAACACAGCGAAGAGCTGAAACGAGGCATATCGATACGGCTGGGCTATGCGGATGTCACATTCAGGCGCTGCCCTGATTGCGAGGAGCCGCAGTGCTATACTGTTGAGAAGAAATGCCCACATTGCGGCACTGCGACCGAGGAACTGCGTACGGTCTCCTTTGTCGACTCGCCAGGACATGAGACACTGATGGCTACCATGCTCTCTGGCGCTGCGATCATGGATGGTGCAGTGCTCGTGATCGGAGCGAACGAACCCTGCCCACAACCGCAGACAAGCGAACATCTGATGGCGCTCGACGTAATCGGTGTCAAAAACATCGTGATCGTGCATAATAAACTCGATCTCGTGTCAAAGCAGGACGCAATCGAGCATTACAATTCTGTGAAGGAATTTGTCAAAGGAACAGTTGCGGAAAACTCCCCGATAGTTCCGATATCCGCGCAACAGAAGATAAATCTCGATCTTTTAATTCAGACACTGGAAGAAGTTATTCCGTCACCAGTCTATGATCCGGACAAGCCGGCTCACCTTCTGGTTGCACGATCGTTCGATGTCAACCGACCCGGAATCCCCCCTGATAAGCTGATAGGCGGTGTCATCGGTGGCACACTCAGCCAGGGCAGCCTGCGTGTTGGCGACGATATTGAGATCCGCCCGGGGCGGCGACTTGAGCAGATAGGCGATGTCAAGTGGATACCGATCACAACACGCATCTCAAACGTAATCTCCGGCGGTAAGAAGCAGAAGAAAGCAACACCCGGCGGACTCCTCGCAATCGGTACAACGCTGGACCCGGCGATGACTAAAAGTGACCAGCTCACAGGACAGGTCGCTGGCAAGCCAGGGACACTACCACCGGTCTGGGACTTGTTTACCATGAAAACCACGCTTCTCAAGTGGGTCGTCGGGTCAAGCGACAAGTCAAAGGTCGAATCCATCCACGCAAGCGAGCCGCTGATGCTGAGCATCGGAACTGCGACAACTGTTGGTGCGGTAACAAGTGCACGCAGTGACGCGGCTACGGTCAAGCTGAAGCGCCCGGTATGCGCAGAGATCGGATCACAGGTTGCAATATCGAGACGTGTTGGCTCAAGATGGCGTCTGATCGGGGTTGGCGAACTGACCGAATGACCGGAGCAGGATAACAATCGAATGAAGATCATTCTCGACACCAATGCGCTGATGGTTCCTGTTCAGTTTGGTGTCGACATCTTCTCAGAACTCTCGTCACTCAATTTTGACGAGTATCTCGTCCCCTCCGGGGTGGTGCGCGAGCTCAAGGGAATCGCATCATCCGGGCACGGTGTCAATCAGAACGCTGCTCGCGTTGCATTATCCCTATTATCCCGATTCCGGATAATCGAGACCGTTGGGGCTGTTGATGATGCAATTCTCAGGCTTGCAATTGAGATTGGTGCCGCAGTATTTACAAATGATTCCGAGCTGTTGAGGCGATTGCGGGATTCTGGCGTGAATGTCGTTTATATGAGGCAACGGAGTTATCTGGAGAGCATTCCGTGAGATGTGGGAGTCCCGGAAGAAAGTGCCTTCATGTCGTTGCAATATGCGTATGCGTTTAGCTGAGGTGACAAAAACACGAAATTTCACGAGATTGACACAAGAAGATGGTATTATATACAATATATTGGCGATATGTTTGCATTTTACTGGTTCTTACGTATTCTGTGGTCGATAGTAGTAACCCCCTCGCGTATCTGGAAAAATCGCGGGCATCTCCTCCTACTTTTGCATCTCTCTCGCCTTTGCACCGTTCTCGTTAAACTGGCAAACGCGAACGAGAAAGACACGATGGCGCAAGGGCGCAAAGATTGGAAACCACAGAATCCATCGAAATCAGGCATGTTATATCCCCCCTCACTTTCTCGTGGAAATCTGCGTAATCGTGTGGTTAGCTAAACACTTACCTCACCCAAAATCGCCAAGCGTCCGCTGTGCACCCCTCGTCTCAACCGTTTCGACCCAGCCCCCCGACTCTACACCATCGCCATCATCCGCACCACGATTGCCATTTGGAAGCTCGATTGTCCCGTATCTGCCGCCCCCGCCAGGATGGATGATTACCTCTCCGTTTCTGAATGCCACAATCGCATCCACAATCCCTGAGTCTGCGTTAAGATCAGAGATATCAGAGTCCACCAGAACTGCAATCTCACTTCCGGCGCTTTTAACGAGCGCATTCCACGATGTCTGCACCCCTTTAGTGAATGGGCTCGAATGCCCGAGAACCATCGCAATGATCTCCGCAAGCGGTATCAGGTGAAGGTACGGGGGTCTGTGATCAGGATGCTCGGCTGTCGGGAGATCCGCGAGTTCGCTCGCCCGATCCCGCACACCCTTCTTGATCTTCCCGCCGCATGAGCATCTCCACCTCGCAAATAAGCATTCCTGCAGCGTGTAGTGCTTGAAGCAACGTATGCATGCGGATTCGTTATATTTCCCTTCCTCTGGAAACATCCCCACATTCAACACGGGACCCATGCCATTCTTTCTGAGAATCGCGCTCTTCAGGTTCTCAAACGTGATCTCAGGCATCTCGAACCGGTTAAACTCTCGGGCAAGCTTGTTGGGCCACGGCGAGTGTGCATCCGAGTTTGTGAGGAAAGTTAGCCTGTGTAACTCAGATATCCGGTCGGCATACGACGTATCCGCACTCAAGCCCAGTTCAACGAACGATATATAACCTGCGAGATCTGAATAGCAGCTTTCAAGCGAGTCGTGGTACGCATACATGGCAGTCCACGGCGTGAACGCGTGGCACGGTCCGATCAATGCACCAGCATCCTTTGCGTATTCCGCAATCTCTGTGCCGTTCAGTTGCAGGGTGGGGCGCCCATCAGTGTCGATGTTTCTAGAGTGCTCCATGAACCGCTCACGCAGTTCCTCCGCCTTTGAGATTGAGGGGATGATTAGGAGATGATGAACCCTGCGAGAATCCTCGACCTCCGTTGTGAGCACAAAGGATGTATCATTCAGCGAAAGAATGCCCTCGGATTCGGGCAGCCTCTTAATCGACTCCAGCCATCTTGCATGAAGGCAATCGCCCGTCCCCACGAGATGCACACCCTTTTTTGCCGCTTCCCGTGCAATTGTGGGGATATCCATCTTGTCAGACGTTGCCATCGCGTATTTCGAATGTATGTGTAGGTCGGAGTTGACGTTCATGATCCCTAATCGAGGTAGCAATCTATATAACCTTCTTGGATGCATGGATATGAAAGGAGAAACAGATATGCCAGATTTTAGAGTCATTGTCTCAGATGTACAGACGGGAAAAGCATACCAGGTAGAGGTATCGGACGCATCAGCAAACACATTCGTGGGAAAAACTATCGGAAGCGAGATCGATGGGGGCACAGTCGGGCTGCCCGGATATACGCTGAAGATCACCGGAGGATCGGACAATGGTGGATTCCCGATGCGAAATACGCTTCCCGGATCAAAACGAAGAAAAGTCCTCGTAACAGGGGGACGTGGGTTCCATCCGGACGAGGGGGGGCTCAGAAAGAGACGGTCGATTAGGGGAAATGAGATATCCGGAGATATCGCCCAGATCAACACCGCAGTCACTAAATATGGGTCATCGTCGGTAGCTTCGTTGCTTGGTGATGAACCACCGGAAGAAGAAGTAGAAGTAGAAGAAGTTGTAGAGGCTGCAGAAGAAGCAAAAGGCGCATCAGAAGCGGTAGAAGAAGCAGCTGAAGCGGAAGAGACAGAAGAAGTTGCAGAGTCAGAAGACGCGGAAGAACAATCGTGATATGTTTGATATTTTCAAACTCTTTGGCGACGATCCTTATGAGCGGTTCAGGAAGGGGGTTGCCGCACACGAACGCGGGAAACTCGACGTGGCGGAGCGAGAGTACGAACGTGCCATCTTTCTAAACCCGTTCGTTGCGCAGTTCCATTCGAATCTCGGGGATTTGCTTCAACAGCAGGGCAAACCGAGTGATGCGAAGGACGCTCTCGATGAAGCGATCCGCCTTGATCCAAAGAACGCTGCCATTCACAACAACTACGCTGTGATCATGGAGGAACTCGGGTATATGGATGTGGCAGAGAAGCATTACAAACGTGCGATCTTTTTAGACCCCAAATATATCCATGCCAGAGTTAATCTGGCAGACCTTCTCGGCAAGCGCAAGGAGTATGTAAAAGCAGAAGCCGAGTACCGCCACGTCCTCGACGAGAATCCAGATCATGCGTATGCTCGCCAGAACCTTGCAATAACGCTCAAGAACGCGGGGAAGTACGATGAATCGGTTCGCGAACTCACGACGCTCTTGCAAGAGCGACCCAATGATGCGTATCTGCACATGGTTCTTGGTATGGTATATTATCTGCATGGAAATCCCACCGATGCACGAGAGGAGTACCAGACCAGCATCAGACTCGATCCGAACAATCCTGTGACGCACAACAACTTAGGCGGTCTCTTGCAGGACTTTGGTCAAACAGAAGATGCCGAGCGCGAGTACAGAGAGGCGATTCGCCTCGATCCCGACTACATACTCGCAAGAGAGAATCTTGCGCGGCTATTTTCTGAGATGAAAGATTTCGAACAGGCAGAGTATGAGTACCGGGAGATCATCCGGCTCCATCCGGAGAGCCTGACCACGTACATGTTTCTCGGGCGACTTCTGGTCTCGACAAGAAGATTCGAAGAGGCTTATACTACAATCGAGGATGCCACAAAGTACGGCTTCAAGGATTATGAACTGCTCAAAATGGCGCGGGAACTGAAGGAGATGGCAAGCCAGATGGATAAGGGGGATAAGGTGGATGGGATGGATGCGGCGGGTGACGTGAACGGGGGGAGTGAGGCGAGTGAGGCGGATGAACCGGAAGTGGTGGAGGAGACTGATGGTGTGGAGGAGACTGATGCAACCGGACTGGATGAGACCGACAGAACAGATGAAATGAGTGGTGAGGACAAGATGGATACATACGACGATTCGCGTTCTGATGATCGTGCTGCGCAACCTGACAAAATAGACGATGACACGATATAAACTGTGGATCAATGGCGAATGGACGGAATCCGAGTCAGAAAATACATTTTCAGTGATCAATCCCGCAACAGAAGAAGTAATCGCAGATGTTGCGTATGCCAAGCGATCTGATGCGAAGAGAGCGATTGATGCGGCACGTGATGCGTTCGATAACACAGACTGGAGCCAGAATTATTCTCTGAGGCGAGAAGTCCTCAGAAAAGCTGCAAAACTTCTTAGAGAAGATATTGATCGCCTTGCACACCTCGAAACGCTGGATAATGGCATGCCGATCGGCTGGGCAAGGAGATTTGTTTTAGACACCGCGGAATTCTTCGAGTACTTCTCCGAAATGGCGGAACCGCTCGAGGAGCGGCTCGACGATCGCAGTACGGTCTACTATGAGCCAATCGGGGTTGTCGCAGGGATTGTCCCATGGAATATTCCGCTTAAGATGGCGTCATGGAAGATTGCGCCCGCACTTGCAGCGGGAAATACGATTATCCTCAAGCCGTCAAGCCAGACCCCGTTAACCGCGCTTGAGTTAGGCGAGATTTTTCACAGGGCAGGATGCCCAAGAGGCGTTCTCAATGTGACCACAGGAAAGGGGCGCGTTGTTGGAGCAGAGCTCGCAGGCAGCGCAGGAGTCGATAAGGTGGCGTTTACCGGCGGAACCGAGACCGGAAAGGAGATAATGCGGCTTGCATCGGGCAACATCAAGAATATCACGCTCGAATGTGGTGGGAAATCCGCAAACATTATTCTCGAGGATGCGGAGATGCAGAAAGCTGTCACGGGGTCGGTCTTTGCGATCTTCTTTAATTCGGGGCAGGTCTGCACAGCAGGTTCGAGATTGCTCCTTCCAGAGAGCATCCATGACGAGTTCATGGAACAGATGAAAAAAGAGACCGAGAGCCTCACGATCGGAAACGGCATCGCTGACCCTGACATGGGACCTGTTGTCAGTTCCGAGCAGATGGAAAAAGACCTCAGATACATCGAATACGGAATTAAGGACGGTGCGGAACTCGTAACCGGCGGAGAGCGTCTCGACATCGGGGGACGCGGGTTCTTTGTTGCTCCAACGATCTTCGATTCGGTGGACCCTACGATGAGAATCGCAAGGGACGAGATCTTCGGACCCGTTCTGTCTGTTCTCACATATAACGATGAGGCGGAGGCTATCGAGATTGCGAACGATACGAGATACGGACTCTCCGGAGCGGTCTGGTCAAAGGATGTGGTGCATGCAAGAAGGGTTGCTAGACGCATCAGGGCGGGGACGATGTGGATCAACACGTACCACGGTGCTCCGAAACATGCGCCGTTCGGCGGATATAAAGAGAGTGGAATCGGTAGGGAACTCGGAACCCCTGGACTCAAAAGCTATCTCGAGGTCAAGCACGTGATGATCGGGTGATCTGGCGAGGGATTACTTTATTATGGATTCGCCACAAGGTACTACAGCTAAAATGAGCTCAAAGATTATGGTTGTTGATGATGAGCCAGATACGGTGGGGCTGGTTACATTGGTGCTTGAAAGTGAAGGATATGAGATTATGCCGGCTTATAATGGCAAGGACGCACTGGACATGCTCAATGATACGAAACCAGATCTGATCCTGCTTGATATCATGATGCCGGACATCGATGGTTGGGACGTCTATCGATCAATCCGCGAAAACAATGAAACGAAAGATATCCCTGTTGTCATGCTGACCGCAAAGGCACAATCCATCGATAAGATGATCGGTCTGCATGTTATTGGCGCCGACGGATATATCACCAAGCCGTTCGGCAGAAGAGAGCTTGTCGATGGCGTGAAAAAGCATCTGAAAGAGAATTCGGATTGATTCACTCATTTCTGGCGTAATCCACGCCCTCGCGTATGTACTCAAGCGCTTCCTCTATTCGAGTGAGCTCCTCAAATCCATAAGAGAGCCTCATCTGCCGGCTTCCGGCTTCCGGCATCTCACCGCCGGGGTGGACACAGAACTCGCCAGGGAGGTATACGACCCGCGGCTTCTTCTCAGCAGGAGTTCCGTCGATATCGGGGTTGCCTGTCGTTCTTGAGAGAAAACGATAAAGCCGGGACTTCTCATCAGTTCTGATCTCAACAAACGTTAGATAGTAGTAGAACCCGGCGCTCCCGCCTCTGCAGTCCAGAAGATACGCCCCGAGCTTCTCATCGATCCATTCTCTGACGACGATTGCACGTTCTCCGTATCCGGTACGCACCCTCTCGATCTGATCGGTCATGTGGTGATCCATGATGTAGCTTGCGATCTCCTGCGTGATCAGCGGAGCACTGAAACCCACATCATTCGTACGCTGAACCATCGCGCGCATGAAGGCTCCGGGGGCTCCGATCAGGTACCCGATCCTGAGTGCAGGAGCGAGCACCTTGGATAGTGTTCCTATCTCGTAGACGATCCCGATATCATCATAGAGGAACCCTGATTCGGGCTTCTCCACAAGAGGATCGTGTATCAGATCCTCGTAAGCTTTATCGAACACGATTGGAATCTTCCTCCCCAGATCTCCGGATAATTCCGTAACAATCCGAACCAGTTCCCTTCTGCGATCGTTTGATAGAATCGTGCTCGTTGGATTGTTGACTGTCACAATGTAGACGAATCTGATCTCCCCTTTTGCCTCACCGAGACCAGCAATTGCACTTTTGAGCAGATCAGTTCGTATCCCCTCACAGTCTTCGGGAACCGCCATGACCTGAAACCCCGCCCGCCTCAGAAGATCGCAGTAGATGTAGTAGATCGGATCGGTTGTTATCACGATACCCGGCTTCAGAATGTGCGAAATTCCGTCGAGCAGGCTTGTTGCTCCGCTCGGACCTATTATGATCTCTTTTCCCCCGAGTATTCCTTCGTCTATGCCACCGATCCCGCTACATAAGTGATACTGCCTGATAGACTCAATCAAATTCGTTGACCCTTTTGATCCACCATAGTTCAATGCCGCCCTGTACTTCTCGGGCTGGGAAAGAACCGCCTTCTGCGCATCACTTATCAGTTTGCGGGGTATCGTCTTCTCATTCACGTATCCGACCCCGAGGTTAATGTCGATTGCGTCCCTAAAGTCGATTGCGAAATCAGCCATCATCCGGTTGACTGGTGATGGCGTGGATGAGCAGTAACCGTAATTAGAGAGTGCGATCTCGCCGGGTTTCATCACCAAAATAGAGGTGCCATCACTATTTGAACGTATGTGTTTAGCTGAGGCAAAAAACCACGGGATTTCACGGGATTATACTTCACACCGCCACAACTTGAGCTTTTTCAAATCTCTGAAACCGTAGTGTAAGCAAGGCGCTGAGTCCTTGTTTGTGGGTCATATCAGTTTGG
>Ga0209013_10001971_pt1 | contig 18881 bp, 34 predicted proteins | sample Cruoilmetagenom2_FD_187291 | JGI IMG/M metagenome (GOLD analysis project Ga0209013, IMG submission 187291) | Oil polluted marine microbial communities from Coal Oil Point, Santa Barbara, California, USA - Sample 2 (SPAdes) (version 2) | ecosystem: Environmental > Aquatic > Marine > Oil seeps ...
CACAGTCTAACAGACCGCCTTCAAACCGTTGATACGCTTGACTTTCGCGGGTTTGATTTCCTTCGGAGGCTTACGTGCTATCCATTGCACCACGAGGGCTTCGGCGGTCTACAAACGTTATTATACCAACGGTTAGAAGTGATTACAACGTTTTTATTACGTGGTGTACCGTAATTTTACGCAATCGAACCGAAAGGTGTGGGCGTATGTGGCACGGAAAAAGAATATTGACTCGGCTATTCTAGCGGAGATTCACACAGTAACAGGTCGTCAATTAACGGAGGTAATATCGTTTGATTACGCGGTTGATAAGTTCATAGCGCAAGCCGAATTACGAGGACTCTCCGATTGGACGGTTAAGTCGTACGTAAAGGAATTGAAACCCGTACGTAATTATTTCGTAGAGTCCACGGTCGGCATTACGGATATTCGCGAGTTTACTGCGGAACATTTCGAAGGGTTTATCCGCGACCAACTAGCGAAAGGGTTCGCGATTACAACGATAAATACGAGGATAGCAACGCTAAAAACGTTCTTCGCGTTCTGTCTTCGGAAGGATTACGTAAAACACGATCCGTTATCGTCAATACAACGTATGAAAGTACGGCATGAGGTCGGCGATACGATGAATAAGGCACAGGTACGTCGGTTACTTGGCGCGCCGAATATAACGAAATTCACAGGGCTGCGTGATTATGCGATAATGCTTACGTTTTATCATACGGGCATACGTTTATCGGAATTAGCGTCGATACGTGTGCAAGACGTTTTATTGAAGGAGCACGCGTTAAATGTTCAGCGGACTAAGAACGGATACGCTCGCAGGATACCACTTACAAAGCGTTTGCAAGGCGTTCTAGTAACGTATTTAAAAGTACGCGGAATTGTTGAGGAAACGGATTACTTGTTCCTCACCGAGCATAATACGCCATTGAGCATCCGTCAAATACAGTATCACTTACGACATTACGGAGAAGTAACGGGAGTAGGCGCGGAGGTCCAAGTATCACCGCATACATTTCGTAGGACATTCGCGAAGCACAAAATACAAGACGGCGTAGACGTATTCAGCGTTCAAGCGTTAATGGGACATTCGGACTTAGCGATGCTTAAACGTTACGTCGAAGTATATTCGAAGGACTTAGACGGCATAATTGAACGGGGATTGTAATGGCGTAAATTACCGATTATACTAAAATAAAACAATGCGGAGGTATACGGAATGGAAATGACGACGGAGTTAAAAACGTTAACGGTACAACGGAAGAAAGACGGATTAGTGGGTATCATCGGTAGAGCAATTTCGATTATGATAGGCGGTACATTAACGTTATTCGGGGCGGTGCTATTCATTACGATAATCGGTATACTACCGGGAATCGGCGTTATGATGATCGGATTTGCGATGTTAGCTGCGGGAATATCGAATACACAAACGGTACAGTGTCCCCATTGTAAGAAGCGTATGAACGTACAGAAGGATAGCGAAGATTTTAAATGCGTACGTTGCGAGAAAGCGGTCGTGCTACGTTGGAATAAATAACCGAATAGAATACGAAGGAACCTCGTCTTAACTGTCGGGGTTCTTTTTTTCGTTTATTTTTAATTCCGTGGTCCAATTCGGAGAGTTTTGTACCTATACGTAGTAAGAACGGAAATTAAATGTCGCAGAATCAACGCAAGTAGTCGCAGTATGTAGTAAGAACGGAAATTAACGGAAGGAGGTCGCCACTATGACGGACGCACAAACAATCGATATTCTACGCAAAGCACTCGTATATTACGCCGATCCGCTGAATCACGAAGTCAGCCGATATGACCGCGAGAACGATTGCTACGAATCAGCCGTCGAGATTGACGGAGGGTATATCGCTAAACAGGCGTTGAAGGAGGTCGGTGGACATAGCGTGTAAACACGAACGATAAACGTTAAATGGCGATAAACGTTCGTATATTAACATAGGACTTTAGGAGTATTGTTCGTGTTTTACTTTCCGTATAAACGGATATTAACGCGAAGGTAAATTAGCGCCGCCGGTTATTACGGTTTCTTCCTATAGTCTTTTAATTACTTAAGGTCTTAAGGTCTTAAGGTCTTTAAGTACTTAAGGTCTTTAAGTTCAAGTACTTTAAGTTCTAAACATAGCGTCCAAACAAGCTAAAGCATGTTTGACCGCAGTGGTTAAATACAACGTGTTATACGCTAATAAGTACTATCGATATAAGAGAAAGTGAGTAATGACGCGGTATTACACGTATATATCTAATCGTATAGACCTTAAATAATACCAAAAATAATAATAAAAGGTATCGGCGCCCCTCACACGTGTCGAGCGTGTCCTAAATGTTAGCATAGCGATTCTACCGTCTTAAACGTGCGTATTTAGCGTTTTAAATACGAAATGGTATAAAGAGTAGGGAACGAGTTAAAACAGCTAAAACGCCACGCAAATCATGTAAAACGAAGACAGACGCTTTTAATGTGAATCAACGTCAAATCACGCTAGTAAAACGCTAATCTCTTTTAATAGAAGAAACGCAATCAAATACGGAGTAGGTCTAAAGTCTTTCGGATTCCGTATCGTTCGTGTTTAACGGTAATAATCACAAAATAAAGAAGGAGTTGACGGTCAATGTTCGGATTTGAGCGAACTGGCAATCGCAAGTTAATTACGGTATCGGCGGAACAAGGCGCAGCACTCGAAATGTACTTTAAACACTACGATACACTATCGCCGATCATGACGCTATCCAAATCGGAAATAACGCGAGCAAAGTATCGCGGATATATAACGGAGGTGCCACCGAATGATAATCGCTAACATCGCAGCAATCGGAATTACCATCGTAGCAGTCTACGTATTTGTAACGTATGCCGAACGAAGATTCAACGCAGCTTACGAAGTCGCTCGTGATTTACGCGGAGAATAACCGCCTTAGACAAGCGTAACTGACGCGGTGGGGTGTTTGTACCTCGCGGGGATTAAACGGCTAAATCAACGGAAATGAAACGGAGGAATGACGGAATGGAATGGAAAATCGGTGATAAGTTACGGATTTTAGACGCTTCGAATATTATTACGTACAGCGCGAGGATAGAAGATGGCGGTGTTTACGATGTGATAAACGTAGCTTCCGACGATACACCACTTATACGGGTAAATAAAGGTAACGTTTATATATCGGAGGGAGAAATGCCTTACGTAGAACGCGTAACTGAATCGGAAGATTACGTACGCAACACGGAACTCGGCGAGCCTAGCGCAGATTGTAACTGCGAACAACTTGCGGAAATCCGCGAGGAACTGACGGATATTAAATCGATGATCGGACGGTTATTGCAACGTGAACAATCGGAGAAAGAAGACGTATGGACGAAATTACGTAAAGGAACTGACGAATTTAATCGTATTACGGAAGAACGTAAGAAAATGAACGGAGGCGATGAATAATGTACGATGTTTACCGAGTTTATGATAAACGAACGGATGAAACGTTATTTACGAGTAAGTTTAAATCGGCGTGTATTCGATATATCGCCGAAAATTACGATGAAAGTCACGAAGCGTGGGATTACGTATTTATCGATAGTTTATTTACGAAGGAGGACGTTGGCGAATGATTAAGCGGTTATTCTGTAAACATTCGTGGATATTCGTAAGTCATACGATGTTCCATAAAACTACTTACGGTTGTACGAAATGTGGTAAGACTAAGAAGCTATATTCGTACGACGTACTTACGTGGACATTCCGACGTCTTACGAAAGGAGATACATTCGAATGAAACTAAATCCGTATAAAGTAACCGCGTTCATCATCGTAACCCTCGCGCTAATCATCGGCACAATGTCGTTAACTAGCGTAGCCACGAATAAAACGTCAGTCGCGGAATTCACGGAAGAACTCACGGTGCCGACCGCTAATGTCGTCGATAAGCAAACGGTCATCAAGGCGTTAACGGAAAACGCGCAAGTCGTCGGATTAGACGGCGTTATCGAAAAGGAATTCCGTTATACCGACGCTAAGTGGTTCGGTGATAAAACGTATGCCATGACGCTACACGGAACGTTCAAGACGGGCTTTAACGTAAGCGACATTACGGCAGATAACGTAATCGTCACCGAGAGCAACGAAATTATAATACGAACGCCTGCAACGGAAATCATCGCGTTAGAACTACCGTATGACCGCATTGAAATAGCGAAGGACGTCGCTATATTACGCAAGGATTTCACGGAGGTCGACCGTCAGCTTTTATATGCGAAGGCGAGCGCGAGCATACGTGAGGAAATCGAAGCTGACGCGACTATCCATAAGCAATCGTTACAAGCGAGTCAGCAAGCGTTGAGAGCGATATTAGCGTTAGTGCCTGGTGTGCGGAAGGTAACGTTTAATTAACGGAATAGTAAAGCGTAGTAGAAATATATAGCGAAGTAAGAAGGAGCGAATAATGAAAAATAAAATGGAGAACATCGTTAGAAAACAACGTCATTGGAAATGGGAATCACTCACGACAATATCCGAATTGAACGAAGAAGTTAAAAAGATGTTAAACGATAGTTATTACGAGAGGTACGCATTGAAAAGAATTACTGAATTAGAACAGGAATTTGCAAGGTTGAAAGAAAGGCAATGAAATATTTTTATAGCAATTGCCTACTTGAAGCGTTGAAAGCATGGATTCAATCTCCTAAATACATCAAAGTCAAAAAGTACGGCAGTTGGAAAAATTGCATGAAGAAAGGTAAGTTTCCACACTTCCTTTGGAAAGACAAACGAACAGGGCAAACATACGATTTCAGAAGGGATAAGAAAGATTATCCAAATGATACATTTTTAAATCAATTATGGTTTAAGGGTTTTAAACATCAAATGAAATTTGGAATGATGTGACGCATCTCGATTATTTAGCGTAATAGTACTAATAAAAAGCGAGGGAGGCGAGCGAATATGCCAACGAAGAAATACGATGAATTACCGGTCGACAAATGGAACACGCGCCATTTTCAAACGTATATTGCGGACGAGCATATGCGACGTTACAACGTAAGCTACTTGCCTGGACGCGGTTGGCAAGCGGAAGCAGGATTACTCGGTAGCATTATCGGAACAGCACGGAAACAAGGTACGCATGATAAAGCGTTAATCAAGCGTTTCATCGACGATTGCTACGCGGAACATAAAGTAAGCGCACAGTATCCGGGCGTATCGTTCCTTTGGTTTTGGACGTATAAGAAGGCGGTATTGCAACGGATCGAGGCGGAAGTAAATCGCAAGACTGCGGTATCTGAAACGGATGATACGGATTGGAAAGGGGCGGACGAGTGGTTATGAGCGAAAAAGTAACGGTAACTAAGGAAGTCGCGGAGGCATTATACGAAGTAGAACGTAATTACATTTCTACGGGAATAACGTTAAACTTCCACGTAACTAAAGGATTATCCGGCAAATACGCGCCTTTACAAACGTTAGATATCGAGGACTTAGCAAAGGCGTTAATTAACGGATACGAAGTCGAAAAGACTCCGGAGGAAAAAGTAAGCGAGTATTACAGAAAACACGAGTTATGTACGTTGGAATTATCGGATAAATATAACGGAATAAGAATCGGGATTAGAACAACGCTTGACTTGCTCGGAATTAATATCGAAGGAGTGAACGCAGATTGACGAAATTAACCGCACAACAATACAACGAATTACTCGGCGTTGACGATTCGTATAAAGCGCCTGAACGTTTAATGTCGGTACTACGCAACAAAACGGAACGTGAGGCGATGTTCATGCGATTCCTTGAAGCGTTCGTCGGCGATGTCACTTACGATTGGTTCACGGATTACTTTCAAGACGAACACGCTGACCGCAAGAAACAAAAACAAGACTTCACGCCGAAGTGTGTTTCGGAATTATTAACGGCATTAATCGGTGACACATCGGAAACAGACGGAGCCTATTACGAACCTTGCGCGGGAACAGGCGGAATAACTATCGCTAGGTGGCACGCCGACCGTATACAGCATTCACCGTTCGATTACCGACCTTCGTGGTATTTATATACGTTAGAGGAGTTATCAGACCGTGCTATACCGTTCCTTCTATTTAACGTAATGATACGAGGTATGAACGCAGTTATCGTACACGGTGACGTATTAACACGGAGAGCAAAGGCGGTTTACTTCGTGCAGAACGATAAAGACGATCATATGCAGTTTAGTTCGCTAAACGTATTACCGCAATCAGACGTAGTTGCGAATAGCGGTCTATATTTTCCGCTGATATGGGACGAGGGAATCGTAGTAGAACCGCATACCGAATCACCGCCGATTGGCGAATTAGGCTTCGTAATTAATCCGAGCAAACGCGGAGAGAAGTCGGCAGAAACGTTATTAGTCGAGGCATTATTCGGAGGAAAGAAGGAGGTGACTGCGTAGTGGTTCGTTTAATTTATGACGCTGAAATATTCGACTTAATCGTAAAAATAATCGAGGATGAATCCTGCACTAAATCGCAAAGTATCGAACTTATACGGAAATTATTAAAGATAACGGAGGATGACAAATGAGAAACTTCGGAAATATTAAATACACATTCGAAAAGGTTAGAGGCAAAGGATTGTATCAAGTACGGTTAAAAGGTGAATTCGTTACTTACGTTACGGAGAAGAACCCGAGCAAAGTCGATGCAATATTAAAGGAGCGCGGTTACGAATCGCGGGAAGATTACTTCGAAGAATGCGTTAATCGGCACTTTGAATAACGGAAGGAGTGAACGCTAAGTGACGCAGAAATGTATTCTAAATGAACGGAAGAAAGACGGCTGCCAAGCGTGTACAGGCGTATGTTCCCACCGTATAGCGCTAATGGGTTTAAGCGGAACAGGCGGTCGTGTCGGCTCGGCGAATATACCGAAAGGCTATCGAGATATAACGCTAAAGACATCGCCAGCACGCGAGGAACAAGCGAAGGTTTACGCACACTTAGAGCGGTATGTAGCGACATTCGAGCGACAGTTCGACGAAGATGATGAACGGATTAAATCGCTATATCTCTATAGCCAAGCGCCAGGCACGGGGAAAACTACGTCGGCTAGCGCTCTTGCAAACGAATATCTAATCGCGCATTATATCGGAAGTCTAAAGCGTGGCAGACAGCCGAAGCAAACGCCCGTATTCTTCCTCGATATTAACGAGTTACAAACGAAATACAACCTCGCAACTATGACGAGTGATGAATCGGAATTAAACGAGGTAAAGGCGACGGCTAAACGTTCTGCCACGGTAGATTTCCTAATCTGCGATGATATCGGAATTCGCGGAGCAACGGAGAGCTTTCGCGCGATTGTACATTCGATAATCAACGCTAGGACAACGACGGACTTACCGACGGTGTATACGAGTAACGTGCCTATTACGGAGTTGAAAACGGTATTCGACGAAAGGCTAGCGGACAGAATCGGCGATATGTGTTTGAATCTTGCGTTTACAGGCGAATCGAAAAGGGGGAAACGGTGATGAACGGAGCCACTAACGCAGTCCTAGTCGATATTCTACAACGCATTCACACGCGAATAGACACGGAATCAAACGCAGAAATCCGCACGGGACTCGAACAGGCTATCGGAATTATTCTGCGTAAGAGCGAGGAGGGGAACTCGGATGCACCACGGACAACTACCGCGTAAAGCAACCTTCGGTGACATCGTAACGGTACTCGGTTACGGTAATGCGCTATATAAAGTCGAAAATTTTACGGAGCAAACGATTAACGAACCTAACGGAAAAGTAAGCGAAGTATTCTACGACTTAACGGACGTAGAGGATTATACGAATTACGTAATCGCAGACGACGAGGACATAACGGTAGTAGCCACGGCAGATAATGCGGACGAATACTTCGCTAAATTTACGATGCAGATTAAACCGCCGACTGACTACGCTAAACCGTTTTATTTCGGAGATATGATGATAAATATACCGAGTGACTACGCGGAGGTGGCGAAAGTGACGAAGAAACCGAAGGCACCAACGAAGCAAGCGGTGATTGACGGATTGCTCGACGAGTTGATTACGATGCAAACGGTTATTGACGTGTGTGGAACGGATGACGGTTATGCCGTTAGGATCGACGATGTTAAGCGGAAATTGAAGGAGGTTGCGGAATGAACGACCGTCCATCGAGATTAAAGTCGGAGGAAATAATTAATCGTTATGAATTAGCGGTATACGGAGATAAGGCGAAGAAACGAAATAAAAAAAGTATGCGTAAGCTTCGTAGAACGATAGAAAAACGCATGACTAGAACGGAGGCGGACGAATGAATAAATACCCCGTTACATCAGCGAAGGGAAACGAATATTTAGTAGATATGGGTTACGGAACTTTCGGATTCCTATTCGTAGATGTCTGCGTACCATACGTAGGATTATTCGGACGTGAGAAGTTTCGAAAGGTTAACGATTCATACGATGTATTCGATGCGAGCAACTACGATTATAACTACGTGAGAATCGCAAAAAGAGCGGTAGAAAAACACGAAGAAACGTTAGATAAAGTCCAACGTATTAAATCGCTTAAAGCGGAAGGTGAACGTAACTTCGTTGAGTGGGATGGTGATTGCCGTTGAGCAACTACGGAACACTACTACTTTCACGCGTAATCGACGCAAACGACGTAAGCGCCCTCGCTCGTCACGGAATCAGCGAACAGCATTTCGGAACAGACGCGGAACGCAACGCCTATAAATTTATCCGAAAATATGCGGAACAGAATCGTGGGCAAGCGCCAAGCTACGCAGCAGTCGTCGAGGAAGTGAGCGGATTCTACTATATACCGCAAGTATCGGAATCATACGAATATTTAACGCGGAAACTCATGAATGACAGCGCCGTAGCGGAGTTTACGAAGTTTAGTAATGAAGGCGAGTTATTAACGTTATTTGACGCTAATTATGACGATATGCCTACGTTTTTCGATAAATTGACAGAACGGTTAGATACGATTAAACTAAGAACAGACGTTCGTAATAAGGTGGGAACGGATGTAAAAGCGGATAACACGAAGTTCCTCGAAGAGTACGACAGACGTAAGGCAGGCGAGTCATTTAAGACGTATCCATCGAAGTTTTCGAGCATAGGCGATTACGTCAGCGGTAACATGTACGTAGTTTACGGAAAGTCGGGACGAGGTAAGTCCGTCATAACGTTAGAGGAAGTCGTCGAAATGGCGATTAACGGTGCGAACGTGCTTGTATGGGCAATGGAAATGCCGTGGTTCGAAGTCCTCGTAAGAATATACGTAAGTGTATCGGCACGCAAACAGTTAACGTCGCTGAACGTCGGAGGTCTTAATTTAAACGGAGGATTCGACGCCAGTGACATTCGGAAAGGGCAGTTAACGGATGAATTCGACGTAGCCTTCCGATTCTTCATTGATACGATTAACGACGAAATTAAAGGGAACATAACGGTGCGAGGCGTGAGTGACGACGACTTTAACAACCGTTCATTAACGCAATTAGAATCGGATATTATTCACACGAAGGCGGACGTTGTAATGATCGACCCTTTTTACTATATGACGTATGAAAAGAACGAATCGAGAACGTCGGGCGGTGATGCTGCGAAAACGTCGGAAGAATTACGTAAGCTAATCGGACGTATGCAAGTCGTAGGCTTCGCAATTACGCAAGCTGACGAAACTGCCGAGGTAGCATCGGATGACGGCGTACGCGAACTCGATTTACCGAAACGGAAAGACGTATCAAAAACGAAGCAACTTATGCAGGATGCGAGCGTATTGATAGCGGTTGATACCGATTACAAGCAAGGACGCGGATTAGTCGGCGTGAATAAAGGACGCGACGGTGGTGAGGGCGACTTTACGGAGATTCTGTATGTACCGCAAATTGGCGTAGTACGCGAGTTTGAAGTTGGTGAGTCAGCGGTAAGTGATTTCGATTTTTAAATACGAAGGAGGCGTTTGTACATGCGTAACCCAGTTATAGGCGAATACTACCGACATAAAAGCAGTCCTAACTACTGTTGGGCGAAAGTGATAAACGTTTTAGAAGCAAATAAATATCCTAACGACAAAAGTTATAAAGTCGTTGAATGCGAATGGGTTACAAGCAAATCGAATGATATCGGGTTGATTAAGTATTTTAAAGTCAGCGACTTAATTAAACCGAAGGAGGAACGCAAATGACGGAAATCCACGCTATCATATGGCTCGTAAGCACAACGGTAATCGCCGCGCTAACCTACGTAGCAGGCAGAAACGACGTCAGCAAACTACGTGACGAACGCTATCTAACGTTAATGTTCGAGAACGATATTCTCCGCGCTAAACTTGCGGGCTACTTCCGTAATGGAATGAGGTCATAACGTATGTCAACGGTAAAGGTACGCGATCAAACGTTAACAGTCGATATCCGCACGGAATTATCCGCGTTTGACTGGACGCGACCACGGTGGACACACGATAAGCTAATCGCGGCGAGTCCGTTTAGATACGATAATACTCCGTCGTTCTTTTGCTCGCTAGAAGGCGATTATGCGGGCGGTTGGTCGGATAGTGGCGCATATGACGCAGATTACGCAAGCGGGGGTTTAACGAAGCTACTCGCTTTCCTCCGCAATGAAACGTATGAGGAAACGGAAGATTACCTAATCGATACGTATGGCATCACGGAAGGCAAGCGCCAGCGGTTAATCGTTCCTACGCTGAAACTACGCAAGTCATTCGTGCCGTTAGACGAAACCATTATCGAAGTCATGACGTCACCTTACTTAACGAAACGCGGAATTTCAGCGGAAGTCCAGGCGCGTGTAGGCGTAGGTAAATCAAAGCACGCAAGATTCGTAGCGATTCCGTGGCGTCTGCCGGATGGTCGGCTTGCCAACGTAAAGTACCGTGCGACACGCGGTAAGACGTTCTTCTACGAAAAAGGCGCATATCCGATACGGAAAAGCGTATGGGGAGCGGACTTAGTTAATAACGGTGGACCTTGCGTAATCTGCGAAGCTGAAATCGATGCTATGTCGTGGTTGACTGCGGGTGTGCAGGCGATGGCAATCGGAGGGGTATCGTTCAACCGAAAACAGGCGGAAATCGTAAAAATGATTAATACGGACTACTTCGTAATAGCGGGCGATAACGATAAAGCGGGTCAGCGATTCAATGAGGGCGTGGTTCAAGCGCTGAAAGGCGAGAGGCTTGCGGTATTGACGTATGCGGACGATAGGTACAAGGATGCTAACGATATATTACGGAATGAAGGTTCGGAAGGACTACGTGGTCTTTTAACGTCCGCAGTCGAAGTACCTAATTTACGGATGCGGTTACGATAACTACGTAATTGTCATATTTTACAACGTTTGAATATTCAGACTTCGGGTATACAGCGATGGCAATACGTGGTAAAGTAGTCAAAAACATACGTTTGGGTTACGTTTCAACATAACCATTCGACAGACGGTCGTGCATAGACCGCCTGTGACCGACTAAATACGCGTATATTCGTACAAGTCGTCTACCGTACAATGAAGGATTAACGCAAATTTTACGGCAGTCTCCACGGACATTACGACTTTATCGTTTTCATACAGCGAAATACGAGAACGCGGAATGTCCGTTAGTAATTCGAGTTGCCGTTGCGATATACCTTGTGCGTTGCGTCGGTCACGGAGCAAAGACCGCAACTGAACGTCTATAGTCGCACACCTCCGAGGAATATATTACCACACCGCAAGCATATAAAAAAGACGCCGATTATGGCGCCTTGATAACGACTACTTCTTCTATTGAAACGTTTAGGTAAACGCAGATTGAAACGATGACTTCTAATCTAACGGATTGATCGTTGTTTAATGCTACGGCCGCGTTCGATGTGATACCGCAATCTCGGGTTAACTGGCGGAAAGAAATACCGCGTTCTTCTAATAAACGTCTTAACGGCTCAAAACTAATCACTAATTAAATCTCCCTTGTTGGTAAATTTTATGAAATTAATGCTTGACTTATTCAAACGACTGGAATATAGTTCTAATTAACACATGGAAAAAGGTACAAGTTTTACCAACACTGATTAGGCATAAAGTAGTACAAGCCTTACAAGTAAAACGGACAACCTATTCCCATTATATATAACAAAAAGGAGGTATCAAGAAAATAATTAAAATATTCGAAATACATGGTCCATTCTTAATCTTCTAGTGCCTATATATAACAGGAGGGATGAAATGTTAGAATATCAGATTCATTGTTATCAGAAGAAATGGGTTTTAGACGCAATCGTTAACGCTGTTGATAAAGTGTCCAGCGAAGTAACGAATACTTATCTTATGGAAGGACAAGTGATGAATTACGTAGGAAAGTATATCGCGGAACAAGATACCGAGGCGAAGAACAAGAAATATATAACACGTCTCATATATCAGAAGATTCATCGATTGAAGGCTCAATACAGGAGTCAACACGTAACATACTTCGCAGATTTAGGTTTTGAAGATGATAGCGGAGAGTTAGTCGATTTCGACCCGGTTGACGTTTTGGCGAACGTCGATGCGGATAGCATTATAACGAAAGAAACGACCGCCCTTTTGGCGAAGGACGATCGTAGAAAAGAGTTTGTTCTAAACGCTTGGCTCGTAGGATTTTCCAATGACTCGGAGTTATCATTCGTCTTGGCGGACGAATTTAAAGAAACTCAACCCTCGGGTCATCGGTCATTCATCAAGCGGTTTAGAAACGATTGCAGAACCCTGTTAAGTTCCACGGCTATTTGATTTGATGAAAAGCGTACGGAGTATAAAACTCACCTACGTTCTTCGTCCGTTATTATATCACGCTTCATAATAAAATACAAAACGGAGGTTTTTACGATGTCACATAAAGAGTATACGCAACTAAACGCAGATAGTTTCAATTATAACGAAAATAAATTATATGACCGCCACCAAGCGGATTACGATTACAACGGTTCTATCGATACCGACGGAGATTCGGCGGACTATTACCGCCCATTCAACGTGAGAAAGGTAGGCTGACGATATGGCGCAATTAACGAAAGGCGCATCCGAATATAATCCGACTGTCCACGCAATCGAACGCGCACGTCAACGTTTTGGCATCGCGGAAGGACAGGCGAAGAATTGGCTGAATCAATTACTCGCTACAGCGGTACACGTAACAACGCAGCCGAACGGATGCCACGTATATAAACACGAAGGACGTAACGCGCTGATTGTCGTGGACGATCGTAGGAAAACGGTAGTCACGATTAAACCGCCAGTCACGGAGAATCCGATATTGACGAAAGCTAAGGCGGTAATCAACCGTGAACTAGCGAAAGCAAAACGTCAATTCACAAGGGAATATCGTAAGCTAACGCAACAGCACGCAGAAATCAACGTAGAAGTAGCGTATCTTCTATTGAATCACGCGAAATGCAAACAACCGCAGACACAAGCGATTATTCAAGCGAGAATTGACGCAATGAAAGCGGACTTACAGCGAACAGCAGACGCGTTGACTAACGTGAAAGAAACGTATGAGAACGTTAGGAAAGACGCTGAATCATATATCGGAGGTTATGCGGAATGAAAACGAAGTACACGGATTCTGTAGTTATTAATTTCGGAATTATATTAAGGAAGCGCGAACGCGGTATTATCTCGGAAGAAAAGTTCAACCGTCTATTCGTTAAATTAACTGAGTGGAACGAAATGGAGTTACGTAAATGAGGATTTACACGGGAATCAAACGGAAACATGAGCCGACATTACGTGAGTCATTACGTGTTATGTGGCGCAGGTTACGCGGTTATTAATACAAGGAACGGAGGAAAACGAATGAGGACGTATAACGAGGTAGAGGAAACGCGAGTAGATATCGATTATAAATTAACGTCAGTCACATGTAATAAATGCGGAGTAAGCGAAGATAGAAATGTAGGCGACTTTAGCGATGATGGTTACGACGATAACTTCGCTAGTTTCAGAACACATTTCGGATACGGAAGTAGATACGATAACGAGCGTTGGCAATTCGATTTATGCGAGGGGTGCTTAACGGAATTAGTTAAGACATTCGCAGTCGTACCAGAAGGTTTCGGTCAAGATTCTTACTTCGCAACCTATCCGCAAGTAATGTTCGATAAGTGGAAAGAAACGGGTGAACTTGATTTAGAAGCCGGAATGACTGCGGAAGAAATCGAAGAAAACGGTGGAAGTATTTACGAACCATTTTCGGAAGACGAATAAAACCGCCGACACCTACGTCGGCAACGCGTTACGAACTAGTCGGTAGCGAACGAAGCAGTCGGGCATAACTGACGCAAACTTACGGGTTAGCGGAGGGTCGTCGATGGCGGGTTATTGAGTTATCGGCGTTCCGGAGGTTCGTGGCGTGTTGCGGACGTAGAGATACGTGACCTATCCGTATAAACACTTCGGGATAGCGGTATGTTCTGAACTCACGCAGGGGCATCCGAAAGGGTGGAAAAGACTACTGCGGATTATCTTACGGGATAGTCGCCATTGCGCCGAGGCATAGACGCGCCATTACCGAGCCGATTCACACGTCGGCTAGTACGAGTGTCACGGGATGCATACCGGTTGACCTCCGATACGCCTCGGATAGATGACGAAAGGATGACGGTGCAAGGCGCTTGTACATGCGCTACTGCGCTAGGGATTCCGATTAGTCTGTTCCGCGCGAAACATCGATGGGTAATACCGTTGAACGCGTAAAGAGGATTCCGTATCGGACGTACTAGCGGACGTGGGGAAACCGCGAGCAAGTCGACACTCGCGAAAGCACAACGTCTGACAAAAACATAACGCAAAGGGGCGCTATCATTGAATTATAACAGCGGATTAGACGCATTAAACGCTTTAAACGCAACAAGCGAATCGGCAGGCGGAGGTATGGAATTTACGTCATTCAAGAGCGGATCATCGTTTAAAGTACGCGTATTAGGACAAACGGATTTCATTCACTTCCGTAGCTTCGGAATATTCAAACAGGTAAATTCGTTTTCAGCGAAGAATCCAGCGACATATAACGCGAAAGGCTATCCGCAAGATAACCTCGGCGCTTGGGACAAGGCAGCGGAATACTATTCGAAACTAGCGTTCGATACGTCGGACAAGGATAAGCAAACGGAACTACGTAATGAAGCGTATAAATACCGCGCTAAAGAACGTTTCGCGATGGGCTTTATCGATTTAGATACGGGCGAGCCGATTATCATTGACGTAAGCAAACCGCAAGCACTAGCGATTCATACGGTTATCCGTAAGAACGAAAAGAAACTCGCTAAAGTAGCGTTCGAACTCGAAAAGAACGGACAAGGAACGTCAACGTCGGTATTGCTATCGCCACTGTCGCTTGATCAGGAGGACGACGAAGTTACCGAGAAACAACGTGAGAACTACGCTAAATACGATGGCAAGGCGTTCGATATGACGCTATTCGACGGACTACTATACGAAGCTGACGACGCGGAACAACTAACGCTACTTACGCAAGCAGGCTTTGACATCGCGTTAATCGGCGCAAGTAAGACGGCAACAGACGCGAGTGCAACAACTGCGGGCGGAGAAATCGCGGAAGAAGATTTACCGTTTTAATGACGTCAATGACAACGGCGGCAGTCGGTCGCCATTCGGAACTACTCGCAATTACGGCATTACTCGCTAACGGTTATACGGTTTTGGAACCCGCAGTTCCGGAGCCGTTCGACCTGGCGATAACTAGACGAGGCGAATCGAAGATAGTGAGAGCGCAATGTAAAACCGCATTGTACCGCGAAAAGGACGGTATTGCGTATTACGTCGTGAAAGGCAAGAAGAATAGCGGAGTTGTCTACGATACGGACGATTGCGATATATTCCTCGGAGTTATCGGTAATGACGTGTACATGTTCGACAACGGACTTCTGACGGAATATTGGGTTAGAGCGGATGCTATCGAAAGTAAATGGACGCGGTTGACTACGCGGTTAGAACACACAAACGAAAGCGAGGCGGTTTAGAAGATGGCGAAAATCACAACGTTTGACGGAAACACAATCGAAGGTACTGTCGAAGAAATCACGGAATTAATGGAGAAGTTTGGCGTGAAGAAAACGGTCGAAGCGGAGGAAGATGAATTCGAATTATCCGCAGGAGATTACGTAGTCTTTTCCGACGAGGAATGGGATATGGACGTTATGGAAAACGTTAGACGCGATAAAGCGTATAAAGTGTTCGTTGATTCCGAAGGGGAGCATTATGTCCTCGACGAGAACGGAAATAAGCGTTACTCCCTCTTAATATTCGAGGAATTCGCGGTAGTTCCCGAGCCTATATTGCCGTTGGCAGTCGGAGATTATGCGGTAGTTATCGGCGTCGAAAATACGAGAAAGAGTCGCGGTTCCCACGGCTTTACGATAGGCGATATAGTCGAGTTGACCGACGAATTTAATGCAGGCGGTGGATTCCGTGTTTCAAAAGTCAACGGAGAATACGTAGGTGCCAATTGCATGAATACCGAGGATTTACGCAAGGCAACCGACGAAGAAGTCGCAACCGCGAAAGCACAGGCGGAGTCCAACGCAAAGGACGATATCTTCACGGCAAACGGACGCAAGACTAACGAATACCGCAAAGGCGATATTATTCGGTATGAAGGCGATAATGATGACGGTATTTACGCAGTTTCGCATACCGAGAGCGATAAGGTTTACTTTTTCTGCGGTAAATTCGATAACAATACGGAGTACATGCACCTAGCAGATATCGAGCCGATAGTATTCGCAGAAAACCGCCTCGACCGCAATTAACCAACGAAAGGAAGGCGATAAGCCGATGAACAGAAGCGGAAGCCAAGCGAAACTTACGCTAAACATTAAGCCGAAAGCATCGGCGGACGTCAATCCGTTAAAGGACGCTGCCGAACGCAAAGCAAAGGCGATTGAGACGATAGACGACGCATGGGTACGGATACTCGCTATGAAGAATAGCGAACCGGATCAGGCGAAGTTGCTTACGGTTCGGCAGGCGATGGCTAGCGGTACTATCGGACGTGAGCCGTCAAATGCGACCAAACGATTCAGCAAGGCGGAGGCATTACGTCTCTATGCGGTAGTAGCCGAACAGCAACGTGAGTCGAAGCTGGCGGAATTGGTCGCGAAGACTCCGCAGAATTACGTGCTAGTAACGGATGAAGCGACATTAACACAAGTAAAACAAGCGATTAAGCAAGCGGAATTACTAGCGTTCGACTGCGAAACATTCGGTATTGAAAACGGTGCGCTCGATCCGTGGCGTGGTAATGTCGCAGGGTTTAGCGTAAGTGACGGCTCAATGAATTACTACGTTCCATTAAACCACCGCGAGCGTACCGAGTTAACCGAAGCGAGAATCATCGGAGAACTGCGCAAGCCACTAGAGAACGCCAAGACCGTTATGCACAATGCACCTTTCGACTGCAAGTGGTTCCACGTTAAATACGGAATCGACTTAATCGCAAACTTACACGCCGACACTCGCATAATGGCGATGACACTCGACGAGAACCGTGACCACCGTTTGAAGAATTTATTGACGGATTGGCTGAAAGAACCGAGCGATAACTTCGACGAGTTATTTCCGAAGATACAGTTTAGCGAAGTACCGTTGAATGTTGCGTTACCTTACGCAGCAGGTGATACGGAAAAGACGCTAAAGCTATACCGTTGGATGATGACGAAATTAACCGAAATGAAATTAGCGGAACTCGAACGTCTGTTATTCGAAATCGAAATGCCCGTGTGTCGCCAGTTCATTTACTCCGACTTACGTGGTATCCGATTCGATACGGAAAGAGCGCATAAACTTGACGAACAACTCGCAATAGAAGAGGCGGAACTCGAACGCAAGATATACGAGATTATCGGACAGGAAATAAACCTTAATTCACCCGCGCAAATAAGTCGTTTATTCTTCGACGAATTAAAGCTAACGGATCATGGCAAAGGCTCAACGAATAGCCGTTTCATAAAGAAAATCGAAAAGGAACACGTAGTCGTCCCGTTATACTCCGAATACAAAGGAATCGGTAAATTACGCCAAGCATTCACACAGAAGCTACCGAACAACGTAAAGGACGATGGCAAGATACACCCTTGGCACAACACTTACGGCGCAGCTACAGGGCGCTTTACGTGCAAAGATCCGAATACGCAACAGATTCCCGCCAAACGACCGGAAGTGCGTCACCTATTTAAAGCGACAGCCGACGATCGTATTCTCGTATCAATCGATTACTCGCAAATTGAACTACGGGTACTAGCGCATGTAGCAAATGAAACGGTACTAATTAAAGCGTTCGAGCAAGGTCGCGACATTCACTCCGTAACGGCAGCGTTGATATCCGCAGGGGAGTTCACTTACGAGCAAATCGAATCGGGTAAGGACGTAGACGGCTCGCAAGAATCGAAATACCGCAAGCAAGCCAAGACGGTCAACTTCGGTATCGTTTACGGAATGGGCGCGAACAAATTGGCTGATACGTTGGAAATTACGCAGAAAGAGGCGCAGAAGATTATCGACGATTACTTCCTCGGTTACCCAGGGATTAAACGATACATGGACGAACAACATGCGAAGGTTAAGAAATACGGATATGTAACGGATATATTCGGTCGCAAACGTAGATTGCATAGCGAAATGAAATCGCGTGAACGTTGGAAGGTGTTAAGCGCGGAACGAATGGCGGGTAACTTTCCGATTCAATCAAGCGCGGGATCGATACTAAAGAAAGCGGTAGTCGATTTAAAAGACGTAATGCGACCGCTGGACGTTTATATAATCGCACAGTGTCATGACGAACTGTTGATAGACTGTCCGAGGAATATCA
>Ga0209013_10001972_pt1 | contig 18880 bp, 17 predicted proteins | sample Cruoilmetagenom2_FD_187291 | JGI IMG/M metagenome (GOLD analysis project Ga0209013, IMG submission 187291) | Oil polluted marine microbial communities from Coal Oil Point, Santa Barbara, California, USA - Sample 2 (SPAdes) (version 2) | ecosystem: Environmental > Aquatic > Marine > Oil seeps ...
CGAACATCGAACGTCCAACATCGAATTTTGAATTTGAAAAGATGAAGAAACAGAAATAATTCGGTATTGGGTTTTTGCTTTTATTCAACATTGGACGTTCGATGTTCGATGTTGGACGTTCATCTTTATAAAATTATCATTGTAAAGATTCTGTACATAGTGTTTTACCGCTTCCATCCACCCAGAAGATGCAGATGCAGATGGAAGATCACCTGGCCCCCGCCTTGCTCAACGTTAAAAACAAGTTTATAACCCGATGCGGCTATCCCCACCTCATTCGCCATGTGCTTCCCCGCGGATATCAGGGACGACACGATGGCATCGTCCACAGATGTCAGATCGTTGATGCTGCGAATGTGTTTTTTAGGGACCAGCAGCAGATGCACCGGCGCGTGGGGCTTAATGTCTTTGAAAACCACCAGGGTTTCATTTTCGAATAGAAATTCCGTATCTGTTTTGCCGTTCGCGATGTTACAGAAAATGCAGTCTGTGGTCATTTGATTGTAGCCTCCTGAATAATTTTAGTCAAATTTTAATGCTTGACAGCCTGTTTGCTACATTGTAGCATATAGCAATTGCTAAACATACAGACAGACCATTTTACCCTAAAATAAAGGTGTCGGCCATGAAAAAAAACAACATTATCAAAGCGGCAACCCGTTTCTTTGCCTCACAGGGTTATGACGGAACGACAACCAAGGCAATTTCAGACAAAGCCGGTGTAACAGAACCGCTTCTATACTATCACTTTACCGGAAAAGATGAAATTTACACATCGATTCTTGATTCGGTCTTTTCCGATTATTTCAAGCAATTGGAAGTATTGAAAAAAGAAACCAAAACTATATTTGAAAAGATAGAAAGCCTTTTTTTGGTACACTTCACCCTTGTCAAAAAGATGCCCAATGAGATGGCTCTCATTTTATCTCCCCGACCCGCAAAACTAACCGATCCGGACAATATTTACGCCAAAAACACAAAGCGACACAAAAGATGGCTGAAATCCTATATTGGCAACTGTTTAAAAAAGGGCATTGATTCCGGTGAGTTTAATCCTGTTCAGGTTAAGGAAACCACAAGCATCATCATAATGATGCTCAACGAAATCCTTCAGAAAAAAGATTATAAAGACAGCCCAGCCATGCGGGACTCTATAATAGATTTCTGGCGCAGGATCCTTTTGGTCTGAAATTATGATCCAGCAACTTCTTTCAGAGATTCTTCCAGTATCGTAACCCCTCTGTCGAGTTGCTCATCAGTGATTACCAGTGGCATGAGGGTTCGGATTACATTTCCAAAGTTCCCGCAGGATAACAGAATCAGGCCTTTTTCAAAACACCGTTGAACCAGTGCTTTGGCCTCTTCGACGGCGGGTTCTTTTGTTTCCCGGTCACGAACAAGCTCAAAAGCCAGCATGGGTCCTTTGCCTCTCACATCGCCTACAATCTCATTGTCTGCCTTTAAGCCTTCAAACCGGGCTAAAAGAGTATTGCCTAACTCAACGGAACGATCTAACAGACCGTCCTTTAAGAGAATTTCCATCACGGCCAGGGCTGCTCGGCAGGAAACGGGATTTCCTCCATAGGTGCCGCCCAGCCCGCCCACATGAACAGCGTTCATTAGGGTCGATCGGCCGGTAATAGCAGAAAGCGGCATTCCACCTGCAAAACTTTTTGCCATTGTAATAATATCCGGCGCAATGCCCCAGTGCTCGATTGCCAACAATTTTCCCGTGCGTCCTGCGCCGGACTGAATTTCATCGATAATGAGTGCGATATCATATTTGTCGCATATTTTTTTTAGCTTGGGAAAATACTCCGGGGGGGGTGTAATAAACCCTCCCTCGCCCTGGATCGGTTCGGCTATGACAGCCGCCATCTCCTCGGGGGCAACATTAGTAGTAATATACTCTTCCAGATAATCCGCACAAACCGTATTGCATTTGGGATATTCTAATCCAAAGGGGCACCGGTAGCAGTACGCAAACGGAATTCTATAAATATCTGATGCAAAGGGGGCAAAACCTTGTTTATACGGTTTAGCCTTGCTCGTTAGACTCATGCCCATATACGTACGACCATGAAAGGCATTTTCAAAACAGATAATCGCCGGGCGTCGTTTTGAAAATCGGGCCACTTTAATTGCGTTTTCCACTGCTTCCGCGCCGCTGTTTGCAAACATGGTCATTTTATCAAAATCTCCAGGGGTTTCCTGGTTCAAGACCGCGGCAAGCTTAACGTACGCATCGTACATGGCAACATGAAAACAGGAGTGGATACATTTCTCTGCCTGGTCCTGAATGGCTTTTACCACTTTGGGATGACAGTGCCCCACATTATTGACCCCGATGCCGCCGGCAAAATCGATAAGCTCACGGTCATCTACATCAACGATAATGGCACCGCGTGCTTCCTTAACAAACGCCGTGGACACATTAAAAGGTCCCTGGGGAATATGCTTATTTCGCATTTGAAGAAGCTTTTCACTATTGTCAGGCATATGCACTGCTCCTTTCATGTTTTATAAAAACTATATCAATCCTTTGCCTTTTAGCCGCTGGACACAGTTGATGTCAATGTCCAGGACTTTGGCAATACGAATTTTAGCTTCGATCCCCTTTGTGCATCCAGGTAGCGGGGAAAGACTTCCAATATCCAAATCTTCCCGAACTTCCATCATTACCACCGGGTCGGAAAGGTCGGAAACGGATACACTCAACTTGTCGGCCACATACGCTTTTGCATCGTTAATCTTCATGCCACGGGTCATTTGCATTCGCGCCACCAGATCTCCAGCAGCCCGCATTCCGCCCATGCCCGAGGCAATAGCGTGTGAAATGGCCATGCCAAGCGGATCACCTACGCCAACCTACAACCCGTCGAGCCGGCAGATTTCCACCATGGCCGCAGAGGCTCGAGAGGTAATATCCACCGGCGGATGATTGGTCATAGGGACACCGCCGACGCCCATGCCCATATTCGCATGGACCGGAATGTTGGCCACCTCACAACAGGCCTTGGTAAATGTGATCACCCGCGCCAGATTCCAGGGGCAGGAAGAGTTGGTTTTAACATTCGCTACGGGACCAAAAATGGTAACGCCTGCTTTTTCCGCCATCCTGACTTGATCATGGGCATACATACCGGCCAAGCGCTCACCTTGGTAAGTTAAGTCCCCGTGCATCCCAAGAACAAACTCACCGGCCATACCTAACTCAATGCAGATGCCCGGGTATTTTTCATTCAGAATCTCAGTCGCTTTCAAACCGGCCAGGAAATCAGCATCCCCCGCAGCGCCTACTGTATCAAGATTTATGCCATCTGCTCCTGATTTAACCATGGCGCCGGCCACAAAGACAATATCCTTGACAGCCGCTTCTACTGCATTCTCATAAGATTCCTGAACATCACCGATCTTTCCCATGGCCAATAACTCCGATGGATTTGGGAAAGGTCCGTCCGGTTGCGTATACAGACCCAGATTCGGCATGGCGCCGTAGAAAAGTGGCGCGTGCGTCGCCATCAACACTTGCTCCAGAACGGTCTGCTCCATGCTGACGATCGGTTTGACCGGTTTGTAGCTGTAATCGACATGACCCAATTCAAGGGTATCGGCCCCCAGCAACTTTTCATAGATCTGCGATGCTTGCAGTCGATGGACATCGATGGCGGTGCGCATCATTTTGAGCGGTGCGCCATCATAAGAAAGTACGACTTCATGGCCCGGTTCTACACCGACAACACGATACGGTGCGGTGAAAAGACCGAACAGATATTGCAGTTCTTCTTTGGAAAGAGTGGGAATCTCGCCACATTCGGCCGCATTTTCCGTGCCTTCCTCCAGATCTCCCATGAGTTGGCTTTCACTCATTTCAACGGGAAACCCGTCACCCATTCTTGTCGTGATTTTTCCCATAAGATCTCCTTTTTTAAACCCCCAGTTCCTTTTCCGCTTCCACCACGATGGATCGAAGGGTAGCCAGAACGTCATCGGGCAGTGGCTCGGGTTTGTGGGTTTCCAGAATATGCCGTGCCTCTTCCGACGCCCTTTCATGAATATCTTTACTGCCGGAAGCTTCCCATTCTTCCCGCATTCTGCGATCAATTAGTTTGGGCTGGGATTGAGACCTCATATGTTTGAACGTGGCGTCATGACTAAGGAAATTTTTCCCTATCCCAATCTCCCGAATGACATCCACTGCCAGGGTTTCGTCATTGACGGGGATGCCGTGCAATAAAAATTTGATCATCTTGGCGAATTCATTGTCCATAACCAGTTGGCCAAAATCAATGGTCATGCCCATTTCGATCATACCCAGGCCGTAAATCAGGTTGGCACCTGCCAACGCCGGTAACAGGCCTGTGATGGTTTTCTCGTGACCGGACTGAGCATCACAGACTTTGCTGTCGCCCTACCCACCGGCGACCCAACTGGGAAGTAGATAATAGATCGACATTTGAGCCACTGCAGCATTGATCAAAGCACATTCAGGAGATCCCACAGATGCGGCAGCCAGCCTCAGGTCCATGGCGGTGGTGGAACTGCCGTATATAAATTTCGCTCCTTTACGGGTACATTGACTGAGCACCAGTCCCCCGAGGATTTCTGCGTTATGATCCACCAGCGTCCCGGCCAGTGTCACCGGAGACGATCCGCCGGCCATGGCCATGGATAAAACATTGACGGCCAAATCAGCCCGGGCCGATTCCATGATAATTTCACAACTGTCCTTAACAAGTTGCAGGGGGCTGACCGGGCAAGTAATAAATGAAATGATGGGACGTTCCTTCAGTTTTTCCTTGTCCCCGACAATGGCGGCAGCCATTTCAATGAGTTTTTTCGTCAAATATCCATTGCCTGATCCCATGAATCCATGTTTGGTCGTATTTGGCAACCATGCTTCAGCGTTGTGAAGTTGAACCGACTGCGTCGGCACATCGCCGGCGCCAACGGCCCGTTCGTAAACATCGATTTCACTCAGGTAGTCGGCGATCAGAGCCGAGGCAGCCACATCCGCCTTGGTCGTCTCCCGAAGCTCCCCCGTGTACGGATCGTTGATGAAAACACCTTCCCCGAAATTCGTAAACCCCACGCGGTTTTTTTCCATAACAAAGTCGTTCTTGGAATCGCGCCCGGCCAGCAGAATTTTTGGCGGCGCTGAACGGATGGCATCCTCAACCACGTGCGGGGGAAATTTGGCCACGCGGCTGTTTTTATCGATGACGGCTCCGCCGCCATCGAGAACCTCCAGGGCCTCTTCATCATCGAAAAAAAGACCCGTCTTTTCCAAGACCTCAAGTGTGGCCAGATGAATCTCATCCATTTCATCATCGGTAAAGACCTTGAATTCTAAACCGCCGTTCCTGCTTTTTCCTGCTCGCATATTGCGTTTCAAGAAATCACCTCCTTTTTCTTTTACCCCAACGTTGTTAAAAGTACCGTGATCTTCGACAAGCCACGGGGAATGCGCTCGCTGTTGCAGTTCAGCGTGCCCCATCGACGATTCGGTCCAATTCCACCCGTATCTCCTTATCCAAAGCAATGACTTCGTGGGTTTTCAGGATACGACGGGCTTCAAGGGCTGCATTTTGCTCAAGTCTTTGAGCATTAATAATCCATTCTTCATAGGTGTGACGGTCGCCGAGGGGCGGCACCCAAAGCCCGGGAGACCTGAGATGGTTATATGTATGCTCATGATCCAGGAAGTGCGTCCGCTGATCAAAAACCTCTGCGATGATATCCACCGCGAGTGCATCATCGTCCACCTGTGTCCCCTGAACGGTTCTTTTCACTGCTGATGATATTTCGTTGTCAACCACCAGCATCCTGTAACAAGCGATCAGGGCATTATCCAAAGATCCGGCAGCACCGAGTACATCGACACCGCTTAAAGCCGGCAGCAACGCATTGTACAAACGTTCATACCCGCTTTGCATATCAAAGGTTTTTGAAGCGGTCGAATAGCCGGTGGCTGTACATGAAACACCTGTTTTCCGGCAAAGCTGAACCGAAGCTGCGGCCATCATCCCCATCTCCGGCATCGCCCAAAGTCCTGTACCGCTGCGCATATCCATAAAAGCCGCCCTGGGTGACATGATCACGGGTGCACCCGGTTTCAGGAGTTGACTTGCCAGAACACCGGCCAGATTTTCCGCATGATGCATGGCAACGCATCCGGCCATGCTCATGGGCCCGGTGGCGCCCATCATGGGGCTTGGAATGATACCCAACGGTATCCCTGCCTCGACAATATCACAAAGGGCTTCGACAAGTTCCCGCCCGTACTCCAAGGGGCTGATGGGTGATATCTCGATATAAGCCAGTGGCCTTTTTTGCATGGCAACACGATCACCGGCAACGAGGGCGAGCATCTCGAACATTCGAGGAAGTTCGGCAGCTGATTTGACGCAAAGCCGAAGCGGCTTACAGGTCCAATTCAGCAGTGTCCTTAGCTGGGCCAAACCCACGACATCCGGCGGGACATCCATGGGAAAGGCCGGTGATACAATATCCATAAACGGCAAAGCATCGGACAGCCGCGCGATGTCCGCAATATCCTGAAGGGTGCAGTCTCTTTTACGGCCACTCGAAAGATCGATCACGGCCGGTGCCCCTACCAATGTCTGGGTATGGATGTCCCCCTGTCCGAATCGAACCCTGTTATGGTTGTTTCTACCATAGAGTGTAAATTTTTCCGGAACTGTTTGAAGTCCCTTTTCAATAACACCATCGGTGAACTTGACCACATCGTTATCGACCTTGCATCCATGATCCGACAGCAGTGTTTTAAAACGATCGGAATCGGTGCGGATTCCCACCTGTTTCAAAATATCGATGCCGGCCTGATAGGTCCGGGCCAGATCCTTTTCGGAAAAAAAGTTAAGGTTCATCCCGCCTCTAAATCGCGTGCGCATTTATTTTAATAGGAGACTTTTTATTAACATACCCTTTTCGCCTTAGCAAGATATTTATAGACCCGTTATCGAAGTATATAACGTTATTTTAGTTGGTTATAACGATACTTTTCTGCGGGTTTGTTTAACGGCAAAAAATAAAAATCGAATATTTACGATTTCCATACTCGATTGATATCATGGATTGAATATCGCAAGGATTTGGTTTACAAAATAAATACATACGAACGATGGAGGTTTATGTGAGCCAATTTGATGTTCTTTTCCAACCATTGCAGATCGGAGAAATAACGCTTAAAAATCGAATTGCCATGGCCCCCATGGGAGTCGACTATATGGTTAACCCGGATGGAAGTCTAAATCGCCGAGTAGTGGACTATTATCTCGAAAGGATTTGCCACGGTGTCGGAATGATCATCTGCTCGGTATTTAAAGTGGAAAATCGTGTGGAAGCTATAGAAACTTGCACGCCCATGATCGGTGAGACATCTCTGGGGTATCTCCGGGAATTATGCGATACCGCACACACTTTTGACGTAAAAGTCTTCATACAACTGACAGCCGGCTACGGTCGCGTTGTGGTGCCACACACATTGAGAGGACCCTGCGTATCCGCCTCACCAATCCCCAATTTCTGGGATTCTTCCCTGATTTGCCAAGAACTGACCACCCGGGAGATCGGACGGATTGTAACGGCCATGGGAAAAACGGCCGAACAATTGGTTACAGCCGGCGTCGACGGGATCGAACTTCATGGCCACGAAGGGTATCTCTTCGACCAGTTTGCGTCATCCATCTGGAATCACCGCAGCGATGAATTTGGCGGCAGCCTCGAGAACCGCTTGCGCTTTCCGGTAAACTGCCTGGAAGAGATCCGGCATCATGTCGGAAACAGAATGGTTGTGCAGTACCGGTTTGGGTTAAAGCACTATTTGAAACACATCAACCAGGGCGCACTGCCGGGGGAATCATTTGATGAAGTAGGACGGGATGTGGCTCATGGACAGGAAATGGCAAAACTCCTTGAGCAGGCCGGGTTTGATGCCCTTCATGTGGATGCCGGTTGCTACGAAAGCCACTACTGGCCGCACCCGCCCAATTACCAGAAACATGGTTGTATGATGGATATGGCGGCCAATACGAAAGCTGTCGTGTCGATACCGGTCATCGGTGTTGGGCGCCTCGACAAACCAGAAGTTGCGGCCCGTGCTGTAGCTGACGGTATGATGGATGTTGTGGCTATCGGGCGTGGATTCCTTGCTGATCCTCAATGGGCGGACAAAGTTAGATCCGGCCGTACAAAAGACATACGGCCCTGTGTGGGATGCTATGACGGCTGTTTTGGACGTTATGGGAAAATGCAGTACATCTCCTGTGCGCTCAATCCATCGTCAGGGAGAGAAAATGCTTACCGCTTAGAACCCGCAGCTACACCTCATCAAGTCATGGTGATCGGTGGTGGTGTCGCCGGATTGGAAGCCGCCCGAGTGGCCGCGTTAAGGGGTCATCGAGTGTCTCTTTACGAAAAGAAAGCCGTACTTGGTGGATTGGTGCGCACGGCTGCCGTGCCGGAATTTAAAAAGGACCTGCGTCGTTTGTTGGTATGGTATGAGAGACAGGTTGAGCAAACCGGCGTCCAGATATTCCTGAATAGCGATGTAACACCGGATACCATCCGCTCTGCATCACCGGGCGTGGTGATTGTGGCCACGGGTGCAAGTCCGATCGTTCCGGATATTACAGGCATTCATCGAGGGTCGGTGATGTCTGCGGTCGATCTTCTCAAGGGCAAAAAAACAGCCGGGGATCGAGTCGTGATCGTAGGCGGCGGTCTGGCCGGCTGTGAAGTGGCCATCTGGCTGGCAGATAAAGGCAGACAAACGATCATCGTTGAAATGCTTCCGGAACTGATGGCCGGCGATAACCACGTCCCCGGACAAGTCAGGATGATGACCCTAAACCTTCTGGAAAAACACGGTACCACGATCATCACCGACAATCAGGTGAACGAAATTACACCAGATGGTGTCCTGCTTGCCCGCAGGGCATTCGGTAAAAATCGAATTGAAGCAGACACCGTGGTGCTGTCCCTTGGGATGACCCCCGACACGCACCTGACCGATCAGCTTGAAAACAAGCTGGATCACGTTTATCGGATCGGTGATTGCCGCAAACCCCGTAATGTCATGAACGCGGTTTGGGACGCTTACGAAATTGCCCGAATGATTTGACCCACAATACATAAAGGAGATGTCACATGAACTGGGTAATGGATCCGAATATCTGGCTGGCACTGTTGTCATTGAGTGCCATTGAAATTGTGTTAGGTGTCGACAACATTGTTTTTATCGCCATTTTGGCCGGAAAACTCCCCGAACATCAGCAGGCCAAAGGGCGAACAGTCGGTTTAATTCTGGCAATGGCTACTCGAATTCTGCTCCTCTTTTCCATCACCCTGATCATGAAATTGACCCAACCGCTTTTTGTGATATTTTCCTTTGAGATATCGGGTCGAGACATCATCCTGATTGCCGGTGGATTGTTCCTTCTGGTGAAGAGTACCCTCGAAATTCACAGCAATCTGGAAGGCGAAGAAGAACACGCACAACAAAAAAGTGGCCAAGAAGCAACGTTTATGAGCGTAGTGACCCAGATTATGATCCTGGACATTGTCTTTTCAATCGATTCCGTCGTCACGGCCATCGGCCTGGCCAAGCAACTCAGTATCATGGTTGCGGCCATCGTCATCGCCGTTATCGTGATGATCTTCCTGGCGGGGCGCATCAGTTCGTTTGTGGATAATCATCCGACCATCAAAATGCTGGCACTGAGCTTTCTGTTGCTCATAGGCATCTCCCTGGTGGGAGAAGGGCTGAACCTGCATATCCCCAAAGGGTATATCTATTTTGCCATGGCGTTTTCGATATTCGTTGAAATTCTCAACATGAAGATCCGCAAGCATCGGATCAAACCCTTAAAACTGCGCAACCCCATGTCGGCAAAAATCGTACACACATAAAATCGTAAAAACGATTTTATTCAGGTTCTAGTCAGTTGCCTGCCCCCACTGAACATTACCATCCACCAGTCCTGCAAAACGTGCCCTTATCACGGCATCCATATCTTCTGAAAATACAGCTGGGTTATCACCGGACAAAATTTGATGGGCCTCACGCATGGCATTGCTTTGAGCATCCAGGCGCCCCTTCTCTTCCCACAGACTCCTTAAGTCCCGGGATGCAATCTTTGGCAGGAAAGCCGTCTCGCGCATATTTTCTATGGTGTGCATCTTGTCCATGTATGTGCCGCCAGGTCCGGCTTCCGCGATAAGATCCAAAGTCATTTTGTCCTTTCCAGACTCGAATCCACGGCACATCCGCTTGAGCATCAATGCGATTTCATTGTCGATAACGGCCTTGGCATAATCAAAAGCCATGAGACCACCCAAAAGACCGCACATATTCAGCATGTCGGCTCCTGCCAGTACAGCTGCAGATGTGCTCATGCCGGTCTCGTAGCCTGACTGGGCATCGTCGCCATGAGAATTGGTCAGCCCGATATAGCCTCCGGAAGGAACATTGTAGAACCGGGCCATCTGACTGTGAGCCATTTGCAGCATACCTGTCTCAATGGCTCCGGGGGTATAACTTCCCGTACGCATATCTGCGACGGTGGACAACACCGTATATATCAGCGGGGTCTCCGGACGAACCATCTGCAGGAGCACGCTGTTCGCCAGGAACTCAGCATTCCCCAGGGCCAGCGTTCCCAACAGCGTCATGGGCGATGTCATGCCGGCATTGGGTACAATGGTATTGATCACGGGCAGACCCTTTTCAGCCAGATAGATTGTGGCTTCGGTTGAAGCCACATCCATGGTAAGGGGAGACACCACCGGGCAATAGTGGTGGTTGATAATGGGACGCTCCTTGTATGCCTCTTCACCACCGGCGATGATAGCCCCCAGCTCAAGTACCTGATATAGATCCGCCATGTCGGGTGTATTGCTCCGCACAGGTTTCAGACAGTTTTTCAAAGCTGGATAAAACCGTGACAGACTGATTTGCCCGTCAGGCGCATCGTCAGCCAGTGTTGAAATCGAAAATATATCGTAGCCCTGAAGCTCGTTGACGAGAAATGCGATGTTGGCAATATCGGTGGAGGTGGCGCGCCGCTCGATACCCGTGTCAGGATCGATAATATTGGGTGCAGAACTGCCGGTAACGATCAGGGGCCTTTGGTCGGGAATTGTGCGGTCAAACCGGGGATCCCGGCCCCTGAAGGTAAAGGTTGGGACAAAAAGTTTGCGGTACTGCTCTACAATATCACGCGGTATTTTGATTATGAGCGAGGCCGAATCCACCCGGCAGCCATGGTCGGCATAAATTTTTCTGGCGGTTTCGTTGTTGACCAGAATACCTGTTTTCTCCAGGATTTCCAGCGCACCATCATGGACCTGTTCAACTTCCTGCTCAGTTAGAAATTCAGCAAATTGCATACAACCTCCAAGTAAAATCGTTACACGATTTTATCGAACGCGACGGTGTCGCCTCCAATGGTGAAATATCCCATGGCCTACATCATCCTACACAGGCAGCGGTGCTGTTGATAAGATCCACCTGTTCCAGTATCCGGTTCTCGATGTCATTACCTCTTCCCTATTTTCCAGGCAAGCACTTTTTTCTATCAGGCAATTAATTTACCACTTGACTTTCATTTCGACATCCTTTTAAAGCACATGGCATGACAATTGTATTGGGTATCGACACGGGCGGAACATACACGGATGCGGTTCTGGTCAATTACGAAAACGGTAAAATCCTATCGAGTGCCAAATCCTTAACCACTCACCAGGACCTTTCCGCCGGTATCCACTCAGCAATCACATCCGTTATGACCATCAGGCACCAAGCCATTTCTCCACAAAAAATCTGCCTTGTCGGCCTGTCCACAACCCTGGCGACAAACGCCATTACCGAAGGACACGGCGTTCCTGTTTGCCTGCTATTGATCGGGTATGACCGGGACTTGATCCATCAATACCGGTTCCAGCATGCGCTTGGAACACGCAATGTTGCCTATTTACAAGGGGGACATGACCAACAGGGCATCGCGCGTCAACCCCTGGATGAAAATGCCATCAGAAGCACCGTTTTAAAATGGCGCAAAAAGATCAGCGCTTTTGGGGTCTCGGGCTATTTTGGTGCATTCAACCCGGAGCACGAATTAAGGGTCAAAAAACATATAGAAGACCTTACAGATCTTCCGGTGACCTGCGGCCATGAACTCTCCACACGCCTGGATGCAATCCGGAGGGCAACAACGGTGGCTCTGAATGCCAAGTTGATTCCCATCATACAAGATCTGATCTTCAATGTTCGTGCCACCCTGAAAGCCATGTCCATTCCAGCCCCACTCATGGTGGTAAAAGGTGATGGGAGCCTGGTTCAAGAGAATTGGGCTGTGAAGCGCCCCATCGAAACGGTCCTGTCCGGTCCAGCCGCAAGCGCCCTGGGCGCTCTGAAACTCACCGGCGAGAAAAATACCTGGGCTGTGGACATGGGCGGAACAACCACCGATATTGTCGAGCTCATTGAAGGGGCACCGTCGTTAAATCCGGATGGAGCCAGTATTGGCGGATGGCGGACTATGGTTGAAGCCGTAGATGTTCATACCGTCGGGCTCGGTGGGGACAGCCATGTTCGGGTATCTTCAGAAAATCAGTTGGTCATCGGACCCGGCCGCGTCATACCGCTTTGCAAACTGGCCGGTGAATACCCGGACAGGGTGCTGGCAGCGCTGAAAACCCAGAGCTGTTCAGACAAACCGGATTTGGATGCAACCCAGTTCCTGCTTCCGGGGAAAGCAGGCAACTATAGGCCTTCTATAAATGACGCAACGCTATTGGCGCAATTGAAAAACGGCCCTCAACCACTGACAACTTTTACTAATTCCGCTGTCTTTAAGGATCCATGGATTTCAAGACGTATCCAACATTTGATGGAAACCGGCCTGATTCAGCATGCGGGCTTCACGCCTACGGACGCGCTTCACGCCCTCGACCACTTCCAGGAATGGCATGCAGAGGCATCTCTCCTGGCCGGGAAACTTTTTTCCACCCGTCTTGGATTGTCCACCGAGGCATTCTGCAATCAGGTTGTGCAAGCCGTTTCCAGACAGACCGCTGCTGCCATCGTATCCAAGGCCATCACAAACGAAATCGGGAAGCCTGATTGGAAACAGGCACCGACTGACGGGTTTCTGCTGAAAAAAGCGCTCGAACAGGACCGCAAAGGAAAGCTGATTCCTGAAATCAGATTGAAGCATCCCATCGTCGCCCTCGGGGCGCCCGTAAAAGCCTATATGCCAATGGCGGCGGATATCTTAAAGACCGGGCTTTCAATTCCTGAATTTGCAGAAGTCGCCAATGCTGTCGGGGCCGTCAGCGGCAAAACAGTTCTACGCCTCAGGGTTCGCATACGGCCTATCAGCGGAAGCCGGAAAGTCCGACTTCTTTCTCCGAATAGTCCCAGAGATTTTAATAGCGTCGAAGAAGCTGTCCAGTATGCAATCCGCCACATGACACCTCTGGCAGAGGAAAAGGCACGCCAGTCCGGTGCCGAGCATGTGCAGGTTCAGGTAACCCGAAAGGAAAAGAAGGCCAGGGCCAAAGGCAACAGAGAGATATATCTGGAGACCGAATTGACATTCATGGCCCTTGGGAGGCCGGGCATTGCAGTATCACACAACATGTCAGCGCACAGCTGATTGACGATAAATGTTTACTCTTGGCTTTTTTTAAAAAATGACATATTTTTACCTTGGAAATCCTGCGGGTCTGGCACAAGTCAAATCAATCTATAATTTCAATCCGAAATAGGAGCTCACCATGCTAATTGTTGGAGAACTGATCAATGCAAGTAGAAAAGCCATTGCTGCAGCCATTGAAAACCAGGACCAGGAAACCATAGCAAAGATCGCCAGAGATCAGTCCGAAGCCGGCGCTGATTTTATTGATGTCAATGCCGGTGTTTTTGTCGGCAAAGAACCCGAGTACCTGGAATGGCTGGTGAAGACCGTCCAGGCGTCCGTCGATGAACCCTGCTGTATAGACAGTCCGGATCCCAAAGCCATCGAAAAAGCGCTGGCAGCTCATAACGGCAAGGCCATGATCAATTCCATATCCCTTGAAAAAGAACGCTATGACACCCTGATGCCGATCATAGCCGGAACCGATCTTAAGGTAGTAGCCCTCTGCATGAGCGACGAAGGTATGCCGGAGACAACCGCGGATCGAATGAAAATCGCAGACAAACTGGTCAACGGCCTCCTGCAGAACCATATCCCCCTGGAAAATATCTATGTGGATCCACTGGTTCAACCGGTTTCGACCACCAACAGCTTTGGGATGGATTTTCTGAACGCCATCGAACAGATTGTCAAGACATTCGAAGGCATTCACACGGTTTGCGGCCTTTCCAATGTCTCCTTTGGCCTGCCCGACAGAAAATTTCTGAACCAGACATTCATGAGCATGGCCATTGCCAAGGGACTCGATGGTGCCATTGTCAATCCTCTGGACAAGAAAATGATGGCCAATATCATTGCCGCTGAAGCCCTTGCCGGCAGGGATGAATACTGTATGTCATTCCTCAAGGCATACCGGGCAGATCTCTTTGTGTTTTAACGTGAATGAAAGCGACATTCTCCTAACCCGTGCTTGAAAGGAACCTAACATGTCTGAAACAATTTACCAGGAAGCCATGGAAGCCATTCTGAAAGGTGATGTTGACAAAGCCGTTGACACCGCCAAAAAGGGGATCGACACAGGCATAGATCCTCTGGACCTGATGAACAACGGTTTTATCTCCGGCATCAATCAAGTAGGCGATCTTTTTGAAACAGGTAGACTTTTTCTGCCCCAGCTGGTCATGTCCGCCTCGGCCATGGAAAAAGCCACGGGAATCATCAATGCCGCCATTCCAGACGGTAAGGGAACGGTATCCGGGAAAATTCTGGTGGGGACGGTGGAGGGCGACGTACACGATATTGGGAAAACCATAGTCGTGGCACTATTCAAAGCCAATGGCTTCGATGTACTGGATATCGGAAGGGACGCACCCATCGAACGATTTATTGACGAGGCTGAAAAATTCGGGGCCGACATCATCGGATCGAGCACCCTTTTGACCACCACCATGGCCGCACAGAAACAGATCGAAGAGGAGTTGAAAAAAGCCGGTATCCGGGATAAATACAAGACCCTTGTAGGCGGTGCTCCCGTAACCCAACGATGGGCAGATCGAATCGGTGCAGATGCCTATGCCCAGGATGCAAGCGATGGTGTGCGCAAGGCCAAGGAATTGCTAATGTGCTAGGGCTCGCGTAAAAAGAACTTAACAGAATTGGCGTTCAGATTTGGTTCAGGTTTGGCTGATCCGAATGAGCAAACCCACAGGAATAGCGGGCTATTTCGCGGATTTTGGGAATGAGCATCGGCCAAAGATGGGCTGAAGCTGAGATGCAAAAATGTGAAGAGACTTTTACGTGAGCCCCAAGTTCCGAAATAGAAACCACCTGTAAAGGAAGATAATGTGAAGGGATTTTATCATCAGATACTCACGATTAACGTGACTGAAAAAACATTTACTACCGCGCCGGTTGATGACATACTCCTGGAAACCTACCTCGGTGGCAAAGGGTTGGCATCCTATCTCCTTTACGATATGAACCCGCCGGGAATCGACCCGCTGGACCCACAGAACCACCTCATTTTTGCCACAGGACCTATTACAGGGAGTCCTGTCTGGGGCTCCTGTCGCTATGGTGTCTATACAAAGTCACCACAGACCGGGTTTTATGCGGAATCTTATTCCGGCGGCAAAGCAGCGGAAGCCATTGATGCCGCAGGTTTTGATGCCATTGTCATCACGGGAAAAAGCGCTAAGCCGATTGTTTTGGGAATTTTTCCTGATGAGGTCCGCTTTTTTCCGGCGCAAGACCTCTGGGGTTTAGAAACCTATGAGACCGAAGACAAGGTTCTGGAAAAATATCGACGTACCGAGGAAGGGTTTCGCAAGCCAGGTGCCGTGGTTATCGGCCCAGCCGCTGAAAACCTGGTACGATTTGGGGTTATTAAAAATGATTACTGGCGTTCGGCCGGCAGAACCGGCGTCGGAACGGTCATGGGATCCAAGCAAATCAAAGCCATCCTCTTTCAAGGTGACCGAAAAAGAACGCTCCATGACCCTGAGGAGGTCCGAAAGTTTTCCATTCGCATGGCCAGGGAAAACAAAGATCACCCCGCGGTAATTTCCTACAAGACCAAGGGAACGAGCCAGATGGTCGATCCGCTCAACAAAGCCAGGGCGTTTCCGACACGTTACTGGTCTCAGAGTAGCTTCGAGCATTGGGACAAAATTAATTCAGATGCCTTTCACAGTCGGTGTGATGTCAAACCGAGTGCCTGTCTGAAATGCTTTCTGGCCTGTGGCCGAAAAACGACCATTCTGGAAGGGCGTCACGCCGGTTTGAAACTGGAGGGGCCGGAATACGAAACCATATACGCATTCGGCGGACTCTGCCTGATCGACAGTATCGAAGAGATCGCCTATCTGAATGATATTTGCGATCGTCTGGGCATGGATACCATTTCAGCCGGTAACCTTTGTGCATTCACCATCGAAGCGGTCCGGCGGGGAAAAGTGGTCCATGACATCGACTATGGCGATGTGGATGCCATCGCCCACCTGCTGGGCCTGATTGCCAAAAGAGAGGGTGTCGGGGATGTCCTGGCCCGTGGCATCAAATACGCCGCCGCAAAATGGGGCTTGGAGGAAATTGCCGTGCATGTCAAGGGAATGGAGCCTCCGGGTTATGATCCCAGAGCCTTGAAAGGGATGGGTCTCGCTTATGCTGCTTCGGATCGTGGGGCCTGCCATCTTAGATCTACCTTTTATAAACCGGAACTGAGCGGCATGATCAAACCGGATCAGATAGAGGGCAAGGCAAAACTTTTCCTGGAGTTTGAGCACCGCCTGACCCTGTTCGACACACTTATATTCTGTCGCTTCTACAGGGATTTCTATCCATGGGAATCATTGGAGCATCTCATCTACAGCACCACCGGCCTGACGGTGTCGACAGCCGATTTAAAAAGCAAGGCATCAGTCATCAGCACCCTGATTCGAAAATTCAATCTCAGGGAGGGCCTGCAACCCGAAGATGATCGGCTGCCCAAACGTTTTCATGAAAAGATCAAGAAAACGGGCCAGGTACTAACAAAAGTAGAATTCGAGACAATGTTGACAGACTATTTCAAACTGCAGGGATGGGATGAAAACGGCATTCCGCCCGAATAGAGACCCGGCTCGAGGTAGCGGGTCTTGAGCATGCAGCAATACCGTTTAACAGTCTTATCGCGGGGGGTGGATCGTAATGAGATCGTGTGGACTCTAAATCCACATAGACGGGTGCAACTCCCGTACTCCCCGCCACTTAGCTTTATTACTCCGGCAGATAAATACCCGCAGGTTGTCATTCCCGTAAAGGCGGAAATCCAGAAGGACACTGGATGCCGGATCAAGTCCGGCATGACGAAGTTGGCTATTTAATCGCCAGGTTAATATGTCACTTGTCCTTCGAATGTCATTGGACAACCTAACGGTTGTCGCTATTAGCTCATAGCTGTTAGCTCATAGCTCACCTAAAACCTAAAACGTAACACCTAAAACGATTATGATCCTTTGGACACAAACACAGACACAACGTTTGAATGAGTTGAATGCCCCGGACTCGGCATTGAAGAAAACCTTCGATGATGAACCCGCGCGTGAAAAAGCTTATCAGGCACTGGAAAAATCGCTGGTGACTACCCAGCGACGCCGGCTGACAGAATTTCAAACCACGCATCGCCGCCCTGAACTATGCCGGCTTGAAAACAAACTTGCCGAAATGCTTACACAAGACGGTTTTGCCCAGGTAACGACCCCGATCATCATGTCCAGGGGACTTTTGAAAAAGATGTCAATCGATTCAAAGCACCCCCTCAATTCTCAGATATTCTGGCTGCAGGAAGATAAATGCCTGCGTCCAATGCTGGCGCCTCATCTCTACTACCTCCTTGTCGACCTGCTTCGCATCTGGAAACGGCCTGTGCGGATTTTTGAAATCGGACCCTGTTTTCGAAAAGAATCCAGGGGATCGAAGCATGCCAGTGAGTTTACCATGCTGAATCTGGTTGAAATGGGTACGCCCGAAAACACCCGGAGAGAAAGAATTCAGGATGTGGGTTCACGTGTAGCAGCGGCAGCAGGTGTGAAGAACTATCGGTTTGAGACCGTGACCTCGGAAATATACGGCGACACCATCGATATTGTCGCCGGAAAAGACGGTCTGGAAATCGCCTCCGCGGCCATGGGCCCCCATCCACTGGATCGGCCATGGAAGATAAACGAATCCTGGATCGGGATCGGATTCGGTCTCGAACGCCTTCTGATGGCATCCCACCGATCCAGGAATCTTGCCCGGTTCGGTCGAAGCCTGGCTTATTTAGATGGCATCCGGTTAAATATTTGATGATATCTGGCGACTTGGGTTATATGGGTCAAGAAAGGTTTCAGGAAATAAAAGAAGAGATCGGTGATGTTGAAAGAATGCTGAAAGCGATGATCAAATCCCTGGAAAACAAACACTTGAATCCTTGAATCCTGGACCCCTTGGACCCTTTTCTCCAACTACTTTGGAGAAAAACCATATTTGGTAACTATCACCATGTTGTTAAAGCGACATCGGGGCAAAATGTCAAACCCACACTACCATCTGCAGGACTTACTGTTCAAAGCTGAAAACGGCGCAAGCCTTTCCAGACAGAACATTACGGATCTTCTCAACTTAGAAGACCCGCAACAAACCCTGATGCTCTTTGAAACCGCCAGAAAAATACGCTGGCGATATTTCGGCAAACG
>Ga0209013_10001973_pt1 | contig 18879 bp, 19 predicted proteins | sample Cruoilmetagenom2_FD_187291 | JGI IMG/M metagenome (GOLD analysis project Ga0209013, IMG submission 187291) | Oil polluted marine microbial communities from Coal Oil Point, Santa Barbara, California, USA - Sample 2 (SPAdes) (version 2) | ecosystem: Environmental > Aquatic > Marine > Oil seeps ...
GAAACGAACTGAATTACACAAGTCTCAGTAGCTCAGCTGGATAGAGCAACGCCCTTCTAAGGCGTCGGTCGGGGGTTCGAATCCCTCCTGGGACGTAAGTGAATAGGTTATGAACCCTTGGTAAGTAAGGGTTTGTAAGTGAGTGGGGATTAGGTCGGGGCTTCGGTCCAAGAGACTTAGTCCCTTTTTTTATCCCTATCATTTTATGTGAAATGTGACACGAGATTATCTTCCAATTCAATTGAATGGAGGATTTTTTGTTATGACAAAGAAAACAGGGTTGTTTGACGTAAATATTGATTTAGATAGTATTATAGTAATTCCCGAGCAAACGGTTACACAGAGGGTTAATTCAAGAACAATTGATGAGGCATCGGTGCTTATTATTCAGCAAATGACTGCGAGTGGCTACAGACATCGTACAATCAAAGATTATGAAACCATTATTAGGAGCTTTAAGAAGGTACAAGATGTTCAGTTTCTGTCGGATATTACGCTTAATACAATCTATGGATGGCTTGGACAAATGTCCGTGTCGAACCAAACAAAGCTGACTAGACTTAAGGCATTAAAATCATTTTTAAGCAAGTGTTTCAATAATGGGTGGTATGAGTCAAAGTTTTGGCAAGTGGTAACGGTAAAGGTAGATAAGAAGGTTAAAAAGGGAGCGGATGAGAAGGATATTCAAATCTTATTGTCACTGTTAGATTTAAATACGTTCATAGGCTTACGTGATGCAGTGGCAATACTTACTATGTATAAAACAGGCATTCGAATAAATACCTTAGGGCAACTAGAGGAGAAGCATATTGATTTCAATAACATGGTTATTAGCATTGATGGTGCTATTCTAAAAAATCATCAGTTATTAAAGTTGCCACTCGATAATCAATTACTTAAGTTGCTACAAATACTAATTCAGCAAAATCAAAAAATAAGAAGTCACTATAATGAGCAGAATAAACATGTCTTCATTTCAATTAAAGGAACATCGTTAAATACAAAATCAACGAATAACGCAATCTCAAAGCAACTGACAAAGTATAGTAAACGCTTTGGCTTAACAAACATCAATGCACATGCCCTTAGAAGGGCGTATGCGAAGAATTTGTTGAATAAGGGGGCAAGTGTAGCCCTAATTAGTAAGGCCCTATCTCATAGTGACCTCGCTGTGACTACAAAATATTTGGATTTGGATGTGGAAGAGGTAGCGACCAGTTTGAGGGACTACCTTTGATTCCAAGCAAACTGACCTAATCGTTTTCACTAAACACCACACTGTCATTTCTTGTAGAAAATGTTAACAAAAATGTTTGTTTCCAATCTTCTGTCTCACGCAAGGTTGTTGAAAAAATTACACCGTTTCACCCCTTTAGATAAGAATGTCTAAAGGGGTGTTTTTATGTGCAAAAGAAATAGAATATTTGAAGTTGGAAAATTGATTAAAGAAAGTCTGAAACCAGACATTGGAGCAGACTACAGGTCTAATTAAAGTTTTCAAGACGTTTCTTCGGTGGGTCGCTCAGAGAGATTAAAAGGTATTATAACGAAAAGAGAACATGAATTTACCGATTTAAGGTATTCATTTTATTAAACTGAAATTTATGTCTTTTTAAATATTATAAGGCAAAAGTATTACTTGATAAGATACTTTATTAAGATGATAATATAGCAAAGGCAATATGTGGATAAAAATAGTATAAATGGATGTTTAAAATGAGGTATTGGGTTAAAATAATGGCTTTTACTATAGAAGAGGTGATTTTGATGGACGATTTATCTAGAGTATTTTATGAATTAAAGTTCAAAGATATTGTTCGAGAAAAGACAGAGGGACAATTTGAAGATTTGTTTTCTAGTATTATGCAACTTAAACATAAAGCGAATTTTATGCCTTGCCGTCCATGGGGCAGAGATGGAGATAAAAAAAACGACGGATATTTGATTAAGGAAAGACATTTATTTGCTGTTAATGGTCCATCAAATCTTAACCAAAATAGAATGATTAAGAAAATAGAAAGTGATTTTCTTGGTGCTAAAGACTATTGGGCAGACTACTTCGATAACTGGTCTTTTGTTCATAATCAGAGTGCTTTACCCCCAAAAGTTAATAAAAAATTGTTAAGTTTGGCTACGCAACATTACCAAGTAAAATTCAGTTTCTGGGGTCCTAGTGAATTGAAAGGTATTATTTTTTCTTCAGAGGAATCACAGATTAATCAAATTTTAGGTCCAATTCCATCAAGAAGTAATTTTACTAATCTAACTTTTGAAGATATACAACCAGTTATTACATCTATTTCTAAAAGAGCTAATCCTAAAGTTGAGGATTTAATACCTGTACCAGAAGACAAACTTATGATTAATGGTTTTAGTGATCCAATTATGGAGCTAATAAAAACTGGACTGATTCGTGCTTCTTTAGTGAGGCAGTACCTAAATCTTCAACCTAAGCTAGATTTAGGTGATCAGATAGCAGAAACACTAAAAAAGCATTACGAACAATTAAGGGAGAATCAGGATTTGGATCCAGACGATATCTATAGTGAATTGGTAAATTATATTGCAGATAATGCTAAAAAGAATAATCAAATTTACATGGTTGCAGTACATACAGTTTTAGCATATTTTTTTGAACAATGTACAATTTTTGAAAGAGTTAGAGCATAAAGATGTATAACGAATGCTACAGAGAATTAGAAAAAATTATTAATGTAAGTGATACCAAAAAAATGTTTAGCTTGATTGTCAATAAAGGAGGAAGTGTAGTGTTAACACCAACTAAAAATTTACATGAAGACAAAACGATTATAAAGATTGGTGCTAGAATACTATCTATTTTAACTTCTCCTAGTACTGTTAGTTATGCTTGGAATTCATATATACAAGTTCAAGAACGAGAAACTAATAATACGATTCGAATTCAGTTGGATACTTTTATTTTAGCGTTAGACTTTTTATATGTGATAGGTGCAATTGAATATGAAGATGACTTAATGTGGAGGGTTAAATATGATAAAGAAAATTTACAGCACATTAAGCACGTTTAATGAAATAGTACTTCATGAAGGGCTAAATATTTTGCTTGCTGATGTAACGCAAGAGTCAACCATTAAGGATACAAGAAATGGTCTAGGGAAAACGACCTTTACAGAAATTATTCATTTCTTATATGGAGGAAGTTGTACAAAAACCAGTATTTTTAAACTAGATCAATTTATTAACCACTATTTTATGATGGATATTGAAATGAAAAATTCAAAAATAACAGTTAAAAGACGTGGTTTAGAATCAAACTTTGTATATATTGAATGCGAAGAAGAGAGCTATTTTAGATCGGTATTTGGATCTAGTAATAAGAAAATAAAAATTGCAGAATGGAACCAATTTTTGGGGGAATACTTGTTAGGACTAAACACAAGAGATACACAAATGAATGACAACCTTAAATTCCGAACCGTTTTCCCTTATTTCTCCAGATTAGCTAAAGATGGTGGTTTTTTAGAAGCTACAAAATATTTTAAAAATCAAAATATTCACACCACTCAAATAGCACTTACTTACTTGTTAGGGTTAGATACTAAACTTGCAATTAATTATAAACTGCTCGAAGAAAAGAAAAAGGAAATAGCTGATTTAAAAAAGGCTTTGAAGACTGAAGCATATAAAAAGATTATGAACGAAGGAATAAACTTAGATACAGAAATCACAATTCTTAATGAAGAGATAGTGGTTTTTAAAAATGATCTAGCTAGCTTCCAAGTCCATCCAAAATATAAAGAAATAGAAATTGAAGCGAATGAATATGCGAAAAAAATAGCAGACTTAAGTAATAAAAACTTTATAGATAGACAAATTATTACAGATTTAAAAAATGCATCAGATAGCGATGATTATATTACGGATATTAATATTGTAGATTTGTATAAAGAAGTTGAAATAAAGTTACCAGATGTATTAGTAAAATCTTTTTCGGAGTCAAAAGCTTTCCATGAACAATTGGTCAAAAATAGAAAAAACTATTTAATTAATGAGTTTGAAAAATACGAAAGTGCTATACAAAATAGGGAGAAATCAATTAAACAACTTTCTATTGAACAGTCTAAAAATATGGAAGTATTAAATACTCATGGGGCATTAGAGCAATATTCTCTTTTACAAACTAGATTGAACGAGTTGGTTAACCAACTTGAAATATATCAGAATCAACAGAGGCTATTAATATCTATGCGCGAGGAAGAAGCTAAAATAAAAATAGAAGAACAAAAGTTGATAATAGAAATTAACAAGTCTTTGGAACAACATTCACGAACCAAAAAAGCTGCGATTCTATTGGTAGAAGAAGTGTCTAAATCATTATACAACTCAGCTGCGCAGTTAAATATAGGGCAAACTAAAAAAGGCAGATACGATATTAAAGTAGTATCTAGAAACCAAGGAAGTACAGGAATAAATAGCATGCTTATTTTTTGTTTTGATATGATGTTAATTCAAATATCGTTATTCTTGGGTAGAAAAATGGATATCTTAATACACGATAGTACACTATTTGATCCAGTAGATGAAAGGCAAATAGCAGAAGCATTACGTTTTGGTAAAGAGAAATCTATAAAAGCTGGTTTTCAATATATAGTTACACTAAATTCCGATGATTTACCAGAGAGTATTAAAGAAGAGGTGAAAGAAAATATCTTGCCTGTTATTTTGACAGACTCAGGTGAATCTGGTTGTTTAATGGGTGTATATTACTAAGTGCCAATATAATTTATCAATCTTTTTATTAAAAACAAAGGGTTTCTTTTTATTTGCTGTTAAATAAGTCTTCCAAGATACTTTTAATCAAACTTTATTCCAAACCAACAACACTCAGTTCCGAGCTAATTGTTGGAGGTTTAATTCTCCTTTTATGTGGATTCAAATATGTTTAATATTAATTAATAGTAATAGCATTGATTACATTGAATTATGGACAAGGATGGGTTTCAAAGCCTAATATTTTGATTTAACGAAAAAGGAGTGAAGAGATGCTTGATTTTCTAATGAATATAAAAAAACAAAAGACTACAATGAAGGAACAGATTCAGGGAATTGAACAACATGAATTTGATTATGTGTGGAAAAGAAGAGAAACTGAACAGGGAGAAGAAGTAGTAATCTTCCAACAAAGAGAAAAGTATGAAGATTTCCTTATAATTCATCTTATTGGAGTTGTAGATGGGATACTTTCCCACAACAAGATTAGTGTTGGATTTAATAGGCCTAATATGGAGATATTTGATGTCGTGGTACTGAATGGAAAATCGAAGAATCGTGGTTATGGCTCTATATTAATGCAGGAAGTATTATCAGTTGCAACACAAAGAAGTGTGAAAACCGTTACTGGAACAATTATGACTACGAATGAAATTCATTATAATAGACAAGTCCATTTTTAAAGAAATTTGGGTTTAGAATTGAAAATAAACTACAACTTTTTTTAGAACTGAATCCGAATATCTAATGGAATTTTACTCGTTGGAAAGTAAATTAATTTAAGCAATTTACATGTTGTCTTTCTAATCGTGTAAACATGACATTAAAGGGGGAGATATGAGATGTTTGAAATGCAGTATTCCATTTACCCCTGATGACATTTTTGTAATGGAAGATAATGAATTACCTATTTGTGATGTCTGCGATGCAGAAGAGTATCATGTTCTTGTTAATTAGGAAAAGAGGTTAATAAAAAGATTTGTAATCAATGCATCCGTGGCTCATATCAATTAGAGAGCATCAAGTACGGTAGTCCAGTAAAAGCTTTCGTTACCTCAGACCTGCAAGGCAGAAGATAATATGAGTATTTATATTAAATTTATCTAGAAGTCAATCAATATAAAATGAAAGAAAATCATTTTTGTATTGATAAGGTGACTGGAACTAAGTGTCGTCTGCACGACACTTGATTCCAGTGTCGAGAAAGGAGTGAGCCCAGCCACATTAACAAGTGATTGGGCTATTTTGATTGTATTATTAAAAATCAAATCATTTATTTTTGTTCGATTTTAGTTAACCGTAATCTTTATGTTGTTATATTGATATATCATTATTACGTTTATGAATTTCTTCAACACTATACTACTGTATAAGTAACACACTAATTTTAGGAAATAATACTATTGACAAATATCTTTTTAACTATTAATCTTCAAGCAATGATCTTTAATAGTCGGAATAATTGGACTAAATAAAGATTTTATTATTTGGGGTACTTGTTACCTATACAAAATTAGTGGATTGGGGGAATATGAAATGATTTTAACGAGAAAAATTCTAGTAAAGTGGCACAGAAAAACAATTGAACATTATGAAAAAATAAGTGTTGGAGGGACTCGAAAATATAAATTCACTAGATTTGGAGATTCATTCGAAGCTGACATTAACGACGTGCATCAAAGTTGCACAGTCGAAATAAAGATAGTCTGTGATTATTGCTCTAAGGTACACCCGAAAATTTATCGGAACTGGAAAACACACTTTGACAAATCACCTGTGAAAAAAGATACATGTACTGAATGTCGTGGCAAGAAAATTGCAGAAAGTAATTTGATTGTATATAAGTCTACAAATGTTATGCATCTTCAAGACACCAAAGAAAAATTGGTTAGAACCAATATTTTAAAATACGGTGTTCCAAATGCAGCTTCCACAAAAGAAACACAAGATAAAATGAAGATAACTACTCTTAAAAAGTATGGACTTGAGTATTATTTTCAAACTGATGAATTCAAAGAAAAATATAATGAAATTATGCAAGAAAGGTATGGTGTTGACAACGGATTTCAAGCAGAAGAAGTTAAAGAAAAGTCAAAACAAACAATGCTTAAAAAGTATGGTGTTAAATATAACATGCAAAATGCTGAAATTCGGAAAAGGGCTGTTCAATCAATGTATGAAAGAGGTTCTACTCCTACATCTAAGCCACAAATACATTTGCATGAGGTTTATGGTGGTGTGTTGAACTATCCCTTTGAGCTATATAACTTAGACATTGCTTTACTTGAGAATAAAATAGCAATTGAATACGATGGAGGAGCGCACGATCTAAAGGTCACTTTAGGGGGTATTTCACAAGAAGATTTTAATAGACGAGAAATCATAAGAGGTACTTATTTAAAAAGAGGTGGATGGAAGTTGATTACCATTGTTTCAAAATACGATTTCCTTCCATCGGAGGAGGACTTGTTAAAAATGCTTGAGGATTCAATAGAGTTGTTTTCTCAAGGTCGGTCTTGGGTTAAATTCAACATTGATGAATCAAGTATTTCTTACAAGGACAATGAAGAATCCTACAAATTTAAAAAGGTTGAAGCATTTAAAAAAATTATTAAAAGAAAACAAAAGGAAAGTGATACTTTGTAGTTGCCGAATATGTTTACGAGTTGTGATTTGTAGGCGCACTTGGGGTTGGGTATTATATCTCCCATTACAAAATAAACCAACTAATCACACACAAGCTTACTGATAACTCTTCGATACGAGACGGGTATTCATAACTTTTTATCTGTAGGAAATAACCTATTATTAAGGTGTTTTCTAAGAAATCTCGAAGCGCATCGGAACTTATTATTAACAATTAGTTTTCACGGGAATTATTTACAATAATTCCCGAAATCGATTTTCAACTAATTGGTTTGGTTATGATAAATAATAGGGAATCAAGGTGATTACAGCTAGAGTTGGGGAGTTGCAGGATTTGAAAAAGTAGTCCTCCTTGCAGGAAAGATAAGACCTCCGCTCCGCTTCGCTTCGGAGTGTTACGAAGATCACTTCTACTATGAAGGGATGGTGAATACATGAAAAAATGTACACATTGCGGAGTTACTGAAGAAGAAACAAGGATTACATTCAGCACAATAGAGGATAGATATTTATGCATGAAACATTATCAGCAAGTTCGGCTTTATGGTGGCATATTCAAAACAAAGCATGATGGTAATGATATTGAGATATTTGAAAATCATGCCGAAGTCATTACTCGGAACACTAAACATGAAGAAGTTGCAAAGATAATAATAGATTTGGCTGATGTGGATTTAGTGGAACAATATACGGGGAGAACAATCACACACGGATATGCACAGGCAATGTTAAAGATGAAGATGGAAAGAAACGGTCAATGATGATGCATAGGTTAATCATTGGGGTGGGATTCAAAGTACCCTGCACTCCCCAACGCCTGAGTGGGGACATTATTTCTCTCTGATCTCTTTTACAGTACAAAATAGTTTTGTCCAGAAGACACTTTGTTCCACGATGAGATAACCCTCACTAGCACAAGAAATTAACCCTTAACTCACAAATGCCTAGTTAATTCTCCAATCAGAGAAGGTTATTTATCATGTTTCTTCACCCGATCAGTTCCTTTATGTAAGGTGTGCAGTGGTCGCAATAGAACGAGTATATTATTAAGAAGTGCTTAATGATCCATCAAACTGGATTGTGATGATGAGTTTAAACAACTGCTAGAAGTCGCGACAAAGGCATACGAAAAGAAAACAGAGAGCCTTTTGATTATGTAAACAGTTTTTATTATGAAACGTATTCAAATGAAGAAACATGGGAAATCAAGAATATTAAGTAAATTCTATTATCAGTATCATAATAGGTGGAATGGCATCAAAAGCCGTAAAGATGTTCTTACCACTCACAATTTAATGAAAATATTGAGAGTAATTAAAGCATCAATCGGAGGAGTTAAAAACATTCTAAAGACTGTGGTTATATGCTTGAAGAATATGTTCTAAAAAATTTTGCTTAGATAAGTCTGATTTAGCAGCGTTACAATGTTTACAACAACTTACAACATTATCAGGCTCATAACCAGTATGATTATCGATACGGTCAACTCCATTGTATTTAAACGTTTTGCCAAGTGTGTAATCTGTTGCTTCATTTGAATCTATCTCTCCGCAGTAATAACAAGGTTGTTGAATAAGTTCGAAGAATTGTTCATTAGTTATATTAAAAACATATTCTCTTTTTTGGGCATTCTTTATATAATCTTTGCATAGCCTCTCTTTTATTATCTCTATACGATCTCTTTTTTCGGCTCTTTTTCGTGCATTCTCTTTTAGAATACATCCACAACTCTTGATTAGTTTTCGTGTTAGTGAACTTTGTTCTACAGTTTTAACAGTTCCACATTCACAAGCAACGGTCCAATATTTATAAAACTCTTTCTGATTCTTTTTCTGTTTTGTGTGTGAAAAACTGAGTACTGTTAATCTTCCTACTGCTGTTCCCGTTAAATCCCCAACGGTAGTTAAACAACCACAACTCTTCTTCTTTTCTAATTTTAAAACAGTTTCTTCTAGTTCGATTTTATTTCCACAAAAACATTCAACCTCCCAAAAGTGTCTTAGACGCTCAGAAACTTCCCTTTTACCAATGTACGAAATGACAGTTAATCTTCCAATATTTTGACCAATCTCTAGAGACTTGCGTAGTTTTCTAACATTTTTACAACCGCAACTCTTCAATTTTTCACGACGAATCGTATTTTCTTCTACAATAATTTGATTTCTACAATTGCATTGAACTAACCAAGCGTGTCTTAAAGTTTTTCCGAATAATTGTTTACCTTCGTACCGAATAGCTTTGAAATTACCGTATTGGGTTCCTTCTATTATGGGTATGCGTTGTTTATTCAATATTTTCGCCGCCTAAATTTAAGTTTTTTACAATACGATTAATCCAATCCATATATTCTTCTTTAGTGCGTTCCAACTTCATACGATTGCAAGTTGAACAACAAGGCACCACATTACTTACTTCATATCCTAGGTTGTTATCGATGCGATCAATCCCGTTGTACTTGATAGAAACATCTTTTACATAATAATCTTTTGATTCGTTGCTTTCTGTTTTTCCACAGTAATGACAAGGTGAATGAACTAATTGAAAGAAAATTTCCTCATCTAATTGGAAGGAATAATTCCGTGCTTTCGCCCCTCGTTGATAAGTGTAAAGCAATTTCTCTTCTAATAGTTTAATTCGATCTCGCGATTGCGCTCTTGTTTGACCTAATGTACGCTGATAACATCCACAGCTTATAGTGGCACCACTTTTTAAAGCAGCACCATCAATTTCTTTTACAGTCCCACAACTACATTCACAAACCCAAAATAAACGACCACGATTAGTAGTTTGTATGCCTCTAGCTAAAACCTTTAACTGACCAAATTCTTTTCCAGTTAAATCATCTACTGCATAACATCCACAGCTCTTTGTCTTATTGCCAGAGAGTGAATTATGTTTTCTCGTAACTTTTTTTCCACATTCACATTCACAAAGATACAGCGTGTCATTACTTCTAAACTCTCCTTCTATCGCAAGAACAGTTAATTTTCCGTATTTCTGTCCTACTAGATTGGAAACTCTTTTTAGTTGGCAACCGCAGTGCCAAGATTCACCCTTTTTCAATGGTGAACTTAGTGCGATTTTTTCACGTCCACATTCACAGCGACATATCCAGGTAGTGCTTCTTGAGCCGCTTTCATAATATTTAAAACCGTTAAATTTAACTGCAGTAAGTTTTCCGAATACTTGATTTGTTAGGTCCTCAAATTTTGCACTGCAGCCGCAACATCGAATACTTCCTTTTGTTAATTGCTTTTCTGTAAGAGATAAACTATTACCACATCTGCATAAACAATCGTAGACTGCTCTAAGTTGATCTCTTGCATCTTTTTCGAACCTCCGTTCACTATCTACTTTTAAATTTCCATATATGTTATTAAGTTGAATTTCCTTCTCCATAAATTGTTCCCTTCCGCGGTTGAACTATTAATACCTTTGTTTTCGTTGTGCTTACCAAACAAGTTCTAAAGTTCGGAACGTATGTACGCTCTTATTATAACAATGCATTTCTATACGGTCCATATGATAAAAAGGCATTATTCAATGAATAGTTGTTGTTTAACTCAGAAGTAATAACGGACAATTAGTCCCATTAAAAATGATATGTGGATGCGGTAACACTTTTGAAGTAACCTATAAGCATTTTAAAAGACCTTTAGACGTTGATTCCAATAAAGGGAAACGTTGGTGTAATGATTGTGGGCAGAAACGATCTAATGTTGGTAGGATTTATAAAATCGAGGACATAGTAGACATTGCCTTAGAGAGTAAATGCATTCTTTTAAGCAAAGAATATTCCAACTGCAAACAATACCTATCTTTTCAATGTGAATGTGGAGAATTATTTGAAACAACATGGGATATGTTTATGAATAACGGTAAGAGACAGTGTAATCCATGTGGACAGATACTGAATAATTTACTTTCTAAGAAAACAAATGAACAATTCTTAAAGCAAGTAGTCGAATTAGTGAGTAACGAGTACATACCAATGACCGAATATCGTTTTGCAAGGACCCATATCATGATGAAACATAATGTGTGTAATTACGTTTATCCAGTCACGCCAGATCAGTTTTTAAGAGAAAGAGGACGTCCTAAATGTTCCGATGCAAAGAATTCTAAGTTATCTAGAGCAGTGGAGTATTGGTTAGAGGAGAATGACTTTAACTTTGTAAGGGAATATAAAATAGACGAGAGTAGAAATGAAAAGGTACTGCCATTTGATTTTGCTATATTAAATCAAGATAATTTTGCTAATTGAAGTAGATGGGGAGCAACACTTTAAGCCTGCCAGATTCTCAAAAGACAAAGATTTGATGTTAAAGAAATTTAATGAAAGTTTAGGGATAATATCAAGAATAAATTTTGTGAAGATAATACTTTCCCTTTGTTGCGAATCAAGTATAACGAAATGAGGCATAGATAGAATATTCTTTTCCGCGAGCAATTAATGAATTTGAATTTATTAAATCTCAATTATTATTAAAAGATAGTCATTATGATTATATACTAATCATTAAAATTAGGTTAAAATTGCCATTATAAATAGATATTAAGGTGACTACTTCTAATGGCTAAACTTAAGGTATTTGTTTCTTCAACTTGCTATGATCTTGGTGTGGTTAGATCACAATTAAGAGATTTTATTTTGTCTTTTGGATTTGAACCAATAATGAGTGATTATTCGGATATCCCATATGATCCTCGTAATCACACACATGTGAGTTGTATTAATGAGGTCGAGCATTGTGATATGTTGATTGTGATAATCGGATCTCGCTTTGGTGGTACTGCACTACCTAAAGCTCGTGAAATAGTTAATTTAGATACCTTAAAAACAATAAGTAAAGGAACAAAGTTTTTAGAGGAATATGAAGAAATGTCTATTACCCAATTAGAAGTGCTTAGGGCAATTGAATTAGGTATTCCAATTTTCCCTTTTATACAAAGTGATGTTCAGCATGATCATAATCTCTACGAAAAAAACAAGGACAAAACGGGGATTATTGACCAAATTGATTTTCCTTCAATTCAAAAAGTTGGAACGGCTAAGTATATCTTTGAGTTTATAAATTTTCTAAGATTAAGGGCAACAAATAATGGTATAGAAAGTTTTAGCAAATTAGATGAAATACAAAACTATCTTAGAAAACAATGGTCAGGATTGTTTCAGAGATTACTTTATGAGCAAAAAATTAACAAGGTAGAAGAAAAGGGTTTCGAGATGCTTACAAGTCAGATGGAAGATCTAAAAGCAGCTTTGATGACGAGTATTCAAAGTCCCGAACTAAAAAGTGTAGCCAGAGGGGCAGTTAAGTATAGACGGTTATTAGAGTTCTTGTTGTTATTGTCAAATCAAGATAAGGATACATTACTCTTGGAAATAGATTTTTCCGATCTTCTTAATATAATAAAGATTAAGGATATTGTGAATCCGAATGAACATGATGAATTAAGTCAATTTATTACAAATAATAATCCAGAAAATAATAGACGACGTCCACGTTATTTATTCATAATGGAAGATGGGCGAGTGTTTGGGATTGGCGGTAATATAAATTTCATAATGGATGAAATGCTCAGTAATTGGAATGAATTTATTAAAGAATCCAAAGCTACTAAAGAAACACTTATTGAAACTTATCATTCAGATGATAAACCGAAATATAGTTGGATTTGGAATATAGAAAAACTAGATTTTAAACAAGAACAACAAGATGGAAAAGTAAAAGTCGATGAAATGTCTACGGTAAGCAAGAATCGTGAAAAGTAAACTAAGAAAAGGGTGCTAATTAAAGCACTCTTTTTGTTTTTGCAAAAGATTTACCTCTACTACCAGACTAAAAAGCTGCCAAGTTATGCCTGTTTCTCGTCTACTGGTAAGGTCTTTGGAGACAGACCTGAAATAGTATCATAGTATCTTTCTATGAGGTATATGATATCAGGAGCAGCTTGCTTCTACGACAATTGTTCGTAGTTGTTACAACAGTATTCTTGTGTTACATTTATCCGTTACATTTATTATTACATAAAAGGTTTTCATTAATTAACTTCTTTGATATGATGAATATAACAATATAAATCAGAGGAGTTGCTCCTATATGAATACACAAAAGATTGCTTATGCTAGAGTTTCCACTGAGCAACAGGAACTAGCAAGACAACTGGATTCCTTAGAAAAACATGGTTATGATAAATTAATTACTGAAAAGTATACAGGTACAAAAAGGAATAGAACTGGATTAAATCAATTAATGGAAACTGTAAGAAGTGGAGACACTGTAATAGTGGAATCAATTAGTCGTTTAGGTAGAAATACAATTGATATACTAACAATCATTCAAGAGTTAAATCAAAGAGGAATCACATTTGTTTCATTAAAAGAGAACATTGATTCATCTACTCCAACTGGAAACGCTATGATGGGAATGCTAGCAGTCATAAGCCAACTTGAAAGAGACTTGATTGCTCAAAGAACTCAAGAAGGAATGGCTTCAGCTAAATCTAGAGGTGTCAAACTAGGTAGACCAACTTTAGATATAGATAAGATAAAAACTGCCCTAAAGATGTATGATTCTAATGACTACAGTGTAAGAGAGATCACTCAACAAGTTGGAATATCTCAAGGTAAACTGTATAAGGAAATTAATAAGAGAAAGGTAGGTATCTGATGGCTTACTATGATGTGCATAGGGGTAATAAGTATCTTACTACAAAGGGTAAGGAGAAGTTTGACACTCATTCGGGTATGATAATCAAAGCTGACACTGTACCTGCAATGCTTTTACAGTTAGCTACTAAACATGAAGAGTTTCTATATAGAGTTGATGGGGCTTACTAAAGGCAGTCACAGATAAACAGAAGATGGTAAGGAACTCTTTATGCCAATATGTGTATATCATTCATTAGGGTTGCTAACATTTTTAATGTACTTGCTAATGTAGGTGCTGCATAACCAAATATGAATAATCCTTCTACAGATACATTCACTTTGATAGAAGTTTCCAAGACTGATATAGACATTGCATTTGGTAAAGATTGTGACCATGTGTTTAATGCAGAGTACAGTACTACTCGGAATTGAATATCAATAATCAAAATGACTAAGGCACTTGCTTAATTGCACGTGTCTTTTAGTTTTGTCCAATTGTAGTGAAAGCTACTTATACTAGGACTCTTAGACAACTTTAACTGGGTAACTTTACACAAATAAAAAATTAAAACACTCTCAAAGCTAATACCAAAAGATGCAAGTGGAACTAAGGGGATATGATGGTGATTATTATTGGTACTTGTAATATCCCACATTCAAAAATAGTAAGAGAATGTAGAAACAAAGACACAAAGGCACAACATGGAAGCAGTGCGAATTCAGCGTTAGGTGAGGGGGGTGATTTCCACAAAACTTGCGGCGTGCATAGGGGAATAGATTGGAGTAGGTAAAGACCCACCAAACCAGTATTTCTCCCATCCGATTAATATTCACCAAGTGAAGTAGCACGTATTAACCTAATAATATATTTGTTTTATTAATTGAAGGTATAAAGAAATATGAAGTGAAAGTCGAAAATACGCTTATAGTATGTTTATTATTTCCAATATAGTACAATTAAAGAAAAGTACTATATTTAAGAGTAACTTTTCTCATTTTGAAGGTCAATGGGAAGTGCTAGAGAAATTAGGGAAAGTGCTGAGCGTAATGTGTATCAAGACCCTCATACTTCGATTGTTGTGGGCATGTAGACCGCATAAAATTCTCTTTGAATAAAAGATTAAATAGGTTATTATATTTACAATAATATTTTTGTAAAATTGAATTAATAAAAGAGAGAAGTGAGATTTTGTCCAAACCGAAAGTATTTATTGGTTCATCAAGTGAAAGTATATATTTAGTGGATGCCCTATTTACAAATTTAGATAACGCTGGAATAGCCGAGGTTACACCATGGTATAATGGAGTTTTCCAAGGTGGAAACTACACGATGGATGACATAGCTAAACAACTTGATTCAAATGATCTAGGCGTGTTTATTTTAGATGCAGATGATATTACAGTAAGTAGAGAGAGTGTACAAGCATCTCCTCGTGATAATGTTATTTTTGAATTAGGTCTTTTTATGGGAAAACTGGGGAAGGAACGAGTTTTGTTTGTAACACCGAATGAATTGACTGAAAGTAAAGCTGTTCTTATCCCTGTAAAAGCCCAACATGTTGACCCTGCTAAAGAATATGTTGAAAAAGATGGTGTGAAATACGAGAAAAGGACTATCAATTCCTTTAAAGTGCCTTCAGATTTATATGGTATTACTCAGTTACAGTATAGATTAAGAGATGATGGAAACTGGATGGCTGCCTTAACTAGCGTAAGTTCCGAAATTATAAGAAAAATTAATCATTTAAATAAAAAAGAAAGTCCACTAGAGAAGGTAAAAGAACTTTCTGAGCAGATTGAAATATTGACTGAACAGACTGAAAAAGTTATGGACTCTTATGAAAAACTTGAAAGATTGAAATATTTTATAGATCAAGCTAAGGAAATTCCAGAAACACTTGAAGAAGCCGACTATAACCGCATTTTAATGGCTCTTGATTCTGGGTTAAATAATGGGGCATTTACTCTAAAAGGAATTACTTTATTTAAAATTGAAGAGGATGCGAGAAGATTGGTTCAATGTGGTCAATTTAAAAATGTAGGACAAATAGGAAAACCATTTTCTCTCGATTATGGTTTAACACAAAATGACCCAATTAATGTTGTTGAAGCACATAATGCAGATAAAGTTACAACTATTAAAAAGAAATTTGGAAATGAATATCTAATGTCAATCCCATTTCTGAGAAAGTTTGTAGTAACTTTACACTATCAGCGTACAATAAGAGTGAAAGATGCAGAAATTGAACTTGAAGAAATAGTAATAGATTCATCTCTTATAATTGATAAACTACAAGAATTTCTTTCAAAGGCACCATCAAATTCATTAATATGAGGGGACCTAAGTAATGGAATATAATAATGAACAAGTCGAAGACATTTTAGAGAGAGTTAAAGCGATAAATAAACGTGCTGCGGCACTAAATAAACGTGCTGAGACGATAAGTAACAGAGTTGTGGCACTAAATAAAAGTGCTGAGACGATAAGTAACCATTTTTCATATATAGATAATAATATTAAGGGTATTAATATAAATAATCCTATAATCGAAGTTAAGGCGATTAATAGAAACTTGGCATCAATGGAAAGGATTTTGCAAAGGGTTCATGCTCTTAATGCACGTATATCGTTAAAACCAAGTACTCCAACTTATGATGTTCCAAAAAAGCCTGTTAAAATGTATGCAGTATCAGTTGATTCGAATGAGCTTGAAGAATTTGAATTATTATCCACTTGGAAATCAAATACAAATGAAAAATAATAACATGTTTAAATATTTAGTAAAAAACCACAATTACCGAAAATTCTTCGGTAATTGTGGTTTTTAGTTTTATGGTCAGGAATCGATACAGTGGATATTTCTTACAATTGCAAATGGATTGAAAGATAAAGTATAAATACATTACATTTGATTAATCCCTTCATTTAATTGAAAATAGCACATTGACCTGCTACTATTAATTTATAGAAAATGCGTAAATAATTGAAGTGTATATTTTATAGAAGAAACACTTTTGTTGTAGGAATGTCGTAGTATCAAGGTTATTGTCAATGAAGTGCCGCATATTAACCGAGTTCTGTATGATATTACGAGCAAGCCACCAGCAACAATCGAGTGGGAATAATATTTGATGAATTTTAAAGAGAGTCTTAAAGTTAGAGGGTTCGCTTTTTATTTTGCAAGTATATGATATATACTAAGTTTAAGAAAGTCTTTGAACTAAATTCGTAAATATGTAATACTCCCTCGCGAGTAAAACCGTAAAATAAATAAGTATGAAAACGGCACAAACCTTTGAGAATATAAGGTCTTATAATGCTGCACATGATGAATGTAGATGGATTTAATCACTAATATGCACGTCTTTCGTTTCATTTCGAAAGACGTGTTTTTTTGTTGTGTACATAAAAGGTTGGGATATTGAACGCAGTTGAACATGATAGTAAAATTCCCCGTTACTCTATTAGCAAATGACCTTCCTTATGTTCATTTTTATCTCTACAAACCAAAATTAAATACATTACATAATTCCTTCACTTCCTGGGAAATATACAAAAAAGTAATTCAACAGCTTGGAGGAATTAGGAATGTACAAAAAATTGACTTGGATGATTTCACTTTCTGCCATTCTGATCGCAGGATGCGGTGATGATGAAGCAAGAAATACAGAAGAGCAGAACCAGCAAAATGACGTACAAAATCAAGATGATAACCAAAATCATTTAAATGAAGAAGCGGGTCCGAAAGACAATCAAAACGAAGATGTCCAGGATGATCATGAAATTGCACCGAAAGAGGAGGAAAATGAAGTGATCGGTGATGACCAATTCGATATGCCCGACAGTAAAGACTATAAAGAAGACAAAAATCTGAACAATTAAAGAAGAGGTACGATTCCCAAAGCAAATGGGAGTCGTATTTTTAATTAGAAGAGGGCAAAGGGGTCTCAATGAAGGCAAGCTGGAATCCAATGCATGGGGAATTGACTATTATAGTGGAGAATCGTTAGTCTACTAAACTCAAACATTATAAACAAATAATATAAAAAAGCTTACAACAACTCGGTTTTTAGTGATAACATATGAATGTAGGTAGTTTCGGTCCAAAAACGTAAAATGAACGAATCCCTAATTCATCAAAAATAACCTTGAACCCCAATAGGGAGAACACAAGTCTCAGTAGCTCAGCTGGATAGAGCAACGCCCTTCTAAGGCGTCGGTCGGGGGTTCGAATCCCTCCTGGGACGTAATTAAAACTTTGAGCAACTCAATAAGTTCAATGGATTGACGATTCAAGGTACTTCTAAAGGTATTCTAACTTTACGAAATTCACCTGAAAAATCGTCAACAAAAATCAACTTCCTAAATTACATTTAGGAGGTTTTTTTGTGACTAAAAAAGTAGAAATATATGATGTTTCAATTAAAACTGAGATATTGAAAACGAAAGAAGCACTTCCAAATAGAAGAAAGGCAAATGTAACAAAACATAAAAAGGCACCAGCTAAGATGAGCTGGTGCGTTGTAGTGTGGTATGAAGGAGTATCATAACTTTATGACGAATATGTAATCATGGGGGTATGCTGTTATGCTAATTTATAAACCTAGTGACGTAATGAAGCAGCTAGACATCAAGGAATCTCTGTATAAAAAATACATAGCTGCTTTGGAAAAAGACGGTGGCTATGTATTCCAGAAGAATCAACAAGGTCATAGAATTTTTACTTCTGAAGATATTCAAACTTTGGAAAAGTTCATGGAGCTTATCAAGTATGACGGTATGACGATTGAAAAAGTCGCTAAGAAAATTGGCGAAATGAATGGTC
>Ga0209013_10001974_pt1 | contig 18843 bp, 28 predicted proteins | sample Cruoilmetagenom2_FD_187291 | JGI IMG/M metagenome (GOLD analysis project Ga0209013, IMG submission 187291) | Oil polluted marine microbial communities from Coal Oil Point, Santa Barbara, California, USA - Sample 2 (SPAdes) (version 2) | ecosystem: Environmental > Aquatic > Marine > Oil seeps ...
TTTAGTTCAGCAATAGGTGCAAACGAACTATTTTATTATTGTCATTCATTACAAACAGCTTCAATAGCTAATTTAAGTTCAATGATAACTACAGGTAATATATTTAGAGAGGCTTTTTCATTACGAACAGTTTCAATAGGTGGTTTTAGTAATGCGCTTACAAATACTCAGTCTATGTTTTATACACTACCTTCGTTACAACATGTTTCACATTTTGAAACAGGATCTGTATTAGAGGCAGATTGGATGTTTGCCGATTGTGACGCATTAAGAACACTCCCACTATTCAATTTTAGTTCAGCAACAAGTTTAGATGGTTTTTGTAGTAGCAATTCATTAAAAATAGTTCCAGCAATTGATTTTAGTTCAAGCACAAAGTCGGCTGACTTTACTAATTGCCCCTCATTATCTTCTGCTCTATGTTTTGGTATGACAGATAGTTTTTATATAACTAATACCTCTCTTGGCCCTGAAGCATTAGATTTGTTATATACAAATTTGGGCACTACATCTGATGGATTTATAGATGTTAGTGTTTGTTGGGGTCTCGGATCTGATGACCCAACTATTGCAACAGATAAAGGTTGGACAGTAGTAGAAGTATAATATTATTTTAAAATTAAGACTCAGTTTATAGTTACATATTAATATAATAAATAACAAATAGGATATATCCTATGATTGATGAAGTTAATAAGCCATTTGAAAAAATGCAATATCTCTTAGAAAAGCTTGTTATACAATCAAGTTCAGGGGTTTGTTCTGGAGATAGGTGTTCACAATATAATCAATTAAAGGTAAAGCAAAATTTATTTTTTACAATAGTAATGGCTCTTATTTCTATTTTAATTGGAGTTTCAACTTTTACTCATTTTGAACTTAATTCTTTTAAGGCACAGATTCACGTATCTGAGTTGGGTTTTGTTGGTGAGGAATCTCGTTTGACTAGTCAAGTCCAAAGATTAAATTGTGATGTTGTTTCTTTAAGCGCAGAAGTAAAGGATAATAATTCTCAGCTTAATAACATTAAAGTAAGCATTGAATCTTTAATGGGGAAGTTAAACTAATGAAAGCTACTTTTCGAAAAGTAAAAGATTTTATTAGTTCAGCATATATACCTCAAAAAGTGTCTGAATTTCCAGACACAGATACTTTTGTTCTGCTTGGCAATCAATTATTACAAGCAGCAATAGATGCAAAAGATATCCATTATGCTTTACGTAATAGAGAAGGCATACTTTCTGTAATAAGTCAAGCAGCTTTTAATTTTTTAGATCCCAATATTAATGCGTGGAGACACCTATCATCATTTATTAAAGAGTTAGGCCAGACTATGGCTGTCGATCGAATTTTCTTTTTAAACTATACGAAGGAAAAAGATACATTATCTATTTTGGAGAAGCATATTTATGAAAAGCCAGGTTTGGAAGTGTCACTTTTTAAAACTTATGATCAATTTAAAAATATATCTCGAAAGGATTATTTTGAAATATACTTTCAAAATAAAACTATTACTTGGAGGTTAGATGATAAATTAAGGCCTGGCTTATTACATCATTTACGAATATTTAGAGTTAAGTCTTTATGTGTAGTTCCAATTATTAGTGATAAAAAATTACTTGGTTGTATGGTTATTCAAGATTGTACAATCTCACGAAGATGGTCTAAACTTGAACTTAATGCATTACAAACCATTTCAAATTTGCTTAGTGCGTGGCGTAAACGTAATGCTTTGGAGAAATCTCTTAAAGTGCATCGAGAACATTTAGAACAGACAGTACAAAAACGAACTGAAGAATTGTATCGCAGTAATGAAATATTTAGATCTCTAACTGAATCTTCTCCTGATTCTATTGTAAGATTTGATTGTAATCATAAATGTATTTTTGTAAATAAAGTTGTTAGTCGGCATTCAGGAGTTTCTATGGATAAATTCTTATCTTTACCTTTAGATAGTCTTTTTCCTAATGAAGCTGCTCAAATCATTAAAAATGTTTTAGATTATATTATTGAGAATGGAGAAGGGTTTAATGTTGAATTACAATTTCCAAAGACTAAATTATGGATAGATTGGAAGTTCGAACCTGAATTTAATTCTTTAAATGAAGTATGTAATATTACAGCTGTTGGAAGAAACATTACTAGACGTAAATTGGCAGATAGTACATTAACTGAGTATTTAGATCATCAAACGAAATCAGCATTAGTTCAAGAGTCATCTTATAAAACTATATTTGAAATTTTAAATTTTCCTGCTATCATATGTAATACAAGCAATTTAATTGTTGATTCAAATAAGTTAGCTAAAGATCTTTTTTGTGAAGAACAGTTGATCGGCATTAATTGCTCTGAATTATTTATGGATAAAGATTATGCTGTTGAGTATAAAAAACATATTCAAGATCAAGGTGAGAAAAGTTGTAATTTTGTTGGCAAATTAATAACTAAAGATGATATTCAGATTTTTAAGGTAACAATAAGTGCTGTTCCTAATACAAAGAATTTTGTATGTGTTTTTGAAAAGAATTGTTAAATGTGTAATAATAAAGATATTAACATTGAAAGTTCAGAAAGTTCTGATTTATCTGGAATACCATTTTTTAGTTCTTTCTTTTTCTTTGCACGAGGGTGTCAGCGAGTACTTTGGAGCATTTTTACTCTTATTTTAGATTGGAAAGTTTTTAGTAACAGTTGGAAACTGCAAGCTGATACTCCAATTGAGTCAACTTTTTTTATAGTTAATATTTTAGTATTAGCTTTTTTATTTGGTGAGATAGCTTTAAAAAATATGACACCAAGTATTGAAGCAATATTAAAAATTTTAAAGTCTAAATAATAAAGGAAACATAAAAGTAGGTTTTTGGAAAAAATTAAGTTTTATGGAGCGCTTAGAGTGCATGTAATATTCTCCCTTTTTGTTGATTGCATTAGGTGTTTCTTATAATAGGGGTGCCTAATGCAATTAATACAATTTGAAGATTTAATATTATTAATTAGTAGCACTCCTGCAGGTAGAATTTTCTTTAGTAAGAAATCTTGCCTTCTTAATTTGCATCCTTGCATTGACATCAAAACAATTATACAAGACAATACATATATTTTATTTTGGGGTAGTTTGCCTAATCGAGATACTAGTGGGTATAAATTAGCTAATTGTAAAATTAACTCATGTAGATATTGCAAAGGTTATGGATTAGTTGAACCTAGATTAAGATACTTTTCTGTTTACTCATTGGGTTTAGAGGCTTTCAGAGTTATTCCAGATCAATGGGATGAGTTATGTGTTAAATCAAAAATATCAGAAACATTGTTTGATATTTTAGTTACTATTTATTCAATGCCAAGTACTAATGTTTGTTTGGATTGTGATATGATTGAAGAGTGCAAACTAAGTCAAGTAAGGCGTTCATGCACTCCAATTAAATTTAAAGAAGATGATTTAGTAGATAGTCCTTATTTTGAACCACCTACTAAATCGGGTATTTATCCTCTTATGTTTATTGACAGTAAAACATTATTGTGCAATTTTTCGACTATTGCTAAACAAGGTAATGGTATTATTCAATCAGGCATGCGAGATAAACCAAGATTTTATGTTACTAAGTATAAGCAGAATATTTCAAAGATTAAAGTACCTCAAGTATTATGGGAGTTATGTTATCAGTATGCAATGGCTCGTCGATATAAGATTAAAACTATAAACATAAAGCCTTTTATAGTAACAGCTAATATTCATGAGCAAATTCATTTTGGTAAAGATTTTGTTGTAATTAAAGATAATTTAGAATATTTATATAGAACAAGGCCTTTATTGGGTTTACCATTTATAGGCAGACTTAATAACAAAGATTTGGTGCGTGATAGATCTGAAGTTCTTTCTTGGCATTTAACTTATAGAAGTGTTAAGAATTATGCTTCTACTTTATCTACTCAAATTTCTTTTGGATTAGTACGTTTGTTTGGGTTGTTGCATGAGTTTACCCCTAAGTTTATGTTTGTTACTGATCCAACTTTTTTTTTAAAAGATCCTCAAAAAAACCCTTGAAGATCTTTAAAAACTATTATATTATTAAAAATAAAAAATTATTGTTTTTTGTTAAAAAGGAGGTGGTTATAGTTTAGTATTTATATGATTTTTTAAAGACTTTTTGTTAGTTATTTAATTTATTAAAAATTTTTTTTGAAGGGAGATTAACTATTATGAACGATCTTAAAATCAATATTCCATCAGCACCAGTAATGCCCGCAGCAGCGCCGGTAATGCCCGCAGCAAACACTGCTCCGGTAATGCCCGCAGCAATCACTACTCCGGTAATGCCCGCAGCCGCTCCTACTCCAACAATACCCACTCCTGCAGCCGCTGCTCCGGTAGCAGTACCTACACTTGATCTTGATGCTTTGTTAAGCAAAATTCAGGAAACCAAACCTACGACTGCTGGTAATACTCGGAAGGCTACGGCACTTGTAACAAGTATAGCTGAAGGGATTAAAAGTCTCGTTGAAAAAGCAACTACGGCCGAGATTGACAGATTGCCTTTTTCTACTGTTATTCGCCAGACAGCAATTGCGCTTGGTGTTGTGGATAAGAAATCTCAATACTACTATACCCTCGGCCAGAGTGTATTGAAGTTGCTTGAGGGTACCCTTAAAATTTATAAAGAGGGACGTAAGACTTTTATTGCATGTGCTGGTGATATAATCATAGAGCCTGATACTCTAACAGATCCTGAGATTCCGGCAGTTGAAACTCCGGTAGTTGAAACTCCGGCAGTTGAAACGTCGCCTGTGCCACCTGCACCGCCATTGGTATAATATAACAGCCAGATATTAGTAATCAATATTGATACTACTTTTACAATCAAAGTAGTATCAATATTTAGTTAGGATACCAATATGAATTTATTGTATGAAAAACATAATAGTTCAGTTAAAGATTTATTAAAAAAGTATCCAAGTGATGCAGGAATAGATTTACAATCATTTGGTACTGCATTATGTCCTTGCAATCCATCTACCATACCACCACTTCTTAAAGATTCTATCAAAATTACACCATCAACACAAAAAATATTTACTGGTATTAAAGTTTTTATTCCACAAGGTTATTTTGGTTTACTTACCACTCGAAGTTCTGCTAGAAATAGGGGTGTCATTTGTCAATCTATTATTGATTCTGAATACACTGGATGGTTAATGCCTTTTGTAACTTTCACTCAAGATTTTATTCTATATCCAGGTGATAGATTATTGCAATTAGTAATAGTCAAACAAGACGATTGTTGTTGTATAGTTGATAATGTTAGTAGTATAATTACTAATCGTGGAACTAAGGGCGTAGGATCTACAGGTAAATAAAATGGATGATACTAAATTAGATAAGAAAGAAATTCAAACTGTATTAAGACAAATTTTAGGTGGGTTTGCTTCAACCAATACAAATCTTAAAGAGTTATTTAATGCTTTATCAGATGGGATAAGTGTGGGTATATTAGTTACATGTATTGAAAACAATACTCAAGACGTTGCAACTATTAGTGTATTTAATAAATGCTTACCTCACATTCTTGAATTAACTAAGATTATTACTACAGAAATGAATACAATTATTCGTGATGATAATCTTGATCAAGTAACTATATTAGCTTCACGAGTATTAAAAGCTCTCATACAAAGTCAACAAACCATGCCTAATTGAGGTGTTAAGAATGGAATTTGTGATTCCCATTAAAGAATTAGATTTAAAAAAATTCGTCAACTTTTCTTCAGTATTTTCAAAAGCAAAGAAAGGATCCCAGGTTGATTTAGGTCAACAATATGCCAACAATATTTTAGGTTTACTTTATCAAAGAGAATTATTGCCAATTACTTTAAATAAGTTTGTGCAATTAACTCATTGTGCAATTCAAGATGGAGGGGTTGATATTAATTTTTTATTCTTAAAGAAAGTTATTGCATCTTATTTTGAAAATAATCAGAGTGTAGTTTTAAGTACAAAAGGTTCAAATACAATTATTGAATTAAAATAAAAAGGAGAGTAAAAAATGGCCGATACGCCCAATAATATTATAATTAATACCGAAGACTTGCTTCAATCCATTTTAACAAAAGCTAAAAGTCCTCGTGAGAAAAGCTATGAAGATGCACCAGAAGAATGTATTAAGATGGTTGAAAACACAATTGAAACATGCTCTGAGTTTGATCATGTAAAATCAGCTAAGATTAAATTTCTCTTTAAGATAGGTAATTGGACTAAGGCAGGTGAGTGTAGTAAAGCATCTGGTAAGTGGCGTCATCTTACAGATTTTGATTTTGTGATAATGTTTCACAGAGAGTCTTGGGATGTATTTTCGATAGAACAGAAGATGGCTTTAATTCATCATGAGCTTTCTCATATTGGGCGAAAGGATAGTAATAATTGGTTTATTATACCTCATGATGTTGAAGAGTTTCTTTCTACATACAAGCGATTTGGAGCATGGAATGGGGCTTTACAAATGATGGCTCAGATTACCAGTAATTTATTACTTACTCAGCAGAAAACTGATGAATGATAGCAATGAAAAACTTACACATTTAGTTGATGTCAGCGTAAAGATCATAAAACGTAAAGCTTCTTATTATAGTAAAAATTCAAGTATTACTTATAATGATTTTTATCAAAGTGGGTTTGAGGGTATGATTTTGGCTCTTCGACGTTTAGAGCATGGAGAGCCAATTGCAAAACAAATATCTTATGTTAGACAGTATATACTACATGAGATGATTAAGGAAATTAGAAGAGTACAGCATCCAGTATATATTCCAACTCATCTTAATAAAAAAGTTAATAAGGGAGACATTAAGTTTTCAAGAGTAAATTCAGATGAGTATCCTCAATTACCTGAACGAAAAGATAGTTCATTTAAATCAACAGGCGTAGAAGTTGCTAGTGCAGTTTTAGATTCGGAAGATAATCTTAAAAGATTGGGTTATAAGAACATAATCCAGAAGTCATTAAATCATATTTTTGATCAAGGTCTTATTTCTCAAGAAAGTATTATATGTTTTAATTTGTTTCATGGCTTATTTGATTATCCTAAATTCCCTATTGAGGATATAGGAAAATTTTTTCAGATATCAACTAATACTGCAAGTAAGAAAGTATTAAAAGTTATGAAGTTATTAAAAGAATTTATGCCCAAACTTTTTTCAAAAGATCAATTATAGTATATTATGATTATTATTAGATCAACTGCTATAAAGTATTTATTTAGAGTAAACAACTCTCCTTTTATAAGATATAGGAAAAAGATTGATGGTTCGTTTTTTTATAGAAAGCGTCATTGGTTTGATGCAGTTTTATTAAGACGTAAAATACCTCCTTCAATCATGAAATTTTTAGTTGATAATTATGCTATCTCATTTAATGAGGTGGGGAAACCATTACCTCAAATAAATGTCAATAGAAGGATTGAGTTAATTATGCTTATGTTAACAATTGAAGAAGCATCAATTCTTACTAGGATTCCAGTTAAAGCATTTAATCAAGCTATATTATTAGGTGAGATTAAAGTAGTTTCTTTAGGTACACAAAAATTTCTTCCAAGATATGAATTAGAGCGTCTTATGGGAGTATTAATAAATGAAGAACGTCTTAGAGAAGTAGTAATTTCAACCTTAACAAGAACACGTAAGGGGTTTTTGTGATATGTTAATTGAAGTTCATAATAGTATAAGTTATATAAGGAATGGTAACTTGCCTGTGCATTTGTACAGCATATTTAATTTTATGCTAAAATCAGATGCATATTCAGCGAGTCGAATACCCAATCTTCCTTCAAAAAAGAAGTCTATCTTTTTTCCTAAACAAAACGCTTTTTTAACTGGAGCCCTTTCTTTATTATTAAAAAAATATCCATGTGAGGTAGTTGATCATAGAATTAGACCAGACATTGATATCTCAGCAATTAAAGCTCCAAGTTGGTTGCGTAGCCATCAGGCAGATGCATTTAATCGGATGTTAGACGTTGAAAGAGGAATTGTTCATCATACTACTGCATCTGGTAAAACTTATTTATGTGCTGCATGGGTAGATACAGTGCCATGTAAACATTTAGTATTAGTACGTGGTAAAGAAATAATGGAACAGTTTATTGCTCGATTTGATGATGTTTTAGGTGCAGATAATTACGATTTAATTTGGGGTAAAAAAACACGAATTAATAACAATCGAATTACTTTAGCAATGATTCAATCATTTGCACCTAAGCTTGCACGTCATGAAATATCTGTAGATGACTATGAATCAATAATTGCTGATGAAGGTCATCATATTGGTTGGCAGTCTCAATATACTCCTGTATTCTTTTTAGCTAATCGAGCATTGTTTCGTTTTAGTTTAACAGGAACACCAAATAGAGAATTAGGTGATCAAATTGCACATATAGGAATGGTTGGTCCTATATGCCATAAGTATACTTATCAAGATGCTTTAGCAGATGGGTTGGTTACTCCTGTTCATGTATTTTATGTTGAGTTGCCTTATTGTCCAGTTAGATCTATGCCTCTTGAACCCTACCACGAATTTTATTCAGAATCAATTATTAAAAATAACGTTCGAAATGAAATCATAGCAAATATTGCTGTTTTGAATGTAGTATCAAATAACAGTACTTTAGTTATTTGTAATGAAATTATTCATGAAGAAATTGTATTAGATTTAATAATAAAGAAATTAAAAGAAAAAGGCATGTCTAATAGCAAAGTTAACAGAAGTGTTGCTTTAGTTCATAGTAAAGATAAAGAGAGAAAACAAAAGAAGTTAGATTTTGAGCAAGGCATTATACGTTGTTTAGTTGGATCAACCTTGTATGATGAAGGGATTGACATTCACAGAATTCAGACGATTATTGCTGCAGGGGGAGGAAAAAGTGAAAGAGTTGTAAAGCAAAGAGTTGGCAGGGGCCAACGTTTAGGTGAGAACAAAGATGTAGTTATGGTTTTTGACTTTAATGATTCGTTTACTAAAAAAACTGCACAACATGCTAAGATAAGGTTAAAGTATTATCTTGATGAAAAATATGAAGTAGAAGGTGTTAAAGTTCCACCAATTTAAAAGAGCTCTTAGAGAGCAAAGGAGTACTGTGAAAACAGCATATAGTTATTTAAATGAAATCAAATTTCAATTGAACAAACATCATGGACAAGTTGATTTGTTTTGTCGATTTTTAAAGTTAGATAGAAATAGAAAAGCAAGGGTTATGTATAAGACACTTGAACAAAGTAAGAGTATACCAATTACATCAACATCGGTACCTTCCAAAGTAGTCAATCAATTAGAGATTTGGGCCAAAGAAACTATGAATACTTCCCCATCAAATATATTTATAAGATCAAATATTAATTATGATGGGAAAAAAGATTCTACAGCTGAAAAGCAAAAGTCAGAAATTAATAAGATGTATTGGTTTGCAAAAGAAATTGTTACTGTAGATAATCAATTTTTATCCACAAAACCTTTAGCTAATTCAGTTAATTTAGCTAGTACTGATAGAGGAACTGGAATAAGAATATCTCCTATTCCAGTTACAACTATGCCTCTTTGGGTTCGTGATTCATGTTATCCTATTAAAGAATTTAGTAACTTTTTTTATTTTGATGTTGCAACTGCTGAGTTTGCAAATTTATTAATACATGTTAATAAAAAGAGATACAAAGAAATATATTTTGATAGTGATTTATATGACTGGATTAGTTCAAAACTTGATTTGGATATACATTATGATAGAACTCAGATTAAACAAATATCCATGGCTTTAATTTGTGGTGCAACCTACGCGGCAGTAATGTCCATTTTAAAACTTTCAGAAGCAGAGGCTAAAGTTGCTGTATCTAAATTTTGGGGTGCAATACCTGATGTGTATGATTATTTAGAAAACTTATTTATTAAAGTCAAACTCAATAATAGTACTTCAATTGAACTTATGGATAATTTTATTTCAGATCAATTAGTTTCTAATAATTTTGATTTTGATAATATTTCTATTAAACGAAGATTCTGGGCAAGTTTTATTAGAGATTCTTTTATGGTTAGGTTTGGGACTTTATTAAAAAGATTATTCAATAAAACGAATCGTAAAATATGTTTTGCTTGGGTTGATTCATGTTTAATACCAATTCAAGGTAAATATTCTCATTTACATATTCTTAAAGATATAGAAGAACAATGCACTTTTCCTTTAAAGATAAAACATCAAGTTGGCCATACTTGGGGGAAAACAGTCAATGATAAAAAACCTAAAACTTTAATAGTTAATAATTAAATAAAAGGAGATTAAAAATGCTGGTAGGTGGTGAAAATTTAATTAAATATATTACTGGAGGAGTTCCTGCTCGTTTTAATGAAGATGGATCACAAGTAAATACAAACGAAGCCATTGCCAAATCCGGTTCAGAGGATGCCCCAATTTATCATTTTCCTTTAATTGAAAATATAATTGATCCTTTGGTTATTGAAGGTGCTGTTTATGATCTACGGTTGGGTGAAGCACATGTTCATTCAAGTGAAAAAACCAAACTCTATATTGATAGCCGAAATACAGGAAATGATTATCCTTTAACTAAACGTATCATTAACGGTAAGAATTGTTTTTTGTTTGAAAAATCAAAATATTATCTGTGTAAGACTATTGAGTCTGTCAATTTATCAAACAATTTCCAAGGACTCCTGTTTCCGCGCACAACAATGTTTAGGTCAGGAATACAGATATTATCTGGGACTGTGCAACCTAATTATTTTGGCCCTTTAACTTTCGGACTAAAGAACATGTCCGATTCAGATATATTTGTTGAGGTAGGCTTTAGGTGCTTGTCAATTGGTTTTGAATTTATTGATGGTGCAAGTGTTGCGTATAATGGGAATTGGCAGTCTGGAGAAAAAACTGGTACTAATGGTGTATCTAATCCAGCGAGATAATTATGTTAATTGTTAAAAATTGTACTGAGTGTGGTGGTTTTTGTTGTAGAGCAATTACACTTAATATTGGTAAGAAAAAATTTGTACCTGAATGCTTTAAAAAGATATCTGGATATGAGGCTTTGGGTAGAAATCCTTTCTTACCATTACAAAAATTAATTGAGATCTCTTCAACACCTGTTGAATTTTATACTTGTAGGAGTATAGATATAAATGGGCTATGCATCCATCATGCTCAACGGTATGATATGTGTCGCCATTATCCTAGTGATAGGGATGAAGATTTATTGGATTTTATATTTGTAGTTCCTTGGTGTGTATATAGAGAGAAACAACTAATTCTTCAAGGTAAAGATTATGAATATGGTACTTTAGATCAATGTATGATGTATTATTTGGATCCTCTTATTGAAGAGCCTCAATTATTTGGGGTTTGTTTGGCTGATTGTGTACGTTTTGTTAATAGCTTCAATCAAGTTGAGTTTCAAAAGTTGCCATACATCTTTCCTTCTGAAGTTGAAGATTTATATCTACGAGAGTTTTTTAATGTATACTACGTACATTTTTTAGTGGCTTATCATAAAACAACTTTTCGTTTAAAGAATATGAGGCATGTATTTAATAAAGCTGCTATGTGTGCTTATGAGTTTGGAGTTGATCCTTTTGATTTTTGGAATATGGTTAATTTATTCGCGAAATCAATCAATTATGATTATAAAGTCCCGTTTCCAACTTTTTGTATTGGAGATAAGTTCAAGACTTTTTTAATAAGTAGGTTAGCAAAGATTGAAGAAAGGGAGTCAAGTAAGTACTCCAATAAGTTAAATGTTTAATTAAGTAATGGCTGACCTAGATTCTTTAAAGACATTAACAGAAGAAATTTAATTTAAAGGAGGCAGCTATGTTTAAAAGAGTACTTATACTTTTTTGTTTTATGTTTAGTTTGGCAGGTGCAGATGAATGGAAGGCTTATGATAATGTATTGTATAAAGGTACAACTGATAAGAACATTACAGTAGAGTGGGGTGCTATTGATAATAGAAAACTGGTAATGATTCGTTATAAATACAACACTACAAATTCAAATGCAGTTGTGTATAATATTTATGATGGGAATGATTTAAAATTAACAAAGACTATTGATCAGACTGTTCAAGCTGATGCAGATAAATGGTTGTATATTGGATATTGCTCAACTCAAAATAATCAAATTCGTGTTGTTACAGAAGGCACCACTGATGCGATTAAATTGTGTAAGGATGTGTGTGATGAAAATCCCACCACTTTAAATGAGGGAGTACTTTCTGACAATGTTTATACTTGGACATTTGCAGGATTATCTCGAAACATCCCGCGTGTGGATTATGAGTTTTATTTGTTTAATATAGAAAGAGAATTTAAAGTTTGTTCCGGTCGTACTAGCAAGTGTCGAATTACAATCAAATTACCCCGTACAGGATTTTATGTTGCGCATATCAGATCACACCAATCAGTTTCAGAAGAAGAAATTGCATCGTGGTCTACTTGGACAAAGGAAGCACTTATGTCTATATTGCCCAATAGAAATTTTAGAGATGTGAATGATTATGTTAAAGATCATCCTGATATATCTTTAGATAATTTACGTAATATGATGATTGAAACTGGTGAGACGAGTGAATGGGTTAATTCAACTATGCCAGCATTTGGTCAAGTTGATTGTAGATCTAGAGCTTGGTGGATATATGGACATGTTGCAGCACCTGGTCAAGTAGTTGTTAAATAGGGGGCATCAATGAATTATTTTAGTTTATTAGGTTGGCAGGTATGTTTAGATTCTGATAGCTTAGACCACACTACCTACATCTCTTTCAGAAAATCTAATTCAGCTGATGTTAAATTTTATCGTGTATATTGTCAAATATATCCTTTAAAGGTAGATTACGATACATTACACTTTGAAATTTATCCTTCACAGGTAGATCCAAACGATAACACTATGTTGAAAGCAAATTTAAGTATTCATCTATTAGCTGATATTAGATATAACATAGGAGTTTCAGCTGTTAATTCAGCTGGTAATGAAAGTGATATTGTTGAACTTGATAGTATTACTTTATAATTTTTTAAGGAGGGGATATTATGGAAGAATTATTTACTGTTGATTTCAAATTTGTTATTGATCAAAGAGTAACTACACTTTTTGGTGAAGAAGGTGTAATTACAATGTTGGCTTATGATGATAGTGGTGTGGGATACTACGTTAAGACTAAAGAGCACAATGACAATTGGTTCAAAGAAAAAGATTTGAAAGCAAAGTAGTATTGAATGTTAATTTTTAATTTTTAATTATGGAGGTATTATGTCTAATGTAAAATCTGTTACAATGAAATTCCCAGCATCTGGCTCTACAGATGTAGCAAGTTATCGCCTTTATATGGAGTTGGCGCCTTTGCCAGTAACCTATAACTCTGAAACATTTAATATCAATGAAGATCCTATTGAAGGTATTATATCTGTTGATCTTTCAACGCTGCCTGGTATGACTACGAAAGATGGCATGTATAACTTTGGAGTTTCGTCTTTGGATGAGGCCGGGAATGAATCAAGTCTTTCATTAATAAATGATGTGATTCTTGACTTTGTTGCTCCAGATCCTCCTGGGGAGATAACAATTATCAGAGTTTAGTGGTGTATAGTTTCAATAAGTTAACATAGCTTAATAGCTTAATAATTGTTAAGCTATGTTAATTGTAAAGTATAAATGGTGATATTATGGGTATAAATTCATTTGAAAATTTAGAAGATAAATATAAAGAACCAGAGATTAGATTAATTGATAAAAATACTGATTTAAGTAAGTTAGAGTTGAATAAACTAAATTGGGATGTTAGTATTAGATCAGATAAAAAAGACGCATATAGAATTTCAGGTTTTATTCATGCAACTGGGGGGCATCGTGGAATTTATGATATTTGGGTATGCCCAAGAGGACAAAGACCTACTATAGAAAATCTTGTGGCTTGGAATGGTACTTATGGTGTTCGGTGGGGTTTTAGTATTAACTCTCAAAATTATGAGAGATTTAAATGGAATAGTGATAGTTGTGAAACCAACATTAAGATAATTATTACACGAAATGATTTAGTGTTTGATGAATTTTTTGCTAATGATCTTTTATTTGCAATAGCTGAAGTAAGTAGTAAAGTTATTCAATACAAAGAATTTTGTGTTGATCTTAATTGTCAAAATTTTGAAGGCGAGTTTATTAATAGAAAAATCTTTTGGCGAGATGAACCTGCAATCATTACATCTTATGTAGATGGACAAGCTTGTGTAATGATTAAACCGGATGGAATTACTTCATTTAAAAGTCCTTGTTATAATGAAGGCGAGGATAGAGATAACTTTAATTATGAAGCAATTAAGAGCGAAATTTTATCTGATCATATTTGGTGGTTTAGAGAATAAACTATTACGTAAATTGTGGAATATAAGAGCTTATGAGTAATGTAGTAGTTATTGAAACACATCACAGTAGTGGATTAAAAAGTACTAGAGAAGTAGCAGTAGGTTTTAATCCTAAAAAAATTGCACGTAGCTTATATTTTTCTAATACAAATTTTGATGATTTTTATAATAAACATCAAAAGATTATTGATGGATCTACTTTGCCAGAAATTAAACAATTCAGAGAGCATTACAAGTCAGAATTACATCAATTAAATCAGACTATAAAAAATAAGCCTTTATCAGTTGGAATGGAAAAGTTTCTTAAAGGTAAGCGAAAATTTATTTGTAGACTGTTGCATTTTTCAAAACAGAAAATAAAGGAGATCAATAGATTTGCTAATAATTAAGGAGGCATAAAATGGATAAAAAAGAATTGGCTATAAGGGTAGATACTTTAACTAAATATTTCAATGTAATGAATTTATCGATCCCATCGCAGAATTCATTAAATAGGTTTCTTAGAAAAAGAGATTCTTCAATTGATTGGAGTGATTATCAAAAGAATGAGATTGCTGTTAAGTATGCATTAGGACAGTTTCTAAATGAAAATGATTGGTATGCTTTATATAATTATTTTGGTGATAAAAAGCATGCTATAGATTTTGATGAATTAATAAAAGAACGTACGTAATTATTATATTTTAAAAATTGCAGGAGAAGAGTTATGACTAAAAAAGCAAACAAGATACAACTAGTTATTAATAAAGAATGTTATATCCATTTAAGAGATCGAAGGAATAAACTAGCAGCTACTAGTTGCCTCTTAAGTACTAACTTAGGTTTTGCCAGAGGCATTTCTGTATGCAGTATTCATGATAATTTTAATCGAGAGATTGGAAGACATCATGCTAAACGTTTTGCAGTAAGAGCTTTAAAAAACAGAGAGTGTGTTTTTAATCGAGAAGAGGTATTAGGTCAATTATTAAAAATTCCATCCTTTGAGTTTAAATCACATCAAATATATTATTGTGGCATACGGGTTGAGAAGGGTGAAATAAATCCTGTATTGTCAGATTTGGAATTAAAAGTTTATAAAGCTAAAAAATAAAGGTTATTATGAAAGTAGAGCGGATAGATTGGCATTCTTATTTTATGTTAATTGCCAAGGTTGCATCACTACGCTCTGGATGCAATGATCGAAAAACAGGAGCTGTAATTGTTAAAGACCACAGAGTATTGTCAACTGGTTATAATGGTTCTTTACCAGGACAACCCCAATGCACTGATCTAGGTCCAAATTATTGTTTTAGACGATCACAAAATATTACAGATAATGATAAGTATAATTTTTGTCCTGCTATACATGCAGAAGCTAACGCAATTAATCAGGCTGCATGTTTTGGTCCGGCAATTAAAGGTTCAGCGATTTATTGTACATTAGAACCTTGTTATGTTTGTTTAAAAAGTATTGTTTCTGTAGGGATCTCAGAAATTTATTTTGAGTTAAGTTATGATAGTTTAAATAAAGAACGAGATAATCATTGGAAAAATGAAATAGAAAACACTGTTAAGATTTGGAAGCAGATTACTATACCATCAAAATTTAACTTATTAATTAATAGTTTAACTGAGATCAGCTCAAGAAGACAATTTAAGCCGACTTTATAGGAGGAAATGATTATGCTTATAGAACCAGAATATAACAGAATAAAAACTATAAAAGGAATCAAGTATTATATTATATATAAACCTTGGAAAGTTATACTATTAAAAACTGTAAAGGCCATACAAAAGGGATTGTGGTATTGTGGTGTTGCGTGGCATGATTCTATTTTTGGAGAATGCACGCCTGATTTTAATTGTTGTGGTAATTGTGGTAGAGGGGCATGGATTAAGTTTCCACAAAAACATTATCATAAGAAATATAAACCTGTAATATAGGAAAAATAATATGTCTATTGTTATGCAGTTACAAGAATTATATGCTCCAAAAGAGTATTGGAAGTTAAGTCTTGAAACAAAAAAAGCTGTTGTTAATGGTTGTGGTGCGGGTAGTGCTCTATTTGATTTTGTTCCGGATAATATTCTTGGATTAGATATATCTGAATGTTGTAATATTCATGATTATATGTATCATGTTGGGGAAACAAATGAAGACAAGCTTGAAGCCGACCGGGTATTTTTAAATAACTTAGTTCGTACTATTGATAAAAATACCTCTTGGAAGTGGATTCGTAAACGAAGAAAGAAAATTGCTTATGTGTACTATAAGGCAGTTTCTAAATTTGGGGGTCCAGCTTTTTGGGATGAAAAGAATAACGAAGATAATTTTAAATGTCATTTATAATAAGGTAAGTTATGAAACGGATTGCAAATCAATTACAAATAGATTATGATTGGTATATATGTGTTACTCGTGGAGGGTTACAGCCTTGTCTTGATTTAGCTATGCTTACTGGACAGTTTCAAATTGATACATTATGTATTAGATCTTATCATAAAAAGGTTCAAGAAGATCTTAAATACTTTATTAAAGATTGCAATCATTTAAGAAACAAATCTGTTTTAATTATTGATGATTTAGTTGATACAGGTAAAACAATGCAAACTGCACTTAATTTTATTAGGGAATCAGGAAAACCTAAATTAATACATAGTGCTGTTATTTACGTTAAACCATGCACTACATATATACCCAATTTTTATATTGAAAAGGATGTGCCCCAAGACTACATACTTTTTCCTTGGGATAATGAAAGGAAGATATGTTGACTCTGTCTAAAATATTTTATTGGTTATATACGCCATTTGGTTTATTATTGTCAGGTTTATCATTATTAATTATTATTGTATTAATTAAAGGAAAGTAATGATACCACCAATTGATATAATACGAAGCCTTCGTAATAAGAGAGCGTATCAGTTTATCATAAAGACAAATACGCCTATAATTGGGGATAATAATTTAACCATTTTAATGAATACAATTAGTAAAGCTTGGTCTCAAGCACCAGAAGGACTTTCTTTCATCACAGACGATATGATCACTCCATACCTACCTTCTGAAATGAAAGACGATTCAATTTCTATAATAAAAAATTTACTTGTAAGTACTCAAGTATTTTATGAAACAGAAAAAGCTTTACGTGTTGCCTATTCATTAGTTTCAACCTGTAAGTTATCCCAAACAATCGAACGAGCATATCAAGAGAATACAACACCTTTAGAAATAGAGAAATACTTACGAAATGCTTTTTATGAACTTTCCCAGTTAGAGACTGATTTAAAACAGGTTGGTATAAACGATTTACCAGACAGTAATCTATTAAGAATTGAACCAACTATGAGCACTTCTTGTCTTAGGCCTCCAGGCGGAGGATCAAGAGTAAAAGCTTTATGCGGTGGTGATTTGGATATTGCTATGGGGGGAGGGCTACAAGAAGGCACATACACTATTTTCTTAGGGTCTAAGGGTGAGGGCAAGACTTGGACTGCAGGATGTGTTGCTGCTTCTAATGCTCGTGCTGGTCGAAATGTTTTGTTTATAACTTGTGAGAATAGCAAGTATTCTATTTCAGAAAGAACTTATCCTTTATATTTACAAATTCCTTTTTTTGTTGGTAGTTTTAGAGCTTTTTCTAAATTAATAATAGATTTGAAATTACCATCAATTCAGCTATCTACTATTAATGCGTTAATTCAACAAGCTACAATTGGTATGCAACCTGCAATTAAGTTATGGGCTCAAGATTTAATTACACGTTTAAGTAAGTTGAAGTGGCCTATGAATGTATTAGATTGTTTAGATGAGATATCAATTCCTTTTTATGCTGCATTAGAAATAATACGAAAAGCTAAAGCACATACTACACATGGAGTATTAGATGTTGCATTTTTTCCAGCTAATAGTTTAAAAATATCTGATATTGAAAGATTGGTAGAAGAATCAGATGTTAAGTATAATTTGATTGTAGTTGATTATCTTAATGCAATACAAATTCCACCAAATACACCTAAGCATGAATTTCTAGGTTGGTTTTCAAATGAAGTTCGTAGGCTGTCTGCACAAGCACATTGTGCGTCTTGGATAAATGCTCAGTTAAAACGTGGCTTTAAAATGTTTAGTAAAATGTCAAACAAAGGAGGCCTAGACGATGAAGTATTCTATGAGTTCATTGCTGAATCATTTGCTGCAGTTTGGGGTGCAGATTATGTTATAGTTCTAATGGCTAATCAAACTGTAACCAAAACTTCAAGTAATGCTTATCAAGCATATGAAAGGACTTTGATATTAAATAGAAGTAGAGAGTCGTCTTCTGGTGATTGGTTTGGTTTCGGTATGGACTTTGACAGAGGTACATATAATATTAAAAAGCTTAGTATATAGGGTGTGTTTACTTGGTTATTTTTAGCATGAAAATTTTTCAAATCAAAATTTTATGTATCAAAAACTTATA